>ERZ1027046.196-NODE-196-length-28875-cov-7.010583_pt1 | contig 28875 bp, 23 predicted proteins | sample MGYA00519431_ERZ1027046 | MGnify/ENA primary metagenome ERZ1027046 (study PRJEB26926, sample SAMN06164587) | human gut metagenome | biome: ENVO:00009003; feature: ENVO:2100002; material: ENVO:00002003 | host: Homo sapiens | place: USA | collected 2012 ...
TATTGAGGACTCAAAACAACTGGCCTTATTCTAAACTTATCCCGAACTCAGGTATTTATTGAACAAAAACGGTATTTCGAAGGAATAAAAGTGAAGAAAACGCTATTAAAACGATACGTACTTAAAAAAATGCAGATATAGTGTCTTTATTTTGATGGGAAATGATTAATTTTACATATGTATCATTCATATTGTTGGTACTATACCAGAAATAACGAACAGATTAAAGAATTGGCTTTATGTCGTACTCAAAAATTGAAGAAATTACAACTAACCTCTGGGGTAAGTATAACGTTCGCTTCTCAGCCAATGCGGATGTGAATATTATCGTTGGTATAAACGGTAGTGGCAAGACTACGTTGCTGAACGAAATATACAAATTGGCCTTTGAAAATTCCAGTGATAAAAAACAAGTAGTTTTTGTGCCATCTATAGATAATATAGCCATGCGCGACAAGCGCAAAGTGGCTAATGCATTGACACAGGATCTTGAATTTTACATGTTCGACATGAAAACAGGCCCGTCAATGATGTATTACCGCATGTCTATGATCGATGCTAAAGCGGAAAAACAAACAGAGATGAAGGCACGTATTGAAGATTTCTGTTCTATCATAAATTCTTTGTTTAAAGAAACTGGAAAGTACATTCAAATTGAAGGAAACAAGTTTAATGTGGTTTCTAAGGGACAGATAATTCCTATTGATGCCTTGTCTTCTGGTGAAAAACAAATGCTTTTGATATTACTTCGTGTATTCCTTATGGACGGGCAAGAAGCATTCGTACTGCTTGATGAACCAGAAAACTCACTTGACATCAGTTGGCAATATGAGTTGATTAATACACTTGTGAAACTCAATCCTAATGCACAATACTTTATTACTACACATTCACCAAGTATCTTTGGTGACGGATGGGGTGATAAGATTATTTATATGGAGGATGTAACAACTCCAATTAAGTGAAGGATATGAATAGAATAGAAGAACAAGCACGTTACTATCGTAATATTCCTTTGCGCAATAGGAGTATCAAGGCCGTCGTACATTTAGAGGATGCCGAGGATATGCTTTTCTGGAATCCTCAACTTCAGAACGCCTTTCCTGCGACCTATCACTTCATTACGTTTTCTAAGAATGAAAAAGGTAACGATGTGCGTGGCTGTGAGCAATGTTTACGCTATAAGCCTTATCTCTCCAAGCGTTTCTTTATTTGTATAGATAGTGATTTGCGACAATTAAAAGGAGAAGAAGGATTGACGGCTAAATCCCTCATTGCTCAGACATATGCTTATTCATGGGAAAATCATTTTTGTGAGGCGGAACATCTCCAAGAGCGCTTTGAGAAATTAGTCCCAAATTCTGACTTTAATTTTCAGGTTTTCTTGCAAAAACTATCTGCTGTTGTATATAAACCTCTTCTCTATCTTGTGCATTATAGCCAAAGTTCAGTGTTGAATCAACAATGGAACATTACCCGATTCAACTCATGTCTGCCATTACAACCCTCAAGAGATGAATTAGCAGACAATGGTAGCGCTTATATTGAACGGGTGAAACTGTTATTTGAAGCTGCTCTTCAGAATCTTCAACAACCAGAGAATATGGCAAACGAACATCTCGATGATGTCAATGCCTATCTTCATATCCAAGGTCATCAGCTGTATAAACTTGTACTCCATATTGGAACTATGCTTTGTAAAGGAACAAGGGTGGCATTTAAGACAGATATTCTTGAAAAGTCCATTCATACAGACGGATACCAGGAGATAGACAGTGTGCAAGCAGATCTCAGAAAAATAACTTCAAAAGAATAAAAATGGAAAATCGGATAAAAGTTGTACTCGTAGATAAAAAGAGAACCAATAAATGGCTTTCCGAACAGTTGGGGTGTACGCCTACCACTGTAAGCAAATGGTGCACCAATGTTTCTCAACCACCTATGGAGACATTTGTCAAGATTGCAGAACTCCTTGAAGTCGATATTAATGAACTCGTTCGCCTCGAACGTAAATCACAGTGAGTTATTAATTAATGTGAGTTCGATATAAGTTTAAATATAATCTATTAGAAATTAGGAATATAGCGATAAAAGTATTAAATTTATAGTGCTAAATTATAACATTTAAACGATTATCACTATGTTCTCAGAGTCTAAAGTTACAGAGATTTATTGTATGGCCGATGATTTTTGCAAAGAATTTGTATTGCAACAAGAAAAATATATGATTGAGGATAAGAAGATCAGGCATCGTAACAAGCCTAACCGTATGAGCGATGCTGAGATTATGGTTATTCTAATCCTATTTCACTCTGGTGGTTTCCGTTGTTTCAAACATTACTACAAGGAATATGTCTGTAAACATCTGAAACACCTTTTTCCGCGTCAGGTTTCTTATAACCGTTTTGTGGAATTGGAGAAGGAAGTGCTGCTTCCCATGACCATCTTCATCAAGAAAGTCCTGCTGGGAACATGTACCGGCATCAGCTTCGTCGACTCCACTCCTTTACGTGTCTGCCGTAACCAAAGAATCCTTATCCATAAGACATTTGAAGGACTTGCCGAGCGTGGAAAATGTTCTATGGGATGGTTCTTCGGATTCAAGTTGCATCTGATAATCAATGATAAAGGTGAGATTCTCAATTTTATGTTCACGCCTGGGAACGTGGATGATTGGGAACCGTTGAAGCAGGGGACGTTTCTGGAAAACATCAAAGGAAAACTATGTGCGGACAAGGGATATATTGGTCAGGCTCTGTTCGAGAATCTTTTCCTTAATGGTATTCAGCTTGTCACTAAAGTTAAAAACAATAGTATGAAGAACTCGTTGATGAGCATTGCTGACAAGATTCTACTCAGAAAAAGGGCCTTGATTGAGACGGTCAATAACGAATTGAAGAACATTGCGCAGATTGAACATTCCAGACACCGTTCATTCAGTAACTTTATAGCCAATTCTTTGTCAGCTATCGCAGCATACTGCTTTTTTGAAAAGAAGCCCGCCATTGATGTCAAGTTGTTCAATGACGGGCAACTGTCTATTTTCTAATTTTATTTCGAACTCACGTTAAAATATTTTTCTTTTACTCTTATGAGTCTTTGTTTTTTTGTTGTGAATAATCAGTCTTGCTTCAGAGAATGCTTCCTCTTGATATGGATTTCGGAAGTCGTTGGTAACGGCGACGCGTTATTGTCGTTACGATTAGGCGTATTGGTTGCAATGACTAATCGTTTGGAATGAAATGATTAGTTGTTTTTTTGGGGGGGATGGAGGAGCGCCTGTGGGCGGAAGATTTCTTTTTCTTCTTTCAAAAAAGGTTTTTCGGAAATTTGCCTGCACTCTACACGCTTTTGGAATTAATATTTTGTGTATAAGAGTTTTGGCTAGTGTAGGGTGCAGGGCTTACCTACACGTCTCATGCACTGACTTCTTTGTATTCCTTTGATGGAATCAATCAAAAAAGAATGTTTGAGTGACAAACAAACCTCTTGTTTTGTTGTTTATGTTCATATTGTTTAGTATATTCGTAAAATAAAAAAGATGATATGAAACCTTTTAATTATGCAGTTGTAAGTAGCATTTGTGCTTTGATTATCGGAATTATGCTGGTGGTATGGCCCGATGTTGCCGTTAATTATTTGGTAATAACCATTGGTGTATTATTTTTGTTGCCGGGTTTGCTTGGTATTTTTTCTTATGCTCTGTATATGAGAAAACAAGCACCGGGCGGTGGAAATTCTTTTCCTGTTGCGGCATTGGGAAGCACTTTGTTCGGGCTGTGGCTCATTGTAATGCCGGCATTTTTTGTGGGTATATTAATGTATGTATTAGGAGTGTTGCTGGTACTGGCTGGTTTAAATCAGTTGGTAAACTTTGCGGCAGCACGCTCATATATGCAGGTTCCTTTGGGTGTTTACCTTATTCCTTCCTTGATACTGATTGCAGGCCTGACAGTTTTGTTTAATCCGTTTGAGGCGGCTACCGTTCCCTTTGTTTTGTTGGGGGGATCAGCCATCGTTTACGGGCTGACAGATTTGGTACGTTTGTTGCGTTTCCGTAAGAAGCAAGGTGAAGTGGAAGAGATTAGTTGAATGGCAGTGATTGGCTATCCGGAATGACTGGACCATGGCATCACGATAAGCAACAGGGTATATGATTAATGTAGCATTCTGGTAAAAAAGAAGAGCCGTATCCTTGCTCTCATATTGAGGTTGGGATAGGGCTCTTTCTTGTAATGATAAGTTTGGTTTTAGGTTATTTTACTTCCAATACTACGATTGATTTGGCAGGCAATTTGATTTTCAAGCCGTCTTTTGTAATTTTAGCACCTTTGAAATCTTTCGGGGCTACTACATTGCTGTTTTCAAAAGAGTTGTAGTCATCAATTTTGTTTGAAGTCAAGATACGTCCGCTTACTGACTTAGCTTTTACATCGTCTAAAGTAAGCGTAATGTCTTGTTCTTCGTCCAAATTGATGTTTGATAAAGAAATATGGATAACTCCGTCTTTGTTGCGTGATGCAGTGGCGCTGACCATCGGAACAATTCGGTTGTCACGTACGATTTCGCGTTCGCAGGTTACATCGAGAGGCAGGTAAGTAGCATCCTGATGTACGTTGTACATTTCAAATACGTGATAAGTCGGGGTTAACACCATTTTATCGTCCTTAGTCAGAATCATAGACTGAAGTACGTTTGCAATTTGTGCAATGTTGGTCATCTTGATACGGTCTGTATATTTGTGGAAAATATCCAGTGTGAGTGAAGCAACAAATGCATCGCGCAAGGTGTTTTGCTGATATAGGTGACCTCTGATGGTTCCCGGTTCTTCGTCCCACCAAGTACCCCATTCGTCAACCATCAAGCCAACCCGTTTCTGTGGGTCGTATTTGTCCATGATGTCCATGTGACGTTTCAGTACGTCTTCAATTTCGCGGCATTTACCTACAGTCCAGTAATAATCTTCAGTAGTAAAGTTGGTTGCAGAACCTTTGCTTCCAGTCCATCCCGGCACGGTGTAATAATGCAAGGAAAGTCCGTTCATCTGACCGGCAGCTTTCTGCATCAGCACTTCCGTCCATCTGTAATCATAATCGCTGGCTCCACTGGCAATTTTAAACAGTTGGTTACCGTCATAGTTACGGCAGTAAGTTTGGTAGCGGCGGTATAAGTCTGCATAATATTCAGGAAGCATGTTACCTCCGCATCCCCAGCTTTCGTTACCCACGCCAAGGTATTTTACTTTCCATGGTTTTTCACGGCCGTTTTCTTTTCTCAGCTTAGCCATCGGGCTTCCTTGTTCGGAAGTCATATATTCCACCCATTTGGCAAGTTCTTCCACAGTACCGCTTCCCACGTTACCGCTGATGTAAGGTTCGCAACCTAACATTTCGCACAGATTGAGGAATTCATGAGTACCGAAACTGTTGTCTTCAACCGTTCCACCCCAGTTATTGTTTACCATTCTCGGGCGGTTTTCACGTGGACCGATACCGTCCATCCAGTGATATTCATCGGCGAAACATCCTCCCGGCCATCTTAATACGGGCACTTTCAGTTTTTTCAGTGCTTCGAATACGTCAGTACGGTATCCTTTGATATTAGGGATGGAAGAGTTTTCACCAACCCATAGTCCACCATATATACAAGTTCCGAGATGTTCGGCAAACTGACCATAGATTTCTTTGTTGATAACTTGTTTCCCTTGTTCAGGGTGAATGGCTACAGTGGCTTTCTGCTGTGCGAACAGAGGCATTGAGGCGCAGAGAGCTAAGCCTAAGATTGCATTTTTCATACCTATAAATATAATATTATAATAATTAGTTTTTTGGTAATCTGATTCTGCAGTTTCGAATAAAAAGCCGTCAGAATTCTGTAGGCAAAAGTAGGGAAAAAAACGGTTTGAGAAGTGGACAAAATGAATATTTAGGTGGACAAAAGGAAACTTTTCAAAAAAAATCGGGGATTTCATTTATCTTTGCATCGCAAAAATGGATGTATGATATGAAAAAACGTACCTTGGTTATGATTTTGAGCGTGCTTTCCGTTATGGCGTGCTCTTGCATTGTTTTTTGTTATTATCTGATGAGTCATCCTTTCCGTTCTGCTCATTTGATTTATGTGGATGCGGATGATACGGTGGATTCGGTGTATGTGAAGTTGGAAAAGAACTTGCAGCCATCCTGTCTGACCGGATTAAAATGGATGGTTGCACTAAAGGGATATTCCGTTCGTACGGGTGCATACCGGTTAGGTCCCGAAGTGTCCTCCTTGACTGCTTACCGTACTCTTGCCAACGGACACCAGACTCCGGTCAATTTGGTTATCCCCAGTGTGCGCACACTGGAACAGCTGGCACGTACGGTTTCCCGTCAGATTATGGCAGATTCGGCAAACATCGCTTCATTATTAAACGATAGTGCGTTTTGTGCCGGCTTGGGGTATACTAGCGAAACATTGCCGGCTCTATTTATACCCAATACTTATCAGGTTTATTGGAATATGTCTCCGAAAAGTCTGATGGAGCGTATGAGAAAGGAACATATGCGTTATTGGACTGAGGAACGGAGGATGAAGGCTCAGAAGCTTGGGCTGACAGAAATTGAGGTGAGTACATTGGCCTCCATTGTGGAAGAAGAAACTGCGGTCAATGCTGAAAAGCCGATGGTTGCGGGACTGTATTTGAACCGTTTGAAAAAGGGAATGCCCTTGCAAGCCGATCCTACCATTAAATTTGCTTTAAGGGAATTTGGGTTGAAACGCATTCTTTATAAGCACTTGGAGGTGGAAAGTCCTTATAATACGTATAAATACCCTGGACTTCCTCCCGGTCCTATCCGTATTCCTTCTATCTCTGGTTTGGAAAGTGTGTTGAATCCTGCCTCCCATGGTTTTTTGTATATGTGTGCGAAGGAGGATTTTTCGGGAACTCATAATTTTGCTGTAACGCTATCACAGCATGCGGTAAATGCTCGCCGGTATCAGGCTGCTCTCAATAAGTGGCAACGTACGCATAAATAGTTTTTAGACTTAGCACGACCGTGCGGGTGTAAAGCAAAAAGGTGACAAGATTTAATCATGCCTGAAAGATTGGCATTCAAAATCTTGTCACCTTACTTTATATCCTGTTATTTGGTTTTTCCGTCAACAGGTTCTTTGTGTTCCGTTTATTCTAATCCATGAATCAGATGAATCATTTGTTCTCCCAGGCCAATGGTGTATCCGTGTGATTCGAATACGATGCGGTTGAATGTATCAGCGATGATAAATACCGGGAGCTGTCCTCCGTTGGCTAATTTCATGTTATCGGCTATCATCTTACGGATTTTTCCATCTGTATCAATTCCGAATACAGCGGTTGAAGGAAGATTCGGGAAATCTTTCCGGTTAAACTTCCGGTAAGCCTCTTCATCGGTAAATAAGAGCAAGAGTGTACGTCCCCATTTTTCAAAATCATCTTTTTTGATTTCAATGTCTTTTAAAGCATGGTTGGTTGGTTCTTGACCTACACCCAATACGCCAACGATGTAATAGCCTCTTCCGGTTGTTGCCAATATGCTGGTTTCCTCTTTTGTCTGAGCCAGAGTAAACCTCGCTTCTGAATCAAAGTTTCCGATTACCCGGATTTCTTCAGAATTATCGCGCATCTTCAGTTGAACTTTTGAGGTTTTTCCTTCTTCCACGTTAAAGAATGAAATATTACTCAGTACACTTCCGTTAGCCAGTCGGTTGCCTGAAACCAGCATGTAATATCCGGTTTCCATTTTAGCTCCTTTTTTGAGAAGCGACTCCCAAGTGGTGTTTCCTTCCGGATAATTTTGCAGCTGGAAGGTACCGTTGTTGAATTTCGACAAGCTGAAGTGGCTGTAGTATTTCGGATTGCTCAAGCGGGGAATCGGCTGATAGTTAGCCTGTAGAGTTCCTTCCGATGGTTTGGTGCTGATGGCTGCTTCAAAGTCCACTTTTACCGGTTCGTTATTTTGTCTGTAATAAACATTTCCATTGACTTCATCTTTCCAAGCCGGAATACCTAAACTGCGTGCTACGGCAACAAAGAAGATTTCGCGTGAGCCCGTGTCGGTAACTCGGCTGCGCCATACTCCTTCAGGTGAGGTCTTCGTAAACAGTGTGTTCAGGTCGTCGCGGATAATCAAGCTGTCTTTGCACCAGTTTACCAATGTTTGAGGTGATTGGGTAAACTTCTCTGCTAATTCAGCCGGGATGTTTTTTTGCAGGTACGAGCGGTACGGGGTCAGCATTTCTGCTGCAATGCGCGGAGCAAGAACTTCGGTAATGCTGGCCTTTGAGTCAGTATTGTATAAGTGATCTTCCAAAATAGTGCATGGTGTATCACGCAAATCTTTGTCGGATACTGTGCTTAACAACTCAAGTGCGCGTAATCCCATGTTTTTCTGTGAAGCATTTTTCAGGAACTGCATGATGTCGGCATAGTTTCCTCTTGATTTCAGAATGAATTCCGTGGTCTGTTTGGGGTCTAAGCTTTGTTTCTTGGCAAAAGTTTCAGCTTGTTCTGCTGTCGGAAATCCGTTGACGTATGCATTACGTATCGAGTCTTCCAAATTCATGCGTCGGGTGTTTTCTGCACGCTGCTCATCAGTCACTTCAGGAAGATTTACCTTCTCTGCCGGAGGTACGATGTTGAAAGGCAAGGTAAAGTTGTCACCCGGCTGATGATCCAGCACAACTGTGATTTGTTTCTCTTTTCCGAATGAAGCCTTCTGGAAACCGAATTTTCCGTTTTGTGATGCATAAACCAACATATCGCCGATGCCGGCTGAGAGTGAGGCATGTCCGTTTTCATCTGTGGTTTTACGGGCTACTGTATAAAATTCAGCATAATTGTAGATTTTAAATTCCACGTTGGCTCCTTTCACCGGATGATTATTGGCATCTTTTACGAGTACTTCCAATAGGGCACTTTCTCCGTAGTTGTCGATAATATTAATTTCGGTATAGTTGGCAGTTTGTTTCATTACGTCTTCCGGTCCATTGTAAGCTCCAAACACTTTCGTGTGCATCAGCATACCGCGGCTTGCCGGAGCATTAAACCATCCCAGATTCAATACCGGTTCGGGTTCACAAGCTCCCAGGAAGAACCATTTTCCGTCTACCCAAGCTTCTACCCAAGCATGATTGTCATCTGTGTGTGCCCAGCGGGGAGTATAAACCTGACGTGCCGGAATACCTACCGCACGCAGTGCAGCAACGAGGAAGGTTGACTCTTCCCCACAACGTCCGTATGCTGTTTTTACTGTAGCCAGCGGTGCACTGGTCCGGCTGTCAGATGGAGTATATACCACTTTTTCATGACACCAGTGGTTTACTTCCAGCACCGCATCGCGGGTAGAAAGGTCTTTGATACGTGGCATGAGCTCATTATAAAACACTTCGCGGGCGTTATCTAAATTTTCATTGTTTACACGAACCGGCAGTACGAAGTGGCGGAAAATCAAGTCGGGTATGTTTTTTCCCCATGATGTGTTTTCCCGGGTCTGCAATGCCAGGCGAACGTTATTTAAATAAAAATCTCCGGAATAGTCAGCAATGTCTCCGGGGGTCATATATGCATAGAGAAACATCATGGCCTCGCGTTCTGGTTGTGTCATGGTGTTGTTTTCAAAGATAGAGAACAAGTTTCCTTGAGTAAGAATCTCCTGCTTCTTGGCAAAGTCATCTTCTACTTTGGCCCGATAGTCTGTCTCTTTAAGAAAATGGTCAGAAGAGCAGGCAGCCAAGATAAGCATAATGATAAGGCTGGTTAAATAGATAATGTGTCTTGTCATAAATGGTTTTGTTTGATTGGCTTAAAAAATCAGTCAATATAAAATCTGTATAAAAAGGTGTCGGGTTGATGTAAAAAAACAAAAGTCACAAAAGCACAGAACGATTTAATGGAACCAGTAAATAGAATCTGCGTTTTGTGACTCTGTATTAAATGTCATTGTCCTGACATCTATTCTTTCTTTTTCGAATCAATCAGAAAGGTTTATATTCAACGAAAGCTTCCATTGCTTCATAACATGCCAGTCCAAGGTGGTCATATAATGAGGCAGTACCGCGATTTCGGTCTTCACTTCGTTGCCAGAATAAACGTTCGTCATTTCCTAAGAAGGGAGCACTTTCCATTTGTGACTGGTGCTTTAATATAGAGTTACGTTTTGCACGCAGTTCTTCTGGACTCAGAGGAACTGCCATTTCGATGTTCTCAATTTCCCATTCTGCCCAAGCTCCGCGATACATCCAGATTCGGCAGTCGTTCAGCCATTCTGCGTTTGCATTCTTTTCTTCATCAATTGCAGCAAAGACCGCATCGGTACAAACTCGGTGCGTACCATGTGGGTCAGCCAGGTCGCCTGCTACATAAATCTGATGAGGCTTCACTGTGCGCAGCAATTCCTGTACGATGTTTACATCGGCTTCGCTGATCGGGTTTTTCTCAATCTTACCGGTCTCATAGAAAGGCAAGTCAAGGAAGTGGCAGCGGCTTAAGGGGATATTGTTGTAAGTACATGCTGTTCTGGCTTCGCCTCGGCGAATCAATCCTTTAATGGTTAAGATGTCGCGCGTATCTAAGTCACCTTCTTTCTTTTCAGAGAAGAACTTCTTGATTTCAGCATATTTATCTGTAATCACCTTGTCTGCTTCCTCTCCGAAAAGCTGGTTGAATCCATTGATAAAGTGCATGAAACGAACCACTTCTTCATCGCCTACGGCAATGTTTCCCGAGGTTTCATAAGCCACGTGTACTTCATGTCCCTGCTGAACCAAACGGCGAAGCGTTCCACCCATAGAGATTACATCGTCATCCGGATGCGGAGAAAATACGAGTACGCGTTTCGGGAAAGGTTTGGCACGTTCCGGGCGATACGTATCATCAGCATTCGGTTTACCTCCCGGCCATCCCGTAATGGTGTGTTGCAGGTCGTTGAATACCTTGATGTTTACATTGTAAGCCGATCCGTAAAGAGCCAGCAATTCACTTAAGCCATTTTCGTTATAATCTTTATTGGTAAGCTTGAGAATAGGCTTGTTCAGTAAACTGCATAGCCATGCGATGGCACTTCTGATAAGCTTGTCGTTCCATTCGCAGTTGGTAACAAGCCAAGGACGCTGTATACGAGTCAGGTGAGCCGCAGCAGCCAAGTCAATGTAAACCGTAGCATTGGTATGAAGTTGCAGGTAAGAAGCAGGCAATGTATCGCTTACCTTATCTTCTACCGCTTTTTTGATAATGTCAGCTTTTTCCTCTCCCCATGCCAATACGTAAATTTTGCGTGATGCAAGAATCGTACTTATACCCATGGTGATAGAGCATGGAGGAAGGTTGTCTACTCCTATATTGCGAGAAGATTCTGCACGCGAAGTAGCATCAATCAAAATCAGGCGAGTAGTAGAACTGGCATGTGATCCCGGTTCGTTCATACCGATGTTTCCTTCGCGGCCGATACCCATCAAGGCAATATCAATACCACCGTAAGTTTGAATGCGCTGTTCGTACAGACGGCAATGGTCAATGATAGCATCCTGAGGAATGCTTCCATCCATGGTAAAGATATTCTGTCTGTCTATATCTACCTGTGAAAGGAACAACTTAGTCAAGTGAGCGAAACTGCTTCCGGCTCCTTCGGTAAGCGGATAGTATTCATATAGATTGAAGATGATAACGTTACGGAAACTTACTCCTTCATCTTTATGTCGACGAATCAATTCAGTAAAGAGGGGGCGGAGTGAAGCACCGGTTCCAATAGCAATCGTACAGAACTTACCCTCGCGTTGTCTTTCCTGAATCTTGGCAATCACTTCGTCTGCAATTTGCAGCGTTCCTTCTTCCATCGTTTCGAAAATATTGGTAGGAATCTTTTCCAAACGAGTCAGCACAGAGCGCTCTACGGCATTCTCCACCTTATAATAGCGTGGAGAAACTCTGTTTAAAGAAATTTGTGAACTGAGATTTGTTCTCATAAATGTACGTTGATTAAATCAAGTTGTCTTTTTCAATATCTTTGAAGTATTTGTAGGTACCGACTTTCAGTTCATCGGTTGCAGCTTCATCACATACGATGATACCATGCTGATGCATTTGCAAGGCACTGATTGTCCACATCTGAGTGATGCCGCCTTCCACTGCGTGCTGCAAAGCACGGGCTTTGTTGTGTCCGTTGCAGATAATCAGTACTTCATGTGCCGACAATACAGTACCCACACCAACAGTCAAAGCAGTTTTAGGTACTTTGTTCACGTCGTTGTCGAAGAATCGTGAATTGGCAATAATGGTATCAGTCGTTAATGTTTTGATACGGGTGCGAGAAGAAAGAGAAGATCCTGGTTCGTTGAAAGCAATATGACCGTCGGGACCGATACCTCCCAAGAACAAGTCGATGCCACCGAATTTTTCAATTTCTTTTTCGTAGTTCAAACATTCTTCTTCCAAATCAGCAGCATTACCGTTCAGAATATGGATGTTTTCTTTGCAGATATCAATATGGTTAAAGAAGTTGTTGAACATGAATGTGTGGTAGCTTTCCGGATGTGATTCAGGAAGACCAACGTATTCATCCATGTTGAATGTAACTACGTTTTTAAATGATACAACTCCTTTTTTGTTCAGTTCAATCAGTTCTTTGTACATACCAAGTGGTGAAGAACCGGTAGGCAAGCCTAAAACAAACGGTTTTTCTTTACTTGGATTAGCAGAATTGATTTTATTTGCAACATAATTAGCTGCCCATTTTGACAATGACTGGTAGTCGGGTTCAATAATTACTCTCATGGTTGTTGTGTTTTGGGGTTAATTTTTATATTCTACATCCGCAAAGATATTAAGGATTATGTAGATTGACAAGTAAAAAAAGAATTTTCTGTTTTAGCTTTGAATTATTAAATAAAATCATTAATTTTGCTGCACTTAGCATAAAATATAGGTATGGGACAAGCACTATTGGCGGATATTCAGAAAGGATTGAAAGGTGCGTTGATGAAGCAACGCATCATTACCCGTTTGATTTATACGGGATGTACTACGATTACTGATCTATCGAAAAGCATGGGTCTAAGCGTGCCTACGGTTACGAAATTTATAGACGAAATGTGCGCAGAAGGTTATGTGAAAGATTGTGGTAAGTTAGAAACTGCGGGCGGGCGTCACCCCAGTCTTTACGGGTTGAATGCTGATTCGGGATACTTCATTGGAGTAGATTTGAAAAAAGATTCACTCAGTCTGGCGTTGATAAACTTTAAGGGGGATGTTTTAAAGATGAAAATGAAAGTTGATTTTGTACTTGAAAACACCCTTGAATGTGTAGATCGTTTGGCTAATGAAATCAAATCTTTCATTCAGTCTTTAAAGGTAAATCATTCTAAGATTTTAAATGTTTGTATCGGAATGAGTGGTCGGGTTAATCCAGAAGCCGGATATAATTATACACGTTTGAACTTCGGTGATGATTATCCTATTGCTTCCCTGCTGACTGAGCGTGTGGGTTGTAATGTATGCATTGATAACGATAGTCGTGCGATGGCATACGGAGAGTTTATGAAGCAAACCACTCAGTTGGAAAAAAGTCCCAAGAATTTGATTTTTATCAATGTGAACTGGGGATTGGGTATGGCCATTATTTTTGATGGGAAATTATATAATGGCATGTCGGGCTTTTCCGGTGAGTTCGGACATAACTATGGATATGACAATCAGGAAATCTGTGATTGCGGAAAAAGGGGATGTATTGAGACTGAAGTATCGTGCTCGGCTCTTTACCGTAAGTTTATAGAACGGCTTAGAGAAGGAGAAAATTCGATTCTGACGCGCGAAAAATCTATCGATGAGATTACGGTTGATGACATTATTTCTGTAGTTGAGCGCGAAGATGTGTTGGCCATCGAGCTGGTTGAAGAAATCGGAGCGAAGTTAGGTCGCCATGTAAGTGATTTAATTAATATATTCAATCCGGAGCAAGTGATTATCGGCGGAGAACTTTCACGTGCCGGAAACTATCTGCTTCCTCCGTTGATTTCGGCTGTACGCCGTTATACTTTGAATCTCATGTATCCGGGTTCAGGTATTGTGCTTTCTGAGTTAAAGGAAAAAGCGAATGTAGTCGGTTCGGCTTTATTGGCGCGAAGTAAACTTTTCGCTTTGGAATAAGGTATAGTAAAAAGAGTAATTTAATACTTTCAGATAATCAATTTCCCCCTGTTGCAAGTGTATTGCGGCAGGGGGAATTTCTATTATAAGTTACTTAATCTTTTCTCGAATCTTGCTAAGATAGGCACGCATTCCTTCCGAGTCTTTATTGCTGATGATATTAAGCAATTCGTTTAGTTCGGTTCGGATGCCTTCCACTTGAGCCGGAGTGCGGGGATTGAAAAGAATTTCCTGAAGCAGAAAATCATCCTCATTTAATACCCCCTTGGCTATTGCCATATGGCGTTTAAAGGTGGTACCCGGAGCATCCTGGTGTTTCATTACTGCGGCAAAGACAAATGTGGAGACAAAAGGGATAGACAAAGAATAGGCTACCGTTTCATCATGCTCTTCAAATGTGTATTCAAAGATATTCAGTCCAAGGCGTTGATACAAGTCTTTGAAGAATATTTTACCCAAGTGGTCACCTTCTTTGATGATGATGGCATTTTCTGAGCTCAGTTTGTCAAGATTGGCAAATGTAGGACCAAACATCGGGTGGGTGGAAACATAGCGGAACCCACTGCTTTCATAAAATTCTTTCAGACCAGTCTTTACCGAGGCAATATCGCTTATGATACAGTCTTTAGGTAATACAGGCAGTACCTGACGGAATGCGTCGAGCGTATATTTTACGGTGGCAGCATTGATAACCAGTTCCGGTTTAAATTCAGTAATTTCTTCCAGCGTAGTAAAGCGATAGCAGTTATACATGAAGCGCAGGCGTTGCGGGGCTATGTCGTATACTGCTGTTTCGTGCTCAAAACTTAAAACGTCTGTAAAGAAGGAACCCATTTTACCGGCTCCGAGAATTAATATTCGCATATCTTTTTTTCTACTTTTTTATTTGTTGATTATTTCCATTTGCTGTCGTACGCTTTCTTCATGAATGGACTCAAATACTTGCTTTACAAAGTCGGCATCCATACCGCAGAGTGAGCCTTGCGCTCCGCGTTTGTCCAGTATTTCATTGTAACGTCCTGTCTGGAGAATGGTCATGCTGTGTTCCTTTTTAAATGTCCCGATTTCACGGCACACACGCATACGTTTTGCCAATATTTCCATCAGTTCGTTGTCACACTCATCAATCTGGCGTCGAAGCTCGTTCAGGTTTTCAGTGCTCTGATGCTCTCCTCGGATAACCAGCAAGTTCAGGATGTAACTCAACACATCCGGAGTTACTTGCTGAGCAGCGTCACTCCATGCACAGTCCGGATTGCAGTGAGACTCTACGATTAATCCGTCGAATCCCAAGTCCATTGCCTGCTGACAGAGTGGGGCGATGAGTTCCCGTTTTCCTCCGATGTGGCTGGGGTCGCATATTATAGGTAAGTTCGGTATACGGCGGCGCAGTTCGATAGGAATATGCCACTGAGGCAGGTTGCGGTATATTTTTTTGTCGTACGAAGAAAATCCGCGGTGGATTGCTCCCAAACGTTTCAGTCCGGCATTGTTGATACGTTCCAAGGCTCCAATCCAAAGTTCGAGGTCTGGGTTGACCGGATTTTTGACATAAACAGGTATATCTACTCCTTTCAGTGCATCAGCTATTTCCTGTACAGCAAACGGATTGGCTGTAGTGCGGGCACCTATCCATAGGATATCAATTCCTGCCTTCAAAGACTCATACACATGTTTGGCAGTAGCAACTTCGGTTGATACATACATGCCGGTTTCTTTCTTCACTTCTTTCAGCCATGCCAGACCTTCTACACCGATACCTTCGAAGCCTCCCGGTTTGGTGCGCGGTTTCCAAATTCCGGCACGGAATATTTTAATACCTTTATCAGCCAGCTGTTTTGCTGTTGACATAACTTGTTCTTCTGTTTCTGCACTACACGGTCCGGCGATGAGCAACGGACGTTCCTGTGATACGTTTTCCAATTCAATGGGTTGTAAATCGAGTTCCATATGCTTTGAGTTTTTAAGTTCTTAAGTTTTTTAGTTTGTTATTTGAGGGCGATAGTTTTGATTCGTTTCAGCGCTTCTGCCAGTTTTTCTTCCTTTGCGCAGAGGGAGATACGTATGTATCGTTTTCCGTTGCTTCCGAAGATAAAGCCTGGGGTGATGAATACGCGAGCCTCATGCAATACTTTTTCGGTCAGTTCCTCTACATCTTGGTAAGAGTCAGGGATGCGTCCCCATAAGAACATGCCCACCTGATTCGGGTCGAAGGTACATTGTAAGGTATGCATAATTTCTTCAGCCAGTCTGCGTCGGCGGGCATACACTTCAATGTTGGCTTCCTGATGCCATTCGGCACTGTTGTGGTAAGCTTGAGCTGCAGCCAGCTGCAGGGGGCGGAATGTTCCTGAGTCGATGTTGCTCTTTATCTTTAAAATCCATTGGACAAATGTTGCATTCGTTGCCAGCATCCCCACGCGCCATCCCGGCATATTGTGACTTTTGCTCATTGAATTAAATTCGATGCAGCACTCCTTGGCTCCCGGCACATTCAAGATGCTGATAGGCTTTGAGTTGAGGATGAAGCTGTAAGGATTGTCATTCACAATGACAAGGTTATGCCGTTTGGCAAAGTCGACCAACTTTTCATATAGTTCTAAAGTAGCATTGGCTCCGGTCGGCATGTTCGGGTAATTCGTCCACATAATCTTCACGCGGCTCAAGTCCATTTTCTCCAACTCCTCGAAGTCGGGTTGCCAGTGGTTATCTTCCCGCAGGTTGTAATTAACGATTTCACTTCCCAGTATTTTGTTCAGTGAAGTATAAGTGGGGTATCCCGGGTTGGGAACCAGTACTTGGTCGCCCGGATTTACCAACGCCAATGTTACATGAAGAATTCCTTCTTTTGAACCGATGAGTGGCTGAATTTCCGTTGCCGGGTCTAACTCTACATGATACCAGCGCTTATACCAGTCGGCCATGGCCTCGCGAAGTTCGGGAATTCCCACAGTAGGTTGATAGCCATGTGCATCGGGCTTTTGTGCATTTTCACATAACACCTTGATGGTTTCTTCCGAAGGAGGCAGGTCCGGACTTCCGATACCCAGGCTGATTACATTCTTTCCTTCGGCATTCATGCGTGCCACTTCCTTCAGTTTGCGGCTGAAGTAATATTCGCTTACATTAGCCAGCCGTTCGGCAGGCTTTATATCATAGAGTTGATTCTCCTTCTGCATATTCTCCTAATATTTTAAGTTCTTTGGTCAATGGGGTTACGGCATCAATCGCCTGTTTGTATCTTAAATAGTCACAGAACATCACATCCACATAGAACATATATTCCCATTCGCGTCCGATGATGGGGAGTGACTGGATTTTGGTCAGGTTTATTTTATAGAATGAAAAGATGGATAAAACCTGCGACAGGCTTCCTTCGCTGTGGGGAAGGGAAAAAACGATGTTGGCTTTATTCACTTTGTCCCGATTCTTCAGTTCATCAGCCCTCCATGGGTCGCAAACCACAAGGAAGCGGGTAAAGTTATGCTTGTTTGTTTCGATTCCTTCCTGCAGGATTTTCATACCATACAACTCGGCTGCATATTTAGAGCAGATGGCGGCATGTCCTTTCAGTCCCTTTTCCTTGATGTCGCGTGCACTTCCGGCGGTGTCTTCTGTTTCTACCACCTTTAGTTGCGGGTGCTGTTGCAGAAATTCGCGGCATTGCGCCAAGGCTACCGGATGAGAGTTGACTTCCGTCAGTGTTCCCCAGTCTTCTCCGGGCAGACACATAATGCTGTGGCTGATGCGGAGCTTATGTTCACCTATGATCGTAGTACCGCTGTCGCGCAAGAGTTCGTAGTTATGGAGCAGGCTTCCGGCGATGGTATTTTCTATGGCAATCATCCCGATAACATTGCTGTCGTGGCGGATAGAACTGAACACTTCTTCGAACGTGTTGCAGCAAATCAACTCTATTTCTTCGTCGTTGAAGTATTTGTGGGCGGCAATATCGTGGTATGATCCGGGAACTCCCTGTATGGCTATTCTTTTCATTTTCATTGCTTCTTTATGTTAAAAGAAAAGTCCCGACTTCATAGAGAAGCGGGACTTTGAATCATATTTCTTATTACATTGTTTCTTAGTATATACATGCAAACTCCCGCTTCACTTCATTGCTAAAGTAAAAGTAATAAAAGAAAAAGAAGAAGTATGATGCAAATGTTTTCATCTCTTTGTTATTTTGTTATTGTTTCGATTGCAAAAGTAATAATTTTCTTAAACAAACAAATGTTCAGACGATTTTTTTTCTGTTTTTTGCGGAAGAAAACTTTTTTTCTTCTTGCTTTAATCTCAAAACAGTGTCTTTGTTTGTAAAAACAGAGCTTCTGTTTCTACAAACAAAGCCTTTGGTTATAGAAACAAAACTTTTGTTTTGAGAAGTTCTCAAGGAAAGTAAGATTTTTCTTTGGATAATCAGGAATTTTCTGATGGGAGCGGCTGCTTTTTCCTGAAAAACAATTATACTTGCATTTGGGAGAGGTTGCCTGTTTTTTAGGTGACCAGGCTTATCTTTAGAATAGCAGCCTAAAACTCATAAACTTACAAACTTAACAACTTACAAACTTAAAATCTAACTAAAATGAAGTATAGTTTCGATGAAGTAATTGATCGCACCGGAACGGCTGCGGTAAAAATAGATGGAATGAAAGAAGTATGGGGTCGTACCGACCTTCTTCCGCTTTGGGTAGCTGACATGGACTTTGCCACTCCTCCGTTTATCTTAGATGCTATCCGCCGGCGTTGCGAACATCCCATTTTGGGCTATACCGAGAAGCCCGAGAGTTATTATCAAGCCATTATCGGATGGGTGAAACGCCGGTATGGTATGGAAGTCAGCAAAGAGCAGTTGAACTATGTGCCGGGTATTGTTGCCGGATTGGGTATGGCACTGAATTGTTTTACCGTTCCCGGAGATAAAGTGATGATTATGCCTCCGGTATATCATCCTTTTGCCTGGCTGGTACAGCGTAACGGGCGGCGCTTGGTGGAATGTCCTTTGAAGCTGGAAAACGGGACGTACCGGATGGACTTGGATTTGTTCCGCCGTTCTATCAAAGGGGTTCGTGTCTTAATTCTCTGCAATCCTCATAATCCCGGTGGAGTGGTGTGGACGAAAGAAGAGCTTGAAACCCTTGCAGATGTCTGTGCCGAGGATAATGTGATTGTCTTTTCTGATGAAATTCATGCCGATCTGACGCTGCCCCCTCACCGCCATGTACCTTTTGCGATGATTTCCGAGCATGCCCGGAATAACTCGGTTACCTTCATGGCTCCCAGCAAGGCATTTAATATGCCGGGTATGGCAGCTTCGCATACGGTGATTTATAATGAAGGATTGCGTAAACGCTTTGTGAGTTATCTGGATGCCGGCGAGTTGGATATGGGACATGTGCTGGCTTACCCGGCTGTAGAGGCGGCATATACAGAAGGTGATGAATGGCTGGAGCAGTGCCTGGCTTATGTTCAGGCGAACATTGATTACGTGGAAGCTTACTTGCAGGAAAATCTGCCTGCCATTCAGGCAATGCGTCCGCAGGCTTCTTACTTGGTGTGGCTCGACTGCCGCAAACTGGGACTTTCGCAGGAAGCTTTGGTCGATTTCTTTGTATCCGGTGCCCGACTGGCTTTGAACGATGGAGCGATGTTCGGAAAAGAAGGAGAGGGATTTATGCGCATGAATGTGGGTTGTCCGCGAAGCATCCTTGAGCAGGCCATGAAGCAATTGAAAGAGGCTTACGACAACTTATGCCGATAAGCGGGGGCTTCCGTTGAAATGTATCCAATCGTTTTCATGTGTTAAATGGAATAAACAGGTTAAACCTTTTTCTTTCTTCAGACTCTAACCTGTTTGAAGGCGATTAGGTAACTATATACGAGCTAGGTATGCCATCCGGATGGAGCCTGGTAACTCGCAGGTAAAGCCTGTAGCCTAAAACTTAAGAATTAATAAACTTAAAACAAACAAAGTATGAAAAAGGTAAATCGTTTATTCTGGTGCATGGTTTTAACCATGTTGGTGTGTGGCAGCTCGTATGCAGTAGCACAAACTTCTGAAAAGTGTCCGAATTCCACTCCCGAAAAGCGTATCGAACTCCGCACGGCGCAGATGCAGAAACGCTTGATGTTGGATGAAAAGACCGCTGCCCAGTTTGCTCCTCTCTATAAGGAGTATCTGCAGGCCTTATGGGCTTGTCATTCGGAAGTGAAATGCACGAAAGACGCTACCGATGCGCAAATTAAGGAAGCCTTGAGTAACCGGTTGAAGATGCAGCGTGCCTTGGTCGATACACAAGAGAAATACTTGGAGAAATTCTCCAAACTGCTGACAGCCCGTCAGTTGGAAGTAATATTCAAACCTTCCGGTGCTTGTTTCAAAGGACATGGTAAGTGTCCCAAACGGGATCATCGTCCGATGATGAAGCCTCACGGAAAAGCTTGCGGAGCTTGTCCTTTCGGGGTTGAAAAGCCAGCATGATTTTTTGATGTAAAAAGATAGAATCCTCAGCAAGCCGAAAGTGGAATTCTTTCTGCATGCTGAGGCTTTTTATTTCAGCGGCTGCTATGGGATAGGGTAAATTCTTTGAGAATGATAGTGTTAAACATATAGCGGAATGAAAAATAATCTTCTTTTTTCACTATCTTCGTGAAAAGACGATGGAAACGGATTTCGGAAAATCTGCTGTCAGGCAGAGTGAAGTATCTCGAATTTGTCCATGCGGATGTTTACGGGATGGTTGTATCGAAAGTTGTTTCTTAGTTTCGTTTAGGATGACAAATCTTTGAAATATCTTTAGCTAACTGATTTTGTTTTTAAACTATGGTTATGAGAATCTGGGGCTACATTGTTAATCTGTTTTGTTTGTATGGCTTTTCCCAACCCGGCTCTTGTTGGGGAAACGAATACCTTCGTTACGCAGTCTTACTTTATATTTCGGGCCTTTTGCTTTTCAATGTGTATAAGGATGTGAAGAGATTCATGCAAAAAAGACAGAAACCATAGCATGCTATCTTTAGCAAAGGAGGCATAAAATGAAGAATCCTCAGCAAACCGAAGGTGGAATGCTTTTGGTTTGCCGAGGATTTTTTTAGGACTATCCGTTCCAAGTCAGTATTCCTTCTCTTTGCCGGATGATTTCCTCAGCCAGCAGATAAGCCAATACCTTTTTAGCCTCCTCGCTCTCGGTGTGATTCATCCGGTTCAGTAAATCGTGTGAAGAAAGAGGGGTTTCCTTTAAGATGGATTCTATTTGAGCCTTCAGCTCAGTAAACCGCCCCTGTTTCAAGCCCGAATCATGGCTTTGCAGACACACATCACATTGTCCGCAGTTGTGTTCGTTCTTTTCACCGAAATAGCGGAGCAGCATACGGCTCCGGCATTTGTTGGTTGCCCCGGCATATTCCAGCATCGACTGGATGCGGTGGATGTAACTTTCCTTCCGTTTCTCGTAAACATCCGGACTCAGATAAATCCGGTTGGTTTCCTGCCGTTCGCGGGTGTAGATGATATACGGTGTTTTCTTTCCGGGAATGTAATGAAGGATGTGCCTTTTGGTCAGCAAGACCAGTGTTTCATAAATCTGCTGACGGGTAAGCCCTGTACGTAAAGCCAACGTATCTTCATTGATGTAGGCATAATCAGTAAAGATACCCGTGTACAGACGGAGGATGGTACGAATCAAGTTTTCTGTTTCCGGACTGTTTTCATGGATGCGGTACAGTTCGTCGCGCTGAAGGGTGAACAGAATGCGTGAAGCATTATCTTGCTCATCGGTATATTCCAGATAGCCGGCGCGGGTCAATATCTTCAAGGCACTGTCCACCTGAATGGGGAAATGCTTGAAGTTATGGCAAAACTCATCGATGTTAAAGGCATACGTACAGCCCAGTCCGTCGCCCATTGCCATCTGATAGTAATAGTTTACATCTTCATATACTTTGCGGATGTAGTCTTTCTCGGGGAACGTATCGGCGATGCGTTTCTTTAGCGTAGCCTGATCATTTCGGGCATAGAGCAAGACCGCATAGGCCTTCTGTCCGTCGCGTCCGGCTCTTCCTGCTTCCTGGAAATACGCTTCGGGTGAGTCGGGGAAATCCAGATGGATGACGATTCTCACATCAGGCTTGTCGATACCCATTCCGAACGCATTGGTAGCCACCATTACCCGATGTTCTCCTGTAAGCCAGCTTTTCTGCCGCTGATCTTTGATTTCATTGTTGAGGCCGGCATGATAAAATGTAGCCGTAATCTGGTTGGCATTCAAGAAAAGAGCCGCCTCTTTCGTTTTCTTCCGGTTGCGTGTATAGACGATGGCAGAACCACTGACGCTTTGCAGGATATGCAGCAATTCCTCCGCCTTGTTTTCTGTACGGCGGACAATATACGCCAAGTTCTGGCGTTCAAAACTCATGCGGAATACATTTTCCTTACGGAAAGCGAGCCGTTCCTGAATATCTTTCACCACCTCCGGTGTAGCTGTGGCAGTCAGTGCCAGCACAGGAACATCGGGGAGTAACTTGCGTACCTCGGAAATCTGGAGATAAGCCGGGCGGAAGTCGTATCCCCATTGCGAGATACAGTGCGATTCATCCACTGTAATCATGCTCACCTTCATGCTTCTCAGCTTAAGCTGGAAAATTTCCGTGCCCAATCGTTCAGGAGAGATATAGAGAAACTTGTAATTTCCGAAGATACAGTTATCGAGTGCGATGAGTATTTCCTCGCGGGTCATACCCGAATAGATGGCAGTTGCTTTGATACCCCGGTCTCGCAGGTTTCGCACCTGGTCTTTCATCAATGCAATCAAGGGAGTGATGACGAGGCATAACCCCGGCTGTGCCAATGCCGGTACCTGGAAGGTAATAGATTTTCCTCCTCCGGTAGGCATCAGTCCCAATGTGTCTTTTCCGCTTCCGATACTTTCGATGATATCTGCTTGGATGCCCCGGAAGTTATCATATCCCCAATATTGTTTAAGAATGCTTCTGTAATCCATAATCGCCTGCGTGGAAGTATAAAAGCCGATGTGTCAAGTCTTCTTCAAGGCGGCACATCGGCTTTGTCATATCATTTAAAAGACGGTTTAATATCTTCTATCTGGAGTTGGATTTCTCCTCGTTTATGTGTGTTCTCCTCGATGGTGTAGCAAATATTGAACGACTGTTTCGTCTTAATGTAGCGTGCCTGCGAACTCTGTCCGAAAGCAATACCGTTCATTACATTGTTCGATTTGTTATCCACCAGTTCCAGCTTGATATGTTCCTGGTCTCTTCCTACCACTTTGCTGGTACCATAATCATACACATTCAGTGTGGCGAATACCGGCTTGTGGTTATCGGGACCGAAAGGGTTGAACTTCTTCAAGTCGAAGAAAAACTTCGGCGTGATGTCACGGAAGTCCAGTTGTGCGTCAATATCAATGGTTGCACTGGTCTGTTCAGGTAAGATATGACTGGTTACATACTCTTCAAACCGTCGGGTGAATTTTGCCACGTTTTCCACTTTCATGGAAAGTCCTGCCGCGTACGTATGTCCTCCAAAATTTTCGAGTAAGTCGCGGCAATGCTCTATTGCTTTATACACATCAAATCCTGAAACCGAGCGAGCCGAGCCGGTAGCCAGATCATCGGTACGGGTAAGCACTACCGCCGGGCGGTAATAAATCTCAGTCAGTCGTGAGGCAACAATTCCGATAACTCCTTTGTGCCATTCTTCATTAAAGATAACAATCGAGCGCCGTTCAGAAAGATTTTCGAGTTGGTCTACAATATGGTTGGCCTCTTCGGTCATACTTTTGTCGAGGTCCTTTCGGGTCTCGTTATACTGGTTAATCAGATTGCTTTTTTCAAGAGCAGTCTGAAAGTCTTTTTCTATAAGCAGATCCACCGCTTCTTTACCGTTCTGGATACGTCCGGATGCATTGATACGCGGACCGATTTTGAAGACAATATCGCTCATGGTGATTTCCTTTTCAGCCAGTCCGCAAACATCAATGATTGCTTTCAGTCCGACACTTGGATTTGAGTTCAGCTGCCGCAGGCCGTGGAAGGCGAGGATGCGGTTTTCTCCCATGATGGGTACGATATCGGAAGCAATGCTTACAGCCACCAAGTCGAGCAGGGGCGTAAGCTGATGAAGTTCGATACCATTGTTCTGAGCAAATGCCTGCATGAGCTTAAAGCCTACTCCGCATCCCGACAGGTGATCATACGGGTAAGTAGAGTCTTTCCGTTTGGGGTTCAGTATGGCAATGGCAGGAGGGAGTACTTCGTCGGGTACATGATGGTCACAAATAATAAAGTCAATCCCTTTCTCTTTGGCATACGAAATCTCTTCTACGGCTTTAATGCCGCAGTCTAATACGATGACCAGCTTGACACCCGTTTCATAAGCATAGTCAATTCCCTGTTTTGAAACTCCATATCCTTCGTTGTACCGGTCGGGAATATAATAGTCAATATTCGAGTAGAACTGTTGAAGGAATTTATAAACCAATGCGACGGCAGTTGTACCATCCACATCATAGTCTCCATAAATCAAAATACGCTCTTTCCTTCCCATTGCCTGATTCAGTCGCTCCACGGCTATGTTCATGTCATTCATCAGAAACGGGTCGTGAAGTTCATTGAGCTGGGGACGGAAAAACCGCTTTGCTTCTGCTGCCGAGGTGATTCCTCTTTCTTGTAGCAAGCGACAAAGGATGGGGCTGATACCTATCTCTTTGGCGAGCGATTTAGCTGCTTCCCTTTGCTCTTGGGTAGGAGGTTGATAGTTCCATCTGTAATTCATTTATATATGCTGTTTTTTCTTTCATTGCCATGGCCTGTTCTCTTTGCTTTGTTCGAAAAGCTGGACAGGCTCTTGTTCTTCAATCTGTAAAGGTAGGAAAAAAGAAAGAAAAAATCGGCTGATTCCGTATTTATTTTGCGGAATCAGCCGATTATTATTTGTAATCAGTCTATTTTAAATCATTAAAGACCCAATTTCTTTGCAATGTCTGCAGGGATTGCGTCCTTATGGATTAAGATGTTCATCGTTTTATACTTGGCAAATGTTTTTGAAGCATACCAGATGCCTTTGTATTTACCGCTTTCTCCCCATGAGTTTTTCACCATGTAATATTCTTTTCCGTTCTGGTCTTTAGCCACACCGTAGATAACCATACCGTGGTCATCGGTTGTTTCCCAGTTGTCGAATGCTTTTTGGCGCATTTCCTGAGTTACTTCGATTTCAGGCATCGGTTTGCTGGTAAGTTCTTTGCGCTTGTCTGCTTTGCTCAAGCCCAACCAGCGAGCCATATCTGAGCCTGTAAGTTCTGCTCCTTTTTCTGCGTTAGGGCATACTGCAATACCGTCGCGGGTAAAGCCTTCTTCACTTACGTCTGCTCCCCAAGCGAAAGTATATCCGTTGTTGACGGCGTTGTCCATAACAGCCATCAGCTCATCGATAGGCAGGTTATATGACAATGCGTTACGCCAGTTGTCTTGTACTTCTACAAAGAACTGGGTATAGAAGGGGTGATGCGTGTATGAAGTGAGTGAAACATAGTCGTTCGGGTTCAGCTGTAATACTTCATCAGCAAAGCTTCTCGGAGTGTAAGTTTTTCCTTTGTAAGTAAATTCTTTCGGGCATTCTCCCAGGTAAGTGTCATAGATGGCGCACAATCCTTGTTTCCATACGGGTGACAGTTTTCTGAAATTACCTTTTCCGATAGCCTGTACGTAGGCACCAGCCACTGCATCTACTTCATTGTGATTAGGCAGCGAGTCGCCATACATGATTCCCGGCATGGCTTCTTGTGGAACCATTCCGTGTTTCTGGTAGCATGCGATGATGTCGCTGAAGCTTCCGCCCGGAGAGAAAGAGGCATCGCCGTGGTAGCGTACATAGTTTTCTCCGCGTTCCTGCATGGTTTTGTGGACAACGAACATTTCAGACAGGTCGAATTCTCCCTTTCCTAAACGCAACAGTTCTGATTCAAGGAAACCGAGTGAAGAGAATGACCAGCAGGTACTCGACTGGTTTTGGTTTTTGATGGAAGTAATCGGGCTTTCCTTCACGGTTGTGAAGATGAATCCTTCTTCTGCTTTGTTCTTTTTAGGACTTTTTGCATATACATTGCTGAAGCAAAGACCTAACGCTGCTAGGGCAATCAGTTTGTTCATGTGTGTTAAGTTTTAAAGTTTATGAATTTTTAAGTTTTTAAGTTTTTCTGTTCATGAGTTTTTCATTTCTCATTCCTCATTCATAATGGCTTCCACCTCTTCAATGGTAATCGGAATCCGTTTGTCACCGGTAAATCGAGAGCCATTAGCGGTAATCAGAATATCATCTTCCAGTCGGATGCCTCCGAAGTCTTTGAATTTCTCAATGGCATCGAAGTTAAGGAAGTCGGTGTGTAGTTTTTCTGCTTTCCATTTATCAATGAGGGCAGGGATAAAATAGCATCCGGGCTCATCGGTAATGACGAAACCTTCCTGCAGGCGGCGCCCCATACGCAAGGAAGCCAGACCAAACTGGGTAGAAGGTTGTACCTCATCGTCGTAACCTACGTAGCATTGACCTAAGTCTTCCATGTCGTGTACATCCAGTCCCATCATATGTCCTAATCCGTGGGGGAGGAACAAGGCATGTGCACCGGCAGCTACGGCTGCTTCCACGTCGCCCTTCATCAATCCCAAATCTTTCAGTCCCTGTGCCAGCACCTTACATACTTCAAGGTGAACCGATTTATAAGTAATACCGGGACGTGCCAGTTCAAGTGCCTTATCGTGACAAGCCAGTACGATGCTGTATACATCGTGTTGGCGTGAAGTGAACTTACCTCCAACTGGAACGGTACGTGTATGGTCAGAGCAATAATAGTTCATCAGTTCAGCACCGGCATCGGTCAACATCAGGCGACCTGCTTCCAGCGTATGACTATGGTCATGGTTATGGAGCGTCTGTCCGTTCTGGGTAAGGATGGTTGCAAAGGAAACCATGCGTCCGTAGGAAGAAGCAATTCCGTCAAGTACCCCGGCAATGTACTGCTCGGATACCCCCGGTTTACAGAGGCGCATGGCAGCGGTATGCATTTCATATCCCACATTGCAAGCCTTGTCGATTTCAGCAATTTCACAGGCCTCTTTTACCGAGCGCAGAGAAACCACGGCTTTAATCAATTCCAGTGATGCATGTTTTTGGGTCAGTGATGCCCGGATACCGGTCAGTTCTTCCAGCAGCAACATATTGTCGTAGCGATAGGGCGGCAGGAAGTGAATCTGCTGGCGTTGTGAAATAGCTTTTCTCACCACTTCTTTCAGTTTGGCAAACGGAAGACTTTTCTTTACGCCTACTTGCTCTGCCAGTTCTTGCATGGAAGGCTGAGGTCCCATCCAGATGATGTCGTCCATGTCTACATCATCGCCAAACAGGTATTCCTCTCCGTTATCGATGTCAATAATACCGGCAAATCCGGGATGAGAATGTCCGAAGAAATAGACAAACGAACTGTCTTGGCGGAATTTATATGTATTGTCCGGATAGTTTGCCGGAGCTTCATTATTCCCTAAAATAAGGATGATGCCGCTGCTCATTTTTGTGCGTAAGGCTTTACGGCGGTTTTGATAGATTACCGAGTCAAACATACTTATTTCATTTTAATGTCATAAATTACTTTTTTGTAGTGCAAATGTAACAAATAAAATAGAAGTTTGCTACATTTGTCGTAAAAAATATATATTTGCAGGTAAGTATAAGTTTGTAGTTTGTAAGTTTTTAGTTTTTAAGTTTTCAAGTTCAATAACTCGTCAATCCAAGAACTTAAGAACTCATCAACTCAAGAACTTAGGAACTCAAAAACTTAAAAACTATAATCAAAAGCGTATGGAAGTAGATTTTGGAAAAATGGGGCTTGTACTCGAAGGCGGTGGAATGCGCGGTGTGTTTACTTGTGGTGTACTTGATTACATGATGGATCATCATATAGAGTTTCCTTATGCTGTGGGAGTTTCGGCAGGAGCTTGTAACGGACTTTCCTATATGTCGCGGCAGAGAGGGCGAGCGAAATACAGCAACATAGATTTGCTCGATAAATATCATTATATCGGTTTGAAGTATTTATGGTATCAGCACAGCATTCTCGACCAGCATCTGCTGTATGATTTGTTTCCCAAAGAGATTCTTCCTTACGATTATAAGACTTATTTTGAAAACCCCACTCGTTTTGAAATGGTGACAACCAACTGTGTAACGGGGCGGGCTTGCTACTTGGAAGATAAGGATGACCCGGTGCGTCTGCTTGCCATTGCAAAGGCTTCCAGCAGTTTGCCGTATGTTTGTCCGATAACTTATGTGGATGGCATCCCCATGCTGGATGGTGGAATTGTTGACTCCATTCCGGTGATGCGTGCACTTGGGCAGGGATATGAGCAGAATGTTGTAGTGCTTACCCGTAACCGGGGCTATCGCAAGCAAGAGAAAGATATCCGTGTGCCGAGTTTTGTTTATCACCGTTATCCGCGTTTGCGTTTGGTGTTGAGTAAACGTTGCGAAGTGTATAATAAGCAATTGGAGATGATAGAGCGGATGGAAGATGAGGGGCGTGTCTTGGTGATTCGTCCGGAACAGAAGGTTGTGGTAAACCGGATAGAACGCGATACCAAGAAGTTGACAGCACTTTATGCTGTCTCTTATACACATCTGACGCTGCCGACGAACTCTAGGGTGTAGA
>ERZ1027046.198-NODE-198-length-28776-cov-8.554855_pt1 | contig 28776 bp, 27 predicted proteins | sample MGYA00519431_ERZ1027046 | MGnify/ENA primary metagenome ERZ1027046 (study PRJEB26926, sample SAMN06164587) | human gut metagenome | biome: ENVO:00009003; feature: ENVO:2100002; material: ENVO:00002003 | host: Homo sapiens | place: USA | collected 2012 ...
GGACAGATTCTCCCCGCGCCGGGGAGAAATGTCACCGCAGGTGACAAAGAGAGGAGCAGATGTCACGCAAGTGACAAAAAGGGGAACAGTGGCATCGCGTCAGCGATGACGGAAGGAGTTCCTGAACGGAATAAAAGACCATCTGAGATGCAGTTAAAAATGCCTCAGATGGTCTTTTTTTGCTTTGTCAATTCAGCACATTCTGCCCGGCGGAATCCAATACCGTCAGCTCCTGCCCGGTCACGCTGGAGACCAGCGCAATGTAGCTGCGTCCGGTGCGGATGGTCAGCGGCCTGCCGTCGGCATCGTAAAAGGCAAAGGTGGAGCCTGTGCCCTGCGTCCATGTGATGTGCCACAGCTGGCTGCCGTTCAGCCAGACACCGCCGCCAAGGGACAGGTCGTAGTCCAGCGTGGTGCCGTCGTCCCGCAGGCTGGAAGCGGAGTAAAGGACCAGCAAATTGTCGAATTGCGCCTGCGCGCCGGTGTTGGCATCCAGCTGGGCGGTGCCGTCGGCACGGAGCATCCCGTAGGTGCCGCTGGCAGCATCGTAGGCAAAGCCGGTGGTGCTTTGGGGCGCAAAGTTGATCTGCACCTGTTCGGCATCCCGGGAACCGGGCTCCGGCAGACGGGGCTCTTTGGCCTGCGGCAGCAGGGCGGGCAGAGCGGAAATGGCAGAACTGTCCTCGGCAGTGCTGGCCGAGGAGGAAGCGCTGCTGCCGTGGTCGCCCAATGCGCCGGAAAGGTTCAGGCTGCCCAGCACGGAAGCAACCTCCCCGCCGCTGGTATGCCACAGCGGCGCGCCGCTCCAGACATCATCGCAGGAAAAGGCGTTGCGGCCCACTTCCAGCGCGTCCACGGCCCGCAGGTTATAATAATCCAGATAGTTGCGGGCAAACTGCCCTGCACCCCGCTGGATGGGCAGTACTTCCTGCCCGCTGAGCAGCCGCCAGTAAAGGTCCTGCCCAAGGGTCACTGGGCCGACGGTTGGCATGGCCGATACCGAAGGATAAGCCAAGCACAGGCTGGTGGGTTGGCCGCTCTCGGTCAGGGCTTCCAGCACCACCGATGCGCTGCCAATGCCCCACTGTGTGGTGCTGGAAGCGGCGTTGTCGATCACCACGGCGGCGGTGCGTTCGCCGGGATACTGCAGCTCCTGCCCGGTCAGCGGGTCGGTGGGCGCTGCACTGTCCGGGGCAGTGGTGCCGGACAGCGCACACCCGCACAGCAGGGCTGTGCACAGCACCGCCGTGCCAAGGGCCAGATTCCAGATGCGTTTCATGCGGTTCCCTCGTTACTGATAGCTGAAGTTGGACCACTCGTCGTCGTCCACGATGGCAAGATAGGTCTTGCCGCGGTTGAAAAGCATCTGCGCACCGGTCTTGTCGTAGACCAGCAGCGGATGCTCAGGCGAAGCCTTTTCCCAGCGGACATGCTGTACAGCGCCGCGGCTGAAATAATAGGCATCGCCGCCGGAGATGTAGCTTACCTGCTGCACATCGCCGGAGTCGCCGGAATAGCGCTCGATGGGAGCAAAGCAGACCAGCAGGTTGTCAAAGCTCAGCTGCTTTGCGTTCAGCTCGTCCACGGTGCTTTCAAATTTGCCGGAGATGCGGCTGTACATCTGCATTTTATAGGTGCGGGCCTGCGGATCATAGCGGAAGCTGGTCTTGTAGTGGTCCGAGTGGGTGATGCTGACCGTCCTGCCGGATGCTGCACCCGCCATGGCATTCTCCTCGCCGGTGCGGTAGTCCGCAAAGCGGAAGAAGGTGGCGTCGTAATCGTATTTCAGGCCGATGCCCGCGTTGGAAGCGGCCTGCCGGATCTCCTTGCCGGAGGTGAACTCGGTGTGTTCATAGGCCACATCCCGGCCCCGGCTGTCGCGGTGAGCCACATGCGGATGGGTGGGAGTATTAAAGTAGCTCTTGCCGCCGATGTTCAGGCCGGAATAGTTGTATACGCTGATGAATTTGGTGCAGGCGGCGCTCTCACCGTCGTGGTAGTACAGCGCCTGATAGGGCATCAGCAGCTGCAGGAACTGGTCGCGGCCAGAGCGCAGCGGGCCGATCTCCGGGATGGAGTCGGCATCGTGGAACACCGCGCAGAAGCGGGTGATGCCGCCCTCCACCTTGCACTCGATCAGCAGATCGGCAGAGGAAAGACCGCGCTGCGGACGGGCGTTCTGACGGGAGGTGTTGGAGATGTTGTTCACCATCACGCCCACGATGCGGCCATTGCTGCGCTTGGCCTCACCGGTCAGCGGGTCGGCATCGTAAGCGGGCAGTGCGGCAAGACTGGCAGCGGGCTGCTCGCCTGCTGCCAGCGAGGAAGCAACCATGTCCTCCGAGGATGCAGCAGAAGAAGCTGCGCCGGAAGAACTGATGCCCAGTGTCTGCTGGAGCCAGCTGGAAAAATTGCTGCCCAGAATGGCACTGCCGGAAGCACTGCAGCTGGAAAGCGCCAGTGAAGCGGCAGCGGCACCGGTCAGGCGAAGAACAGTACGGCGAGTGATCTTCATAGGAAAAACCTCCTGCAAAAAACGTATCGGCGCGGCCCGGCAGAATGCCAAAGCCGGGAAAAAGTTTGCGGGTGCAGCGCGGCGGGGCGCACACTGCCGGGCAGTAAAACGCAGCGCACTGCAGACGGATTTGATTTGATTGTAACGATTCTTGCCGGGTTTGTAAAGAGGAAGTTATCGGGATGAAGCCCCTTCCGCTGCCGACACCGGAGCATCTTCGATCTGCTGCGCGGATGAAAAGCGGAAGCCCACACCGATGCAGGAGCTTTTTGCGCCTTTTTGCCCGGGAACCCTTGCATTTTTGCGCAAGTTGTGGTAATATTATTCGGCAGTATGTTCACTGCGGAAATATGCGCTCGTAGCTCAGCCGGTAGAGCATCTGACTTTTAATCAGAGGGCCAGGGATTCGAGTTCCCTCGAGCGCACCAAAATCCCACGAAGAATCGTAAGATTCCTCGTGGGATTTTCCTTTTATACGCCATTTGCACGGTCTCTGCACGGTTTTTGCACGGTCCGCATTTTTCATGTCAGATGGAGTAAGTCCGTGAATTACTCTGCAATTCGTGCTATTTTTTGCAATTCAGGTCAACAGAGCAAGGCGAAGCTGCGCTTTTACAGAGGGGTCCGCGTCTTTCAAAAGCTCCAGCAGTACCGACACGGAGATGGTCGGTTCTGCTTCAACCGGGGTAGCCTGCACAGGTGTTGTTCCCTGTACCGCTTTCACATCGCCGCCGGAGATCATCAGTTGGTAAGCAGAGCGCAGGCTGCGCGATGGAATCGCTGAATAGCACAAAGGCATGTTGGAGTCCAGATGTAAAGAAAAAACGGCAAAGCAGATAAAATCCACTTTACCGTTTTATAGCAATTCAACTTCTTCATGTAACAGCAACAGCGTTGAATTGCATATCGCAAATTGCTGTTTTAACGTTCCACTAATTTCTTGCCTTGCGATCAAGAAAGCACGTCTGCTAAACGCTCTACATTGAAAATATAATCGTACACTGCTATAATAAAATTGTGATATTATCACCAAAAATTCGAGATGCAAAGCGTTTGCGATTGGCAAACATTCAGGAGGAACGCATGGTAACAGGAGCCATTAAAAATAAGGTAGACAAGATCTGGACGGACATCTGGGCAGGCGGCATCACCAATCCGCTGACCGTCATTGAACAGCTGACCTATCTCATGTTCATCCGGTCACTGGACGAGAAAGAGCTTGCCACCGAAGATTTTGAGAACATGGCGGGCGAAAAGATGGAGCACATCTTCCCGGCCAGCGAAGCAGGACAATCTATGCGGTGGAGCCGCTTCAAGGATAAAGATTCCCGCGAGATTTTCCTGACCATGCAGCAGCGGGTGTTCCCTGCCATCAAAAAGATGAAATATGGCCGTCTGCCGGACTTTGACGCAAACGGCGAGCTGGTGGAGATCGCAGACGACCCCGCCCGCCCAGACGAGGGCAACACCGCCTTTGCGCGGTACATGGACGATGCCATGTTCCTGATTCCCACGCCGCAGGTGCTGCAAAAGATCATCACCGGGCTGGAGGATCTCTACACCCACGACATCGCCGACCTTGATATGCAGGGCGACCTGTACGAGTATATGCTGGGAAAACTGGCAACGGCGGGTCGGAACGGCCAGTTCCGCACGCCTCTGCATATCATTGATATGATGGTGGAGCTGGTGCAGCCCACGCCGGACGACTTCATCTGCGACCCCGCCTGCGGCACGGCGGGCTTTCTGGTGTCCAGTGCACAATACCTCCGCGCCCACTACGAGGACAGCATGACCCCGGAGCAGTGGCAGCATTTTGCCGGCCCGATGTTCACCGGCTTTGACATGGACCGCACCATGCTCCGCATTTCGGCCATGAACCTGATGCTCCACTCCATCACGAACCCGGAGATCGACTACAAGGACAGCGTGTCGAAGCAAAACTCCATTTGCAGCAAGTATACCGTTTGCCTTGCGAACCCGCCGTTCAAGGGCACCGTGGATGCCGAGAGCATCAACGACGACCTGAAGGCCGTCACCAACACCAAAAAGACGGAGCTTCTGTTCCTTGCGCTCTTCCTGCGAATGCTCAAAACCGGCGGACGCTGCGCCTGCATCGTGCCGGACGGCGTGCTGTTCGGTTCCAGCAAGGCGCACCAGAGCATCCGAAAAGAACTGATTGAAAACCACCAGCTGCGGGCGGTCATTTCCATGCCCTCCGGCGTGTTCAAGCCCTACGCAGGCGTGTCCACGGCGGTGCTGGTGTTTACCAAGACCGGCGCGGGCGGTACCGACAAGGTGTGGTTCTACGATATGAAAGCCGACGGCCTCTCGCTGGACGACAAGCGCACCGAGGTGAAGGAAAACGACATCCCGGACATCATCGCCCGGTTCCATAACCTCGACGCCGAAACTGACCGCAAGCGCACCGAGCAGAGTTTCTTTGTGCCCAAAGAAGAAATTGCCGCCAACGGCTATGATTTGTCCATCAATAAGTACAAAGAGACCGAGTATGTGCCGGTGGAGTATCCCTCGACCACGGAAATTCTGGCCGACCTGCATGAGCTGGAAATGAAGATCACCAAGGGTCTGGCAGAGTTGGAGGAGATGGTGTGATGGCGAAGTTGGGAGAGGTGTGCGAAGTTCTTGATAGCAAAAGAGTTCCAATTACTGCTGCAAATCGCGTTTCTGGCCAGTATCCGTATTATGGAGCAAATGGTGTGCAGGATTATGTTGCAGATTATATTTTTGATGATGAATTGGTTCTTTTGGCTGAAGACGGCGGCAATTTTGGGTCAAAAGAAAAGCCGATAGCGTACAGAGTTTCGGGAAAGTGCTGGGTTAATAACCATGCACATGTGTTAAAGCCGAAAGCTGTTATAGATGTAGACTATCTGTGCTATTCGCTTATGTTTTATGACGTATCCGGTCTGGTAAATGGTGCAACAAGACAAAAATTGACGCAATCGGATATGCGAAAGATGGAAATTCCATTGCGAACAATGGTAGAACAAAAAAATATTGTTTGTCGATTAAATAAGCTTACAGAACTGATTTCTCTTCGCAAGGAGCAGCTTGCCAAACTGGACGAACTGGTAAAGGCACGGTTTGTGGAAATGTTTGGGGATGTGTTGCTAAATTCTATGCAATGGCCTGAAAAAACGCTGGAAAATATGGCCGACATTGTTTCTGGGATTACGAAAGGCCGTAAAACAGCAGAAGCAGATTTGCAAGAAGTGCCATATATGGCGGTTTCAAATGTAAAAGACGGTTATATTGATTGGACAACTGTAAAGACGATTTTGGCAACAAGACAGGAAATTGAGCAATACAGACTGATGCCGGATGATATCTTAATGACTGAGGGCGGTGACCCTGATAAAGTCGGGCGGGGTGCCATAATCAAAGTGCCATTGAAAAACTCAATTCATCAAAATCACATTTTCCGTGTGCGATTGGATGAACAAGAAATTTTACCCTCTTTCTTTGCCGAATACTTATCTTCACCTGTGAGCTGGGCAGCAAAGAAGACTATGCACGGGAGTTTCGGGATACACCCTTTGGTCTGCTGGTGCGTAAAGTGGCAAAGCTGGACCACGATGCTGCCATGCAGGCATTTTCCAAGTTCATCAACGATGAATCGCTGAATGCAAAGCAGATAGCGTTCGTGCAGAAGGTCATTCATTACATCGAGCAGAACGGTTATGTGGAAAGCAAAGCGGTGCTGATGAAACCACCCTTTGACCAGCCCATCCTGTTTACCCGCCTGTTTGATGGCAAAACAGGGAGTGAACTGATGGATACGATCAATTCGGTGAAAGAGAATGCCACCCATGTGACTGCATAAAGTAGTGGAATGTACTGATAAAAACCGGTATAATTCAGGACTATCGAAAAATGAATATCCTGCAACGCAGTATGGCAAGTCAGGGAATTTTGAACGATACGCAAACGACTCTGGCTGATTACCTGATGAGCATCGCACAAATTTCCGTGGAGGATGCCGGAGCGATTTATATCGAGTTGAGCAGCATCCGCGGCAATTTTATGGCAAACATCATTCTGCGCATGATTGAAAATTATCACTTCCTGCCCGATATGGCGCGGAAACTGAAAAACAAACAAGCACTGGTGGAAAGCGTAATTGCAAATGAACAGCTGGAGCCTTCCATTACGTCGCCCATCAAAGATGTGTATGATGAACTTGTCAACAGCAAACTGGATATGATCGAGGGCCTCGTGCCGATCTCTGCCATCCAGTATGATGCTAAGATGCAGGAAGCAGAAAGACTTTAAGAGGAGTGCGACTTGTAGGATTGCTTTAAATTATCGAGTTAATCCGCAGGCTGAATAGATTCACTCAAATCGAATGAAAACGAAAAAATGCCCGCTCACCGTGGAGATTCGGCTCCATCGGTGGGCGGGCATATCCAATAAAACACCAGGATACGATTATGCTTTTCGTACTTCAGCTGGGATCTTGTTCTGGCTCAGATATCCCACAGGGAGGGCGCAGAGGTGGAAACTGCGGCGGCACCTGCGTGCATGGCGGCCATGACGTCGGCTTTGTCCCGCAGCAGGCCGCCTGCAATGACAGGCACCTGTGTGCGGGCGCTGATCTCGGCGATGACCCGAGGCATGATGCCGGGAAGGATCTCGACAAAATCCGGCTTGCCCTGCTCCAGCTGACCGGACAGGCTGGTCAGCGAGAGGGAATCCAGGATGAATGCCCGCTGGACGGTCAGCAGGCCGCGGTGGCGCGCCCGGCGGATCAGGGTCGGGCGGGTGGAGATGATGCCGTCCGGGTGGCACAGGGCGTTGAGGGAGTCCACCGCGATCTCCCGCGACGAAAGGCCGTCCACAAGGTCGATGTGCACCACGGCCAGTTTTCCGGCATCATGTATGCGGTGCACCAGACCGTCTACGGTGAGCAGGGTGCTTGCCAGCAGAAAAACGGCGCTACAGGGCGAAGCCAGCGCAGCAGTCAAGGCTTCGTCCGTTTTCACAGCGGCGATCACCGGTTCGTCCAGCAGGGTTTCAGCAAGAGGATGCATTGGGTAAGACTCCTTTCGAGTCAGATTTACAGAGATAGGGAGCAATCAGAAGATACGGCCCTTTCAGAAAACTCTAAAAGGGCCGCACCATGCGCAAACCAAGTTTATAAAAAATTGAGGGGTTTGTAAAGAGGATTAAAGAGGCATTATTTATGTGCCTGCACGGCTGCATTATTTTTCTTCAGCAGTACAGCGCATGCTATGGTAACTACAAAGCCGATCGCGATCAGTGCGTAGACCAGAGCAGTGCCAGCGTACTGTGTTCCGGGGGTGTGCACGCGAATCTCGCAGATGCCCCACTCGCTGACAGCTGCAAGAACGCCGCAGAAGATGCCGCCAAGGTAGGGATTGCCTGTGTGCTGGTACAGGAGACGACAAATCAGGATCGCAACAAAGATGAAGCCGGGCAGCGCATACACTGCAGTTGCGGCAGAAGCCAGACCGCCGAACATCGGGTTCGAGCCGGTAGCCTTGAAGATGCCGTAAACGTAGCAGAGGACGAACAGAGTGGGAACCGATGCGATAAAGCTGATCAGAAGGTTAGAAAGCAGCTTGTTTTTGCCGAGCGCCGTGCTAAAGTTAAAACTGTTGACGCTGATGGACATGACAATGTAGTACACGAGATACATGGGTACAACAAGGAGCATACCCGGGATGCGGTTGGCTCCAAACTTCATAAAGCCCCAGTAAACGATCAGGAAGTTCACATCCACAAAATAGTCGACGGCAAAAACCATCAGGATCAGGGCAAAGACTGCAAGCAGGGCCGCGCCGATGGATTTGAGGAGTGCATGCCCGGAAATAGCGATGCCGGTATTCCGGAAGGAGAAACCGTGTTTTTTGCCGTAGGCCATGTACCACACCGTGCACAGAACAAGAGTCAGTGCGCCGCACAGCAGAGAGATCAGGCCGTGGTACGCAGGGTTGGCCGAGTGGAAAAGTGCATCACGGTAAGATGCCAGTCCCTGCTTGTTCAGGAATCGAATCATGAGGATGGACAGGACGGCACCGATGATCTGGATGCCCCAGAACCATGCAACTGCGTTCTTATCGCCAACTGGGCGAAGGTCCTGCTCGCCATTGTCGGCACACTGGAATGTCTTGACGGAGTTGACCAGCCAGACCATCAGAGACCCGGCAAACAGCAGCAGACCGGACAGGGCGATGATCTTGAAGATGTTCCAGATGGTATAGGTGTAGCTGCTGGCGCTCAGAGCAGTGCCAGTGGGCATAACACGGTTAAAGAAGGTCAACACACGGTTCATGACCAGCGGGGACCACCAACCAGCCATATGCGTCTCGTTAGAAACAAAGATCTGGCGGCTTCCGGTCTTTCCGCCGTAATCCTGCTCATAAACGGTCTCCGCCACGCGCTGTTCACTGGTGGTTGCGGGGTCGATACCGAAATACAGGAAGGACTGTGCACTGTTGTTGATCACATATTCTGCCGGGCTGGAAAGGTTGGCTGCATACTTGTTGGCGTCGTTGGAATAGGTACCGTTATCATTAGCTTTTTCCGAGAAGAAGAACTCGTCGTTCTTGTCTGCGAGAACTGCGACATCTCGGGCACCGTAAACATCGGTGTAGCCCTCGCTGTTACGCACGATGGGATCGCTGTGAATCAGGAAAATGGCCTTGACAACATTCAGACTGTCGTTATCGCACTGCAGTGCTTCGCCAGCTGCCTTGCCACCGCGGGAGTAGCCCAGCAGCGAAACTCGGTCGGTATCAACGTAGGGCAGAGTCACGCCGTAGCGTACCGCATCATAAAGGCCGCGGCCCTGGGTGAGCCATTCGGAGTCCGGCAGAGGTTCGCTTTCGCCCATGCCGTACATATCCACGCCGATCGCAACATAGCCGCGGCGGGCGAGCTCAATGCAGTAGTGCTGCATTTCTTCTTTGTTGTTGTTTCCGCCATGCTGTACAAAAATAGCGGGCGCAGGCGTTTCAGCGGTGGCGTTTTCCGGAATATAAACATCCATCGCAAGGGTATGACCGGATTCGGATTCAATGGTAACGTTCCGGATGGTCGTTTTGCCGGAGTTCGTCTGTAAAATGAAAGAACCGGCAATGCCTACGATGATGAGCGCGATGCTGACGATGAGACTGATCAGCGGCCTTGAAAGTTTTTTCTCGTTCATATGGGGGACCTCCTTTTTGAATCTGATTTTTCCGTAATAAAAATGGGGACACACTGCATCTGGACGATACAGTGCATCCCCATCTCACTTCTCTTGGGATGCTTCTAGTATAGCGTTTTGTAACAAAATGTCAATAGAAAATAAACAATTAAAAAATATTTTGTGCGCGAACCATAAAGTCGGGCGAAAACTATCAATGCTCTGCCCAGTCGCAGCTGCGGCCCACAGCCTTGTGCCAGCCGGAGAGCAGACGGGTGCGCTCAGCCTCGTCCATCTGCGGGGCAAAGGTCATGTTGCAGTGCCACAGGCTGCGGATCTCGTCCCGGTCCTTCCATACGCCGGTGGCAAGGCCCGCCAGATAGGCAGCGCCCAGAGCAGTCGTCTCCCGGATGGCCGGGCGCAGCACGGTCTTGTTCAGGATATCGGCCTGGAACTGCATCAGGAACTGGTCGCGGGATGCACCGCCGTCCACCTTCAGCGAGGTGATGGGCACGCCGGTGTCCTTTTCCATAGCAGCCACGAGGTCTGCGCTCTGGTAGGCAATGGACTCCTCTGCCGCGCGGATGATGTGGTTCTGGGTGGTGCCGCGGGTGATGCCCACAATGGCACCGCGGGCGTACATATCCCAGTACGGTGCACCCAGACCAGTAAAGGCCGGCACAATGTAAATGCCACCGTTATCCGGCACCTTCTGGGCATAGTATTCCGCATCGCGGCTCTCCTGGATCATGCGCAGGCCGTCGCGCACCCACTGGATGACGGCACCGCCCACAAAGACGCTGCCCTCCAGCGCGTACTCCACCTTACCGTTCAGGCTGATGGCGATGGTAGAGATCAGGCCGTTCCGGCTGCGGCAGATGGTATCGCCGGTGTTCATCAGCAAAAAGCAGCCGGTGCCGTAGGTGTTCTTGGCCTCGCCCTTGCGAAAGCAGCTCTGTCCGAACAGCGCAGCCTGCTGGTCACCGGCAATGCCGGCCACCGGGATCTGCACACCGCACAGATCGGTGGTGCCATAGACCTCGCTGGAATCGGTCACGCGGGGCAGAATGCAGCGCGGAATATCCAGCGCTTTGAGCAGGGTGTCGTCCCAGTCCAGCGTGCGGATGTTATACAGCATGGTGCGGCTGGCGTTGGTGCGGTCGGTGACATGCACTCTGCCGCCGGTCAGCTTCCAGACCAGCCATGTGTCCACAGTGCCGAACAGGATCTCCCCTGCCTCGGCCCGTTCCCGCGCACCGGGCACATTGTCCAGGATCCACTTGATCTTCGTTGCGGAGAAATAGGCATCGGGCATCAGGCCGGTGTTCTCCCGGATGTAGTCTGCCATGCCGGGCTGCTGCAGCAGTTCATCCACCAGCGGAGCCGTGCGGCGGCACTGCCAGACGATGGCGTTATAGATGGGGCGGCCGGTGGCCTTTTCCCACAGGATGGTGGTCTCCCGCTGGTTGGTGATGCCAATGGCGGCGATATCGTGGGCATCGACACCGCTCTGGGCCACCACCTCGTTCATGACTCCATACTGGGTGGACCAGATCTCCATGGGGTTGTGCTCCACCCAGCCCTGCTGCGGATAGATCTGCTCAAACTCGCGCTGCTGCACCGCAATGATATTCTGCTCATTGTCGAACAGGATGGCACGGCTGCTGGTGGTTCCCTGATCCAGCGCCAGAACATATTTTGTACTCATGCTTTTGCTCCCTCCGTATCGTTTCAGGAGTGTGTATCACAGATTTCGCGTCGCCACAACGTCCACGCCGGTGCCGCACACATCTGCCAGCACCACCTGCCCGGTGCGGACGGGGGCGTGCAGGGTGACGCGGTCCAGCGCAGCCATGACCTCGGTCATCTTCTCTTTGGGCACGGCCTGCGCAGTCTTTACCGGGCAGCGCGGGTACAGCCCACCCTCCACCCGCACGGTGCTGGTGAGGATGCGGGTGGGATGGGTCAGCTCTTCCCTGCCGTAGGCGGCACCGTTGGGGCAGGCGTTTCCAGTTACATTATAATCATTTTCCGGGTCTACCTGCAAGTGGCAGCCGCAGGGACAGCAGATGCAAATGACTTCTTTGATGCTGCTCATTCTGCAATAACCTCCTCTACCGCAACGGTCAGCGGGCCGTCTGCTTTTTCCAGCAGGACTTTGGGCAGTGCGATGTGTTCCATCTCACCGGGTGCCATGCACTGGCGCTTGAACCGGGCCAGCTGCCTGCCGCCGCAGGTCACGGTGATCTGGCTGGGGCCGTAGTTCTGCCGCACACGGAAGGAAATGTTCACGCTCCTGTCCACATCAGCGGGGCGCACCCGCTGCGGCACGGTGTAGCTCACGCCATTGCCCGGAACAAGGTCAAGCACAACCGTATCGGCGGCTTCGCCCTTCAAAACATAGGCCGCCGCAGAAGCACCGGCAAGGTCGCTTTCGCCCGAAACGAAGTCCACCAGATCATGCACGTGCACCACATTGCCGCAGGCGAACACGCCGGGGATGCCGGTCTCCATATTCTCGTAGACCACAGCGCCCTTGGTGTGAGGGTCCATGGGGATGCCCGCCTGCCGGGTCAGCTCATTTTCCGGGATCAGGCCAACGCTGAGCAGGATGGTGTCCACATCAAATTCCATCTCGGTGCCCGGGATGGGGCGGCGGTTTTCGTCCACCTTGGCAACGGTGGCCTTTTCCACGCGGGCCTTGCCCTGAATATCCACGATGGTATGGGACAGATACAGGGGGATGTCGAAGTCCTGCAGGCACTGCACGATGTTGCGGGTCAGGCCGCCGGAATACGGCATGACCTCCACGCAGGCCAGTACTTTGGCACCTTCCAGCGTCATGCGGCGGGCCATGATCAGGCCGATGTCGCCGCTGCCGAGGATGAGCACCCGCTTGCCTACCAGATAGCCCTCCATGTTGACATAGCGCTGGGCCGCACCGGCGGTGTAGATACCGGCAGGGCGGCTGCCCGGGATGCCAATGGCACCGCGGGTGCGCTCCCGGCAGCCCATGCAGAGAATGATGCTTCTGGCTTCCAAAATCTGATAACCCTTTTCCCGGCTGACACAGTGGATCTTTTTGTCCGGGGTGACGTCCAGCACCATCGTGCCCAGCTCCACCCGGACACCGGTGGAGCGCAGCAGTTCAATGCAGCGGCCTGCGTATTCCGGGCCGGTGAGCTGCTCGCCAAAGCGGTGCAGGCCGAAGCCGTTGTGGATGCACTGGTTCAGGATGCCGCCCAGCTCGTTGTCGCGCTCTAAGATAAGGATATCGCGCAGACCATGCTGCCATGCGCTGTAAGCTGCGGCAAGGCCTGCAGGGCCGCCGCCGACGATGACCAGATCAATCATGGTGCTCTCCCTCCTGCTTGGTTTCGCACAGTAAGACGTTGGTGCCGGCCTTATCCTGCAGCACGTCCAGCGGACGGATGCCCAGCGTTTTGCTGATCAGTTCCAGCACGCGCGGCCCGCAAAAGCCGCCCTGACAGCGGCCCATACCGGCACCGCAGCGGCGCTTGACACCGTCAATGGTGGTGGCGGGGATCTCTTCGTGCAGAGCATCCAGAATTTCGCCCTCGGTGATCGTCTCGCAGCGGCAGATCACGCGGCCATAGGCGGGTTCCTTTGCAATGAGCCGGGCTTTTTCTTCGAGCGGAAGCTCCTTGAAGCGCACCTGGGTGCGGCCATCCCTGTAATCCGCCTTGGGGGCGGGCAGATCGCCGTGAGCTTCCAGAATTTTGACGGCTTCTCTGGCAACGGCCGGTGCACTGGAAAGGCCGGGCGATTTCATGCCCGCCAGATCGATGAAGCCGGGCGCGCCCTCTGCTTCGCCGATAACGAAGTCGCCCGTGTCCACATTGGCACGGACGCCCGCAAAGTTGCGGATGGACTCGCTGAAGCGGATGTTCGGCACGCTGCGGCGCGCTGCGGCGCTGACGAAGGCCAGCCCGGCGGCGGTACAGGCGGTATCGTCCCCTTCCACGGGGTCGGCGTTCGGGCCGACGATCAGGTTGCCGTGGACGGTGGGGGCCACCAGAACGCCCTTGCCGTTTTCGTTGGGGCACTGGAAGATGACGTGGTGCACACGGCTGCCCTCGGATTTATCCAGCAGGTAGTATTCGCCCCGGGTGGGCTGGATGGTAAATTTGTGGGGTGCGGCCATATCGTGCACGGCCTGCGCCGAGATGCCTGCCGCATTGATGATATAGCGCGTTTCCACAATTCCGGAGGGGGTGGTCAGCGCCCAGCCGCCGGCGGTCTTTTCGATGCGGGTCACAGGGCAGCTGCGGTGCAGCTCCACGCCGTTGCGCACAGCCACTTCTGCCATTGCCAGCGCAAACTCCCACGGGCTGACGATGGCGGCGCTGGGCGCATACAGCGCGCCAACGACAGTGGGGGCCAGATTCGGTTCCATGGCAAACGTTTCCTCTGCGGAAAGCAGCCGGATGCCCGGCACGCCGTTGGCGATGCCGTTCTCATACAGTTTCTGCAGGTGGGGCAGCTCTTCCGGGCTGAGGGCCAGCACCAGACTGCCGCACTGCAGGTACGGCACATCCAGCCGGGCGCAGATCTCCTTGGCCAGTGCGGACCCCTCCACGTTGAGCCGCGCCATCCGGGTGCCCGGTTCGGGGTCGTAGCCAGCGTGCAGAATGGCACTGTTGGCCTTGGTGGTGCAGTCTGCCACGTCATTTTCAGCCTCGAAAATGGCGGTCTGCAGCGGGTAATGGGACAGCTCATAGGCGGCTGCCGCACCAATGACACCGCAGCCGATAATTGCTACATCCAGCATAAAAACCTCCTGATCGCTCCGTTTGCCGAATAAAAGAAAAAGAGCAGGACAAACAAAAGGGCCTTTCGACTCTCCCCTTGCTTGTTCTGCTCGATCCTCTGAACAAACTTTTATTGTCTTTATGATAATGCGATCTGCACAAGATGTCAAGCGTTTGTTGAAAATTTAAAGCTCATTTTTGCCTGCGCGGCTTTTTCCTGCTCTTTGCGGGCGCGGGGGCTTTTGGCAGAGCACGGCCTGCTGCAGCATGGCCTGCAGCGCTGCGCCCGGCCACAAGGCCGGAGCCGAACGCCCAGTGCAGGTTAAAACCGCCGCAGCTGCCTGCGCAGTCCAGCGTTTCGCCCACAAAGTAAAGGCCCGGACAGCCCTTGAACTGGAAGTGCTGATCCACCTCCCGCAGGGCCAGCCCGCCGCCGGTGGTCTGGGCCTGCTTCCAGCTGCAGGGGGTCAGCCCTTCAAAGCGCCAGTGCTTGGCGGTGTGGGCCAGCTTCTGCCACTGTGCGGCGGTGAGCACGGCAGGCGCGTCGCTGTCCTGCAGCCCGGCGGCAGACCACACAGTACAGCCCAGCTTCTGGTTCAGCAGGCCCAGCCAGAAGTCAGCGGCGCTGCCCCCTGCCGTCTGGGCGGCGTGGGCCGCAAACAGGCTGGCAAGTGCGGTTTCGTCCACTGCCGGGAAGAGGTCCAGCTCCACAGCAGGAGCCTTGGGGCCGCGGCCCGGGGCCAGCAGGCCGGACAGCTGCATGATGCAGATGCCGGAAAGGCCGTAATCGGTGAACTGTACCTCGCCGTTCTCGCAGGCAAGCACACGGGCACCGTCCAACAGGGATGCTGCTGCCTTGGCACGGATGCCAGCCAGCGCTTTGCGGGGCTTTGCGCACTGCAGGGCGGTCAGGCAGGGGTACAGCGGCTCCACCCTGCCGCCGCACTGGGCGGCGAACCGGGTGCCAAAGCCGTCGGTGCCGAACTGCGGCCCTGCCTCGCCGCCCATGGCGCAGATGACGGCATCGGCGCGCAGCGTTTCGGCAGAGCCCTCTGCCGTCTCGAACTGCACGGCGTAGCCGCTGCGGCTCTGGTTCAGGGTGCGCACGGTGCAGCCGGTGCGCAGCTGCACATGGTGCTGCGCAAGGTGATGCTCCAGCAGGGCCAGCACGTCCGCCGCCTGATTGGAGTACGGATACACCCGGCCCGCCTCGTCGGTGCGGGTATAAAGCCCCAGCGCACGGAACCAGCGCAGCGGGTCGGCGGTATTTACGGCATCCAGCAGCGGACGAAGTGCTGCCGGGTCGGCAGTGAAATACAGCTCCGGTGCAATGCCGGTGTTATCCAGATTGCAACGGCCATTGCCGGTGGCAAGCAGCTTTTTGCCCGGCTTCGGGTTGCGCTCCAGCACAATGACCTGTGCAGCGGGGGCACTTTGTGCCGCCGCCAGCGCGGCTGCAAGACCGGCGGCACCGCCGCCCAGAATGAGGATGTTCGGCATCCGGACACCTGCCTTTCTCAGTAGAATTTTAGGATCTGTCTTCATAAGCGGGGTGCTGTGCTTATGAAAATGGCTTTTTGTATCATTGTAGCAGAACCCTGCCGGAAACGCAACGAAGAGGCAGCTTTCCGTGCAGGTCTTTTTGCGCGGGGGCAGCAGGTATAAATGGCCCGGCCTGACAGATACTAGTGCTGCAGGCATTTTTAAGGAAACGGAGGAGCAAAAACATGAAAGCAACAGGAATCGTGCGCCGCATCGACGAGCTGGGCCGGGTGGTGATCCCCAAGGAGATCCGCCGCACCCAGCGCATCCGCCGCGGCGACCCGCTGGAGATCTTCACCACGGGCGACGGCGAGGTGATCTTTAAAAAGTATTCGCCCATTGGCGAGATGAACGCAGTGGCGGCCCAGTATACCGAGGTGCTCAGCAAAAGCTTTGCGCTGACCGCACTGGTGGCCGACCGCGACCGCATCCTTACGGTGAGCGGCTCCGGCCGGCGGGAGCTGGCCGACCGCAGCATCAGCCAGCCGCTGGAAAAGCTGATGGATGGCCGCAGGCTGTACCAGAGCGAGGGAATTGCCGAAAAGTGCATCCTGCCCTGCGAAGGCTCGCCCCGGGTGGTGCTGTGCGCCGCACCCATCATTGCGGCAGGCGATGTGACCGGCGTGGTGGCCCTGCTGACCGAAGACCGCACGGCCACGCCGGATGCCGCCCAGCTCAAGGCCGTGAATGTGGCGGCGGCATTTCTGGCAAGGCAGATGGAAGAGTAAAGAACATGCCGGAGCGCTTTCCTTATAATAAGGAGGGCGCTTTCTTCGTTTATGACAGAATTATGAATCTTTTAAAACATTTTTCCAAGGGGCTTGACAGCACCGGAAAATTGGCTATAATGGTCTTAGCACTCAGGAACAAGGAGTGCTAAACAAACAAAGCAAACGCAAAAAGGAGGCAGGCGCTATGACGATGGATGCACGCAAGCAGCGAGTCTTGCAGGCGATCGTGGCGCTGTATGGTCTCGAAGGCGAGCCTGTTGGCAGCAGCGTGCTGGCAAACTACTTTGACATGGCAGTTTCCAGCGCAACGCTTCGCAATGAGATGGCGGCGCTGACAAAGCTGGGCCTGCTGGAGCAGCCCCACACCAGCGCGGGCCGTGTGCCCAGTGCCAAGGGCTACCGTTACTACCTTGATAATCTGCTGACCGACGATCAGCCGCTGGATCGTGTGAGCCGTGCCCGTGTGGATGCGGTGTTCGCAAGCCTTGACCACGAGCCGGAAAAGCTGGCCGCAGGTGCCGCCAAGGCGCTGGCCGCCATCAGCGGCTGCACCGCCGCCATCAGCACCCCGTGCGCCGAGGATCTGTGCATCGCCCACTATGAAGTGGTTCAGGTGGGCCGCAGCGCAGCGGCTGTGCTGGCCGTTACCACGGCCGGTTACGTTCGTACCCGTGTGGCGCGGGTGCGCACCGGTCTTTCCCGCGAGAATGCGGCAGCACTTGCCGCACTGCTCAACCGCAACCTTACCTTTGTAGCGCCGGTGGATCTTTCCACCCGGCTGCTGGCAGAGCTGTGCAGCCAGATCGACCCGGAGCTGGTGCCTGTCATCAGCGCGGCAGCGGCCATCCTGCAGGATTCCGTCAAGCCCCATGTATTTCTGGGCGGTGAGCAGTACCTGCTGGACTGGCCCCAGCTGGACGGCAAGGTGGGCGACATCCTCACACTGCTGAACGACGAGGAGCAGGCCGCTGGCCTGATCGCACCTCCGGCAGAACGCAGTGAGAGCGTGCTGCTGGGCGAGGATCTGGAACCGCAGATCCCGGGCCTGTGCATCGTGAGCGACCGGTATCTGGTGGGCGGAGGCCTGTGGGGCTCCATTGCATTGATCGGCCCCACCCGGATGCCCTTCCAGAAACTGATGCCGCTGCTGCATTACTTTGCAGACCAGCTGGGCGAGGGCATGAGCGGCAAACGAAAAGACACCCCACAGGCTGCCGTACCGCGGCGGACTGTGATCTATAAGGAGGATCTGGAATGAGCGAAGAAGCAAAAAAGACGGCTCCGGCTCAGGAAGCGGAGCAGCCCGAAACGGCTCCCGAGGAAAAGGCCCAGCAGGCAGCACCCGAACAGGAACCTGCTGCTGAAGCTGTCGACCCGAAGGATGACAAGAAGAAGGATGGCGGCTGGTTCAACAAGAAGGCCCGTGAGCTGGAAGCCGTAAAGGCAAAGCTGGACGCTGCCGAAGCCAACGCTGCACAGGCCAAAGACCAGCTGTTGCGCATGGCAGCGGAGTACGAGAACTACCGCAAGCGCTCCACCCGCGAAGCCGACCAGAAGTTCAACGATGGCATTTCCTTTGCGGTGAACCAGATCATTCCCATTCTGGATACGCTGGAGATGGCAGCAAATGCCCCCACCACCGACGAGAACTACAAAAAGGGCGTGACCATGACGCTGGACAAGGCCGCCAAGGCGCTGGATGCCCTCCATGTGGAGGAGATCGAGGCGCTGGGCAAGCCCTTTGACCCCAACTTCATGAATGCAGTGCAGCAGATCCCCGCCCCGGACGGACAGGAGAGCGGCACCGTCATCACGGTCTACCAGAAGGGCTACAAGCTGGGCGATAAGATCGTCCGCCATGCGACCGTTGTAGTGGCCGAATAACAAAGCAGAAACCCGAAAGGGTTTTGAATATAACATCCGCTTACAAACATTTGAGCATCACATAAACAATACGATTTGTTCTTTCGAGAGGAGTTTTCATTATGAGTAAGATCATTGGTATCGACCTTGGTACTACCAACAGCTGCGTGGCTGTCATGGAGGGCGGCGAGCCCGTTGTTATCGCAAACTCTGAGGGTGCACGCACCACCCCGTCTGTGGTGGGCTTCACCAAGACCGGCGACCGTCTGGTGGGTCAGGTGGCAAAGCGTCAGGCCATCACCAACCCGGAGAACACCGTTGCTTCCATCAAGCGCTTCATGGGCACCGACCACAAGGTGACCCTGAACGGCAAGGAGTACACTCCCCAGCAGGTCAGCGCTATGATCCTGCAGAAGCTGAAGGCGGATGCTGAGGCTTATCTGGGCGAGCCTGTTACCGAGGCTGTCATTACTGTTCCTGCATACTTCAACGACAGCCAGCGTCAGGCTACCAAGGACGCAGGCACCATTGCAGGCCTGAACGTCAAGCGTATCATCAACGAGCCTACTGCCGCTTCTCTGGCATATGGCATCGATAAGGAAGAAGACCAGAAGATCATGGTCTACGATCTGGGCGGCGGCACCTTCGATGTGTCCATCATCGAGATGGGCGACGGCGTTACCGAAGTTCTGGCCACCAACGGTGATACCCATCTGGGCGGCGATGACTTCGATGAGCGCATCATCAACTGGATGGCAGATGCCTTCCAGACCGAGAACGGCATCGACCTGCGCAAGGACAAGATGGCTGCGCAGCGTTTGAAGGAAGCTGCCGAGAAGGCAAAGATCGAGCTGTCCAGCGCAATGAGCAGCCAGATCAACCTGCCCTTCATCACTGCCGATGCTACCGGCCCCAAGCACTTGGATATGACCCTGACCCGCGCAAAGTTCAACGAGCTGACCGCTGATCTGGTGGACCGCACCATGGGCCCCGTCCGCAAGGCTCTGCAGGATGCAGGCCTGCGTCCCTCTGACCTGAAGAAGGTTCTGATGGTCGGTGGTTCCACCCGTATCCCCGCTGTCTACGATGCAGTCAAGAAGGAACTGAACTGCGAGCCCTTCAAGGGCATCAACCCCGATGAGTGCGTGGCTGTGGGCGCTGCTATTCAGGGCGGCGTGCTGCAGGGCGATGTGAAGGGCCTGCTGCTGCTGGATGTCACCCCGCTGAGCCTGGGCATTGAAACTCTGGGCGGCGTGTGCACCAAGATCATCGACCGCAATACCACCATCCCCACCCACAAGAGTCAGGTGTTCTCCACCGCTGCAGACAACCAGCCCTCTGTTGAGGTCAACGTTCTGCAGGGCGAGCGTGAGTTCGCACGCGACAACAAGAGCCTGGGTGTCTTCCATCTGGACGGCATCGCTCCGGCTCCCCGTGGTGTGCCTCAGATCGAAGTTACCTTCGATATCGATGCAAACGGCATCGTGAAGGTCAGCGCAAAGGATCTGGGCACCGGCAAGGAGCAGAACATCACCATTACCGCTTCCACCAACATGTCCAAGGAGGACATCGACAAGGCTGTGAAGGAAGCTGAGCAGTTTGCTGCCGACGATAAGAAGAAGCGTGAAGAGGTCGATATCCGCAACGGTGCCGACCAGATGGTGTTCCAGACCGAGAAGATGCTGAAGGAGAACGGCGACAAGCTGCCCGCCGACGTGAAGAGCGAGGCCGAGAGCAAGCTGGCCGATCTGAAGACCGCTGTTCAGTCCGGCAACGTGGACGACATCAAGGCAAAGCAGGAAGCCCTGAGCCAGGTGTTCGAGAAGATGTATCAGGCAGCCGCTGCCGCACAGCAGGCCGCCGGTGCACAGCCCGGCCCCGACGCAGGTGCAAACAACCAGCAGAAGCCGGGTGATGACGGCGTTGTGGATGCCGACTTCAAGGAAGTCTGATAAAAAACACAGCAGTGTGTGCCCGGCCAAACCGGCGGACGCACGCGTGGAATAGCAAAAGCCGCTCCGGTTTTGCCGGAGCGGCTCTTGCTGGTTATAGAGCGAGGAACCAACCGGGGCGTTTCCCGGATCAAACGTTCCCGGAGAGGTGAGTGGATATGGCACAGGAAAAGCGTGATTACTACGAAGTGCTGGGGGTATCCAAGACTGCGACCGATGCCGAGATCAAAAAGGCATACCGCAAGCTTGCAATGAAATACCACCCGGACTATAACCCTGGCGATAAGGATGCCGAGGAAAAGTTCAAGGAAGTAAACGAAGCAAACGAGGTGCTTTCGGACCCGAAGAAGCGCCAGCTGTACGACCAGTACGGCTTTGCAGGTGTTGACCCTGCCTATGCAGCACAGAACGGCGGCGGCCCCGGTACGGGCGGCTTTGGCGGTTTTGGCGGCGACGGCGTGGATCTGGGCGACATTTTCGGCGATATCTTTGGCGGCGGCTTCGGCGGCTTTGGCGGTTCGTCCCGTCAGGCGAACCCCAACGCACCGCGCAAGGGTCAGGATATCCGCGTGCGCATCACCCTGAGCTTTGACGAGGCCGTGCACGGCTGCAAGAAGAACATCACCATCACCCGCCAGCAGGAGTGCACCGAGTGCCACGGCAGCGGCTGTGCCGCCGGTTCCAGCCCCGAGACCTGCCCGGACTGCGGCGGCCGCGGCTTCGTGATCCGTCAGCAGCGCACCCCCTTTGGCGTGATGCAGACCCAGCAGCCCTGCTCCCGCTGTGGCGGCAAGGGCAAGCTGGTCAAGAATCCCTGCAAGGTCTGCCATGGCAGCGGCAAGGTGGCGGCTAAAAAGACGCTGGAGGTGTCCATCCCCATGGGCATCGACGACGACCAGAGCTTTGCACTGCGCGGCATGGGCGATGCCGGTGCAAACGGCGGTCCTGCCGGTGATGTGATCGTCATGGTCACGGTGCGCCCCAGCGAGGTGTTCCAGCGCGACGGCTACGATGTGTGGGTCACCGTGCCCATCACTTACAGTCAGGCCGTGCTGGGCGACACCGTGCAGGTGCCTTCCATTGACGGCAAGGTGGAGTACACCGTGCCCGAGGGCACCCAGAGCGGCACCACCTTCCGCCTGCGCGGCAAGGGCATCCAGTACCTGAATGGCCGCGGCCGCGGTGATATGTACGTCAAGTGCGAGGTGGAGATCCCCAAGAAGCTGAACAAGACCCAGCGGGAGGCCCTGAAGAAGTTCGAGGGCACCCTGAAAGAAGAAAACTACGAAAAGCGCAAGGGCTTCTTCAAAAAGCTGAAGGACATGTTCAACAACTGAGACTGAAAACCGCATAACATAAAAAGCGGCGGCACTTCCCAAACGGGAGGTGCCGCCGCTTTTGCTTTTTCAGAACAGAGACCGGGACTTAGTTGCCGAAGATCAACAGGGCGTTGGGCACAAGGCCGATGATGGTTGCGCAGGAACCAATGAACCAGAAGCTGCAGCCGATGTCATGGATGGTGTTCGTGGGGCTTTTTTCAGCATGGGCAACCAGAGCGTTCATGCCGTTTTCCACCCAGTTGGAGTTGATATTTGCCTTGCGGTAATCATGGATGGCAGAAACAGCCTTGTACCAGCCGTACAGCGGGAACCATGCCATGGCGGCTTCCACAACACCTACGCCGCCCTCGGTGTAGGTCATTTCTTCGCAGGACAAAACATTGTATGCAGCAGGATAAGTAATGGCGTTCGTCATAAAGCAAAACTCCTTTTTTAGGTTTGATAAAAAAGCGGCGGCTCTTCCGTTGAAGAGCCGCCGCAAAAAGCCCTTTGGTGTACTCCTGAAAATTAGAAGTAGATGATGCCCAGAGACATAACGGCAGAAAGGCCAAAGCTGCTGATGGTCGATGCAGCATTCCAGAAGATCATGCCGGCATGGTAGAAGGTGTTGGTCACATTGCCCTTGCAGTCGGCTTTGATATCGCTCCAGACGTTGGATACCCAGTTGTCGTGATCCTTCTTGCGTGCTTCACGGCAGGTGTTGATGCCGATAACCGTAGCGTAGCCGGGCCACAGCCATGCAGCGACAGCCTGACCGACGGTAGCACCGCCTTCGGTGTAGGTCATTTCTTCGCAGGACAGAACGTTGTAGGAAGCAGGCATCATGATTTTGTTTTCCATAATAACACTCCTTTGAATCAAAGCTATCCAGACAGTGCAAGATCGCACTGTTTAAAACCCAAAAATAAACCGGGATATGCGCTTGGAGATCGTTCTCATAAAGCAGGGCGCGCCGCCGCATGACGCGAGTAGTTGCTTGCAGGAAAAGGAAAGCAGTGCTGTTCTCTGCAGGCAAAAGACCGTTCAGACGGTATACAGTGCTCAGGCAGCCGATTTCTTATTTCTGCTTGATGAAAAGCCCGCGGCCCTCTCTGGCGGAAAAGGCCGCGGGTAAAGGGGTCTTTGGTCTCTCCGGACGGATCTTATGAGCAGGGTCAGAGCAGGACGATGGCAGCATTGACCAGAAAACCAACGCCGGTAGCGCTGGTCGCGGTGACCCAGACGATGCGTCCCAGATCACGCAGCATGTTCTGCGCACTGGAATCCATATCGCGGCTCAGAGCATCCAGACCGGTATCCAGCCAGTCGTTGGGGTGGCTCTTGCGGTAGTTGCGCATGGCGGTAACACCCATGTACCAGCCAATGGGCGGAATCCAGTTCAGCAGAGCTTCCGTAAAGGTAGCACCGCCCTCGGTGTAGGTCATCTCTTCGCAGGAAAGAACGTTGTAGGAAGCAGGCATCATGATCTTGTTTTCCATAATAACACTCCTTTGAATCAAAGATCGTATCAGCACATTTTATGCACTGTTCACACCAGATCGAACCATCGATGAAGAGCAACTGCTCTATATCGCCATTGTACAACACCCGTTGATTTTTTGCAAGGGGTGAATGGGCAGAGTGCGCAAAAACTGGAGAGACTTCCGAAAAGAACTAGAAAAATTTGTGAAAAAAGACTGCAATAATATGACATAAAACAACAGCGCCCTTTCCTTTGCGGAAAAGGCGCTGCCATGTTTACCCGGCCACACCGGCACGGTAGAGGTACGGGTCGCTCTTGAAGCTGTCAAAGCTGTACAGCACCAGGATCTGGTCATAATCGTTATCCGCGATCAGCTGATCCAGACCGTAGTTGTAGTTGCGGAAGTCCACCACATCGATCTGGGCGTAGTTTGCCGTCAGATACGGTGCAAAGCAGTTGGCGTAGCTGTCCTTGATCACCAGAATACGCCCGGTACCGTCGCCCTCAATGCGGCTCAGGCCGTTGTTGCCATGCAGGAACATGGCGTACTTATCGTACACGTTCAGCTTGTCCGTGTCGTACAGGCCGGTGGTCTGGCCGTCTGCGGGCTGACCTGCAGCGGTGACATTATAGATGGTCAGGCTGTTCGGCAGGTCGTAGTAGGTGATAGTATCCGGCACGGCATTCCATGTGCGGGCCTTGGAGTAGTGGGTGCCGTAGAAATTTTCGGCGGTCAGAGCCGTGTGCGCGGCGGGGTCGAAGGGAATCAGGCCCAGCGTACCGCACAGCTGCTGGTAGGCGTAGTATGCGCCAAGGCTCGTCCAGTGATGGTCGGTGCGGTAGTAGATATATTCGTCCTTGTGTTCGGCAAGGGTCTGCCGCACATCCACAAAGCGCCCTCCGGCGGCCTGTACGGCGGCGGAAAGCTGGTCGAGATAGGCATCCTCGTCCAGCAGCGGCGCGTTTGCAGGCACGTTTTCCGGGTAAATGACCGATGCTGCCGGGGCCAGCAGTACATTCACCTTACCCGGGTGGCGCTGGCACAGTGCTTCCACAGCGGCGGTGTTCTTGGGCAGGGTGCGGTTCTCGCTGTCCAGCAGGCTGAAGGTGCGGGGGAACATCATGTGCTCTTTGCCCAGCAGGATGCCGCCGTTCTGCTCCTTCTGCAGCAGGGTGGTCTCCACTACGCTCTGCAGGCTGATCCACTCATCGCGGCCGAACACCTGATCCTTCACGTACTTTGTGTAGGCGGTAAAGTAGCTGTTCAGCCCCTTGGCGGAAAGCTGGGTCAGCGCCGGGCGCTGGGAAAGGGTGGTGTTTTCCATCTCGCTGTAGGCGCGGTCCGGTGTAATAAGGTCCAGTGCGAACAGACCAATAAAGAACAGGCTGAACACCACCAGCACCGGGTAGTGCAGGAGCGAGGAAGATTTTTTGGAATGCTTGTCCATCTTCACGCCTCCTTAAAAGTTGAAATAGAGGAACGGGCTGTTGGTACTGCCCACCACATAGGCGGTGGAGACCACCAGCAGCGCCAGAATGGCGGCACAGCGGGTGACGGCATTCTTTTTGAGCAGGTTCCAAATCTTTTCAATGAGCGGGGTGCAGCAGAGGATGCTGACCACCAGCAGCACACCGTAGTTGCGCAGGAAGTACAGCGGCGAAACACCGCCGGAAGGAACGAACAGCTTGTGGAACAGCAGACCGAAGCTTACGCCCGTATCGTTGCCCACGAACATGGCCCAGCCCACCACCACGAGGAACAAGGTGTAGATGTGGGGCCACACTCTGCCCTTTTGCAGGTGGGGCAGTAGGAACAGCTTTTCTACAGCCAGCAGCACAAAGTAGTACAGGCCCCAGCAGATAAAGTTCCAGTTCGCGCCGTGCCAGATGCCGGTGAGCAGCTCCACCACGAACAGGTTGAAGATCTGGCGCTTCAGGCCCTTGCGGTTGCCACCGAGAGGGATATACACATACTCCCGGAACCAGCCGGAAAGGGTCATGTGCCAGCGCCGCCAGAACTCGGTGATGGATGCGGAGATATAAGGGTAGTTGAAGTTTGCGGGGAAGTCGAAGCCCAGCATCTTGCCCATGCCAATGCCCATCATGGAGTAGCCGGAAAAGTCAAAGTAGAGCTGCAGGCTGTAGGCGATGATGCCCAGCCACACCAGCGGGGTGGATGCATTGGCAAGGCCCACAAAGGTGGTGGAAGGGCTGTCCGCAACGCCGATGATGTCTGTCCACAAAGCACCGATGGCATCCGCCAGCAGCACCTTTTTGGCAAGGCCAAAGGTGAACAGGGTCATGCCCTCTTCGAGCTGCTGCAGGCTGTAGCGGTGCCGGTATACGTGCAGCTGGTTCGAGACATCGCGGTATTTCACGATGGGGCCGGCGATCAGCTGGGGGAACATGACCACATAGGCACCAAAGTCGATGATATTACGCTCTGCCTTTACATCCCGGCGGTAAACATCGATGGAGTAGGAAAGGGTCTGGAAGGTGTAAAAGCTGATGCCCAGCGGCAGAGTGCCAATGCCCTGGATCTCGGCAAAGGCGGTGCCCAGCAGGGCGTTTGCGCTGCGCAGCACAAAGTTTGCGTATTTGAAGTAGAACAGCATCCCAAGGCTGCCAATGAGGGCCACCAGCAGAAATGTCCTGCGCAGGGCCGGCTTTTGGTCGAAGTGCTCGATGCACAGGCCGCTGATGTAGTTGATGAGGATGAGGGCCACCATGACCGGGAAAAACCGTACCTCGCCCCAGCAGTAGAACACCAGACTGCAGAGGAACAGCACGGTGTTCTTGAGCTTTGCGGGCGCAAGGTAATACAGCGCCAGCGTGATGGGCAGAAACCGGAACAGAAAGATGATGGTGCTGAAAACCAAAGCGTCAGCCTCCTTTTAGCCGAAAAAAGCCGATGCCGCAAATGGCACCGGCCTTGGGTGGATCCAGATTCAGTCTGCCAGTGCGCTGTCCACGGCGCTGTCCAGATCGGCAGTGCACTCGTTGGATGCGATCACCATGACAATGGTGTTGCCCTTGAAGGCGATGACAGCGTTCTCCACGTTATCCTGCGCCTGAGCAAACTCGGCGTAGTTGCCGTAGAAGGCCACCTGATCCTGCTGGTAGGAAGCCAGCTGGTTGGCTACGTCCTCGGCCTTGCCGTCGGCAGCTTCGAGCACCAGCACCAGACCGGCATCGCCGTTGTCGTTGCTCTTCACACCCTTGTAGCTCACCACGTCCTCAGCCTTCAGGCCGAAATCGTACTCAATGTTCATGGCTGCGATCTCGAACTGGTTGGAGATGGGGTCAGCTTCCAGCAGAGCATTGAAAACACCGTCCAGTGCATCAGAGCCGTTCTCGGTAGCATTGTCCACAACAGCGGATGCGGCGGCGCTGGAAGCGGGAGATTCCGCAGCAGCGGTGGAAACGGAGGAGGGAGCGGCCGAAGAGCTGGCGGAACCGCCGCAGCCGGTAAGAGCGACAGCAGCCAGCGCGCCGGTGAGAGCAATTGTAAAGATTTTTGTGCGATTTATCATAAAATATTCCCTCTTTTGTTCAAAACATTCTTGCAGCTGCCCAAAGCGGTCCTGCATCAGGGCAGACTATTGTTATCTTACCATAACTGTGTGCAAAATGCAACGAAAAGCCCCTCGGTTTTACGGATTTTTAACCGGTGATCTTCTCCCCTGCAGCAAGCTTCTGCAGCACGGCAACGGCATCCTCAAAGCACAGGCCGCTCTGCTGGATCAGGGCCGCATTTTCCGGCCCCACATAGCGCCAGTGCCACGGCTCGTAGGTGATCTCGGTAACGGCTTCTGCGTTTTTGGGGTACCGCAGGATGAAGCCGTATTCCACGGCATGGGCGCTCAGCCAGCGGAAGGCCTCGGTGTTTTCAAAGTCCTCGGTCAGGTCGGTGTGCTCCGGGCTGTTCAGGTCGGCAGCAAGGCCGCAGTTGTGCTCCGAGTAGCCCGGCGGGTTCACGATATTTGCCGCCTGCTTTTTCGCTTCGGCTTCGCTCAGGCCCTTATTGCGGAAATACTGGATCTTTTTGTCGTAGAGGTTCTTCTGGTAGTCCACGCTGCGGTAGCCGCTCTGCATCCAGATGGTCACGCCGTCCTTTGCGGCGGCGGCCTGCATGGCGAGGAACGCATCGGCGGCTTCGGTCTGCAGGGTCTTGTTCACAGCGGTGGCCGAGCCGCACGCCTTGGTGGTAAAGGTATGATCGTCCGGCATTTTGTTCGTGTGGTTCACCAGCACCATGCGGGGATCATCCAGAATGGCCTGCGCCTGCCGGGCGGTCAGCAGACTGCTTTCTGCCTCTGATGCTGCCGAGGCGCTGGACGTGGAAGTTGCCGAGGCGGCAGGCACAGCGGAACGGCTGTGCAGCACGAACGAGGCCCCGCCCACGGCAATGCAGGCCACGACGGTAACGGTGAGCACGCGCCGCACGGCGGGCCGCAGATGGCGGCGGTGATGAGGATGGACAGACAGGCTCATCTGGAATACCTTCTTTCCGGTGGATGTGCATAGAGTTTGCTTCCTATGGGCAAGCTATGCCCGGAGGGGAAACAATATGAAAATGACAGCACAGGAATATGCGCGCCGGGTGCGGCGCATCGGGCCGCACTCGCCCTTGGGGCTGGACTGCCTGTGGGCTTTTGGCGTGGGCGGCGGCATCTGCCTGCTGGGCGAAGTGCTGCGCCAGAGCTATCTTGCCATGGGCGTGGAAGACGACCTTGCCGGCACCCTGACCAGCTGCAGCCTGATCGTGCTCTCAGCGGTGCTTACCACGCTGGGCTGGTACCAGAAGCTGGCCGCAAAGGCCGGGGCCGGGTCGCTGGTGCCCATCACAGGCTTTGCCAATGCGGTGGTCAGCGCGGCCATCGAGTTCAAGGCCGAGGGCCGGGTGCTGGGTACCGGGGCCAAGATGTTCACCATTGCCGGGCCGGTGATCGTGTACGGCACGCTGGCGGCGGTGGTGTACGGCGCGGTGCTGTGGGTGCTGGGCATGGCGGGTGTGCCTGTGCTGTCATAAACACGGGCAAGTGTGCCGTAAGATTGCAGCATGATGTTATTATACAATATTTTATGGAACATTTTTCATCTATTTTCCACGAAGGAGAAATTTTGCCTATGACGGTCCGGTGCGGGGATACCCTGCTGTTCCAGACACTGCCGGTGATCGCTGCGGGTGCAGCGGTGGGCGGCAAAAAAGAGAGCGAAGGCCCGCTGGCGGCAGAGTTCGACGAGCTAAGCGCAGACAACCGCTTTGGCCAGTCCAGCTGGGAAGCTGCGGAAAAATACCTGCAGCTGCGCGCCGCGCGGCTGTGCCTGCAAAAGGCGGCGCTTCCGCAGGAAAAGGTGCAGCTGGCCCTTGCCGGGGATCTGCAGCTGTCTCTTATACACATCTGACGCTGCCGACGAACTC
>ERZ1027046.226-NODE-226-length-26577-cov-6.984994_pt1 | contig 26577 bp, 18 predicted proteins | sample MGYA00519431_ERZ1027046 | MGnify/ENA primary metagenome ERZ1027046 (study PRJEB26926, sample SAMN06164587) | human gut metagenome | biome: ENVO:00009003; feature: ENVO:2100002; material: ENVO:00002003 | host: Homo sapiens | place: USA | collected 2012 ...
ACCTGTAACCGGCTGATCCGTAGTCAGCTACTCTATTCAGTTGAGCTACGCGGCCTCTTTGTTTAACGGGTGCAAAGATACGTACTTTTTCCGAATTAGCAAACGATATACAAACTTTTTTTGAAGAAATTTATTCGACAAAGCGATAATTAAACAACTGCCAGCCGATGGTCATCCCCACATTCCACTCCCTTCTCGGTGAGCTATAATGATTTACATAAGCAGAGATGGCTCCGAAGGGCAAATGACAAATAACAGAAACTTCTCCCATATACTCAAAGCGGGAGAATGCTTTTCCATAATATGCTTTATTCAATGCATTCTTTTTTATCGGAAAAATCGGTGTAAAGCCATAAAATTCTGTCCGGAACTGGAACATGTCGTTCAAAACATATATGGGTTTGATACCGGCAGCCACATACTGGTTGGCACGAAAAGCTTCATTGTACATCAGTTTACTATGCGGAGTCGGTGCAAATTCTCCTGCCTGCATCATGGTTGCCGTATAATTCTCAGAGAAATTTTTCGACGAATACAGTGCTTCTGCCATCCATCCCAGGGTGAACTTCGGCCCCATTGTGTGATATGCCTCTTTCATATAAGAAATTTGCAACCATGATTGCCGTTCTTGCGGAGAAGGACTGTACCCTTCTTGCGGATTCCCCGGTTCAAATCTTTCCCTCCCGGTAAATACCTGGGCTATCAGTTTCTCCAGATAGCCTTTTGTCGCGTATTGCCGCGTATTCAGGGTACTCCCATAGAAACCGATGGAACCTCCCAAAAGTTTGTAGGTACTTCTGTCCGAACGGTCCTTATCGAAATCTATTACGCTGGATTGAAAGTAGTTATCTTCCAGTTGGCCATATCCCAGACTGAACTCCGCACGCTTATTGGCCAAAAACGGCAAGGCAACCATCAACTTCACAAAACGTTCGTCCTTTGAATTGAATGAAGGTTTGTCATTCCTGGAAAACAGCTTGTCCTTCTTGTAGTAATCGAAGGTACTGATTGAAGCAATAAAACGAAAGGACGTAGATATGTGGGTAGGCAAATCAATCTTACCCATCAACTGGGCATTATTATAAATCTTACCCAACTGACCGTCAAAAGTGATTTCCTTGGAATAATAATTCAAGTTCTGATATCCTATTCCCAAATAGATTTGATTTGAGCTCGTGGTAGAGACACTGCCCCCCAGACGCACGGAAAAATTATCCTCCATCTTCACCTTCAAATGCAGCTCATACAAATCGGATTCCGAATCATACACAGCATGAGGAACTATTTCCGAAATCATATTATCTGCCAGCAAACGAAAATACCCGCGCTTCAAGTCTTCATAAGTAAAGACTTCATGCTCTTCATCATGGAACTCTTTTTTGATGTAGGCTTGCTGTTGGGCATTCGCCCCTTCAATAATAATATCCCGAAAACGGAATTGAGGCAGGTTACTCCGGAAGACAAGGCGCCTCAAACGCACATTATCAGCATTCACCCTACGGTGAACACGGCTTTTGATGGAATCCATCATATTAAGAGTACGGTTGTAGCCTATATCGTGCAATTCCTGCAGACGGTCAAAATCCAGCAGGTTGACATCATCGTACTTGAAGGTCATGACTATGCCCAATGAGTCCGGAATGGAATAATCGGTCTTCTGCATAATCATATTCTCCAATTGGCTCATCAGGTCATTCTCCTTCGGCTTACCGGGATTTGCCGCCACCACACTGCCAATGATGACATCCGGATGAAAATCCTCCCGCATCACATCCGTAGGGAAATTATTGTAAATGCCGCCATCATAAGCAAGCGTACTGTCTATTTCTATCGGTTTGAAGACAAATGGAAAGCTCATGGAAGCACGTACCGCATCTCCCAAATCCCCTTTACTCAATACCAATGGCTTTTTATTGTACACATCGGATGCTATACAGCGAAAAGGAACAAACAGTTTGTTGAAATTACCGCCACATGCAGCCGTAGCACGTGCAAACAATTCCACAAATACCAGGTTCATCTGTATGGGGTTGACCATGCTTGTGGGAAGTATCTGGGGCTTTATATGCAGCGAGTCCCTAAAAGCAAAACGGATATTAAAAAATTCCGGTGAAGGACGATTCTTCTTAAAATAATACTCGTATTTAGGCTCCACTTTGCCCGAATACCAACGCTTAAAGTCGGGAGAGCGCAACAGCGCCTCCATATCGTCTGGGGAATACCCCATAGCATACAGAGAACCGATGATAGCTCCCATAGAGGTTCCGGTTATATAATCAATGGGGATATTATTCTCTTCCAAAGCCCGGATAATGCCTATATGAGTCATGCCTTTTGCTCCACCGCCACTCAGTACAAGCCCCACTTTCTGAGCTTGTAAAATAAAGCCACATAGAAGAAACGAAAAAAACAATAAAACTCTTTTCATAACTATGCTATTCCGAGTAAGATAAATGTTCATTGCCCCAAATATAAACAATAGTTTCTAAAAATGCCGTATTCAACGAAGAAAATCACACCCTAATTGGTGAAAATGAATAAAAAAAGGGTATTGCGACTCCGAAGAATCACAATACCCTTGCATATATTAAATGCAAATTTAAAGGGGCTTATTTTATCAGGTCAATGCTTCTCTTGACAAAGTTGTTCAAAGCTTCACCTTTCAACATACCATTCTGCAGCAGTGCCAAATCTATCAGTTGACGGACAACCTTATTCTTGGCAGCATAATCGGCGAAGATGCCTTCTTTCTGTGTTTTCAGTTCGTCCCACTTCTTATCCAGCTCATTCACTTTATCCTTTTCGGCAGTCGGTATATCCTCATCTTTCTTGCCTTCCTGCTTCTTTTTCAGGTCAGTACGCTGCTTGTTCACTTCATCCATCTCTGCCTGAACCGGAGCAACGACAGCAGCACATTCCTTATCTTCATCTGCCAGAACTTCTTTTACCAGCTTATGGTCTGAATTCAATACCAGGTTAAACATATCCGGCATTTCGCCATAGAAGCTCATTCCAGCCTGGATATTCGCCATTTCCTTCATACGGCGCATGTACTCGCTCTGAGTTATCATGATAGGAGTGGCATTTTCGCCCAAAGCCTGCGCCGTGATGTTGAACTCCGTCTTATCCATCTTGGGCAACTGGCTCTTGAAGATGGAAGAAAGAACTTCCTGCTTGCCGGCTTCCAACGCTTCGTTCTTCTTGTCTTCCTTGACAATCAGATTATCAATAATATCGCTGTCTACACGAGTGAAGCGAACCTTTTCGAACTTCTGTTCCAACATGCTCACCACCGCAATGTCCAGCTGTCCATCCATCAACAGCACATTGTATCCTTTATTCGTAGCGGCCTCTATGTAGCTGTATTGTTCATCTTTATTGTTGGCATACAGATAAATCAGATTTCCATCCTTATCCGTCTGGTTATCTTTAATCAACGTCTTATACTCTTCGAAAGTATAATATTTGCTGTCTGTATCGGTGAAAAGGGCAAAATCCTTGGCTCTATCATAGAAATCTTCCTGCGTAAGCATTCCGTAGTTGATGAAGATTTTCAAGTCATTCCACTTTTCCTCAAACTGTTTACGGTCATTCTTGAAGATAGACTGCAAACGGTCTGACACCTTCTTCGTGATATATGTAGAAATCTTCTTCACGTTGGCATCGCTCTGCAAATAAGAACGGGAAACGTTCAATGGAATGTCCGGTGAATCGAGCACACCATGCAGCAGGGTCAAGAAGTCGGGAACAATACCTTCCACCGAATCCGTCACATATACCTGGTTGCAATAGAGCTGAATCTTATTCTTGTTCAACTCGATGTTGCTCTTCACTTTGGGGAAGTACAGAATACCGGTAAGGTGGAACGGATAATCCACATTCAGATGAATCCAGAATAAAGGTTCGTCGGACATAGGATAAAGGTCACGGTAGAACTTCTTATAATCTTCATCTTTCAATTCGCTGGGTTTCAGCGTCCACAACGGGTTGGAATCATTGATGATATTATCCTCGGCAGTTTCAACCTGCTTGCCGTCTTTCCATTCTTTCTTCTTGCCGAATGCAACCGGGATAGGGAGGAAGCTGCAATACTTCTTCAACAAAGAGGAAATGCGCGCTTCTTCAAGGAATTCCTTGCAGTCATCGTCTATGTAAAGAACGATATCCGTACCACGTTCTGCCTTATCAGTGTCTTCAATCGTAAACTCCGGACTGCCATCGCATGTCCACTTTACAGCCTGGGCGCCTTCCCGATAGGATTTAGTGATGATTTCGACTTTCTTGGCAACCATAAAAGCCGAATAGAAACCCAATCCAAAATGGCCGATGATGGCGTTGGCATCGTTTTTATATTTCTCAAGGAAGTCATTGGCGCCAGAGAAAGCTATCTGGTTAATATACTTGTCTATTTCTTCAGCCGTAAGACCTATACCATGGTCGGACACCGTAATGGTATCTTTTCCCAGCGAGACATGTACGGTTAAATCGCCAACTTCACCCTTGAACTCACCGATAGAGGAGAGTGTTTTCAGCTTCTGTGTAGCATCAACCGCGTTAGAAACCAACTCACGGAGAAAAATTTCATGATCACTATACAAGAACTTTTTAATGACGGGGAAGATATTCTCAGTAGTTACCCCAATATTACCTTTTTGCATACTACATTTATATTTTTTAGATTTATATTTTTAATTATTCCGGCAGATATAGCACAAAAAAAATGCCAGCCCATAAGGACTGACATTTTGACGGTTTTTATAAAGAACTGCTTATGCCTTCTTGATGCTCAGCTCATCTTTTTCTTTGTCTACTGATACATTTACCGTATCACCCGGCTGTAACTCTGCCGCCACTATCAGCTCGGAAAGTCCATCCTCCAAGTGGTTCTGAATGGCACGCTTCAATGGGCGCGCACCAAACTGTACATCGTACCCTTTCGAAGCAAGGAATGTCTTTGCATCATCCTCCACAACCAGCTTGTAACCAATTGCTTCAACCCGTTCGTACAAGCCTTTCAGCTCAATGTCCACAATCTTTGTGATAGCCTCCAAGGAGAGCTGGTCGAAAGTAATGATTTCATCCAAACGATTCAAAAATTCGGGAGCAAAAGTCTTGTTCAGAGCCTTTTGTATCACACTGCGCGAATGTTCATTGTCATCCGTGCGGTTTTGCGCCGCAAAACCTACGCCACGGCCAAACTCCTTCAACTGCCGCGTACCGATATTGGAGGTCATAATGATAACCGTATTCTTGAAATCGATGGTTCTGCCATAATTGTCAGTCAAACGACCTTCATCCAGTACCTGGAGCAAGATGTTGAACACGTCCGGATGGGCTTTCTCAATCTCATCCAGCAAGACAATGGAATACGGCTTGCGACGCACCTTTTCAGTCAACTGGCCGCCTTCCTCATAGCCCACATATCCCGGAGCGGCACCAATCATACGAGATACGGTGTATTTCTCCATATACTCGCTCATATCGATACGTATCAAGGCATCGGCAGAGCCAAACATATATTTTGCCAATTGCTTTGCCAAATGCGTCTTACCCACACCAGTAGGGCCAAGGAACATAAAAGTTCCGATGGGATGGTTCGGGTCTTTCAACCCTACACGGCTACGCAAGATTGCTTTGGTAAGTTTCTCTATCGCAGCATCTTGAGCTATCACCTTCGCCTGTAGTTCTTCCTTCATTCCGGCCAGTTTAAGTCCTTCTGCCTGCGCCATGCGCTGTACGGGTACACCGGACATCATTGAAATAACATTGGCTATTTCCTCTTCACCTACCGTTTGGCGGTCATCCTTCAAACGGGCTTCCCACTCAACCTTCATCTCCTCCAAGCGGACAGAAAGTTCCTTCTCACGGTCGCGGTAGCTGGCAGCCAGCTCAAAATTCTGTGACTTTACAGCTTCAGCCTTCAGGCTACGTGCCTCTTCAATCAGCTTTTCCTGTTCCTCAATTTCTTTCGGAACATTAATATTCGTCAAATGCACACGCGAACCCGCCTCGTCCAAAGCATCAATAGCTTTATCCGGGAAGTTGCGGTCGGTTATATAGCGTGCTGACAACTTGACACATGCTTCCAAGGCTTCATCCGTGTAGCTCACGTTATGATGGTCTTCATACTTCTCCTTGATATTCTTCAATATCTGAAGCGTTTCTTCAGCTGTGGTAGGCTCTACAATCACCTTTTGGAAACGACGTTCCAAAGCACCGTCTTTCTCGATATTCTTTCTGTATTCATCGAGAGTGGTAGCTCCAATACACTGTATTTCACCACGCGCTAAAGCTGGTTTCAGCATATTGGCAGCATCCATGGAACCGGCAGCAGCACCGGCACCTACAATCGTATGGATTTCATCGATGAAAAGGATGACATTCGGATTTTTCTGCAACTCGTTGATGATAGAGCGGATACGTTCCTCAAACTGACCACGGTATTTTGTTCCCGCCACCACAGAGGCCATATCAAGCATCACCACGCGCTTTTCAAACAAAATGCGCGAAACTTTCTTTTGCACAATACGCAATGCCAAACCCTCTACGATGGCAGATTTTCCGACTCCAGGTTCACCGATAAGCACCGGATTGTTCTTCTTACGGCGGCTCAAGATTTGCGCCAGACGTTCAATCTCGCGTTCGCGACCCACAACCGGGTCCAGCTTGCCTTCTTCGGCAGCCCGCGTCATGTCTACGCCGAAATTGTCCAGCACAGGAGTATCATTGGACGGCTTTCTGGATGCAGCCTGTGCAGCCGAAGCCGAACCAGCTCCCCCAGTACGGGAGGAGCGGGACATATTCATATCTTCTTCATCCTCTTCATCATCCTCGGTGAATCCCATTCCCGCATTCGGATTGGTCGATTTCATCGAAAGCTGTTCAAATACAGCCTGATAATCCACCCGGTGTTCTTCCAAAACAGTTGCAGCAAGATTGTCGCCATCTTTCAAGATAGCCAGCAATACATGTTCCGTATCGGCAGTTGCACTTTTCAGCAAACGCGCTTCAAGCATACACATCTTCAATATCTTAGCCGTCATCGGGGACAAGGGCACTTCAGCGTCCGGCAAGAGAGTATCGTCCTCGGCATCCTTTAGGAAACCCTCCAGACGACTTTTTACTCGTTTTAAATCTATATCAAGTTTCAACAATATTTCAATAGCTTTTCCTCCGCCATCACGCAGCATGCCGAGCAGAAGGTGTTCCGGACCAATATAGCGATTTCTCAATCGATTGGCTTCTTCCTTGCTATAAGTAATTATGTCTGAAACTCTTTGTGAAAATTGATTGTTCATATTTTATAATTCTCCTCAATTAAAAAGGTTATCCACGACAAAGATACGCATTTATTAATTCAGCGTATCATATTTAACTGATTTAATAGTATACAAATCCCGTGCCATAAATTTCAAATCTGTTTTTCCACTTTATACCTTATATATTAATAGCAATTTGGTGAGGAAGGGAGGGAGTACTTCCATATTTATGTTGCAGGCAACAAAGTTTATGGAGGAAAACTTTTGTATATCGTAAAAAAGCAGTACTTTAGCGTGGTTTTTCACGAACCCGAAAATGTATAATTAATAATCTTTTTAAATGCTTGAACAAGACAGAATTATAAAGATTAACATCGAGGAGGAAATGAAGTCATCGTACATTGACTACTCTATGTCGGTCATTGTTTCACGTGCCCTTCCGGATGTTAGAGATGGTTTTAAACCCGTTCACCGAAGAATTCTTTTCGGAATGATGGGATTAGGAAATACCTCCGACAAACCTTATAAAAAATCAGCCAGAGTTGTAGGTGAAGTATTAGGTAAATATCACCCTCATGGCGACTTGTCCGTTTACGGAGCTCTTGTACGTATGGCTCAGCCTTGGGCAATGCGTTACATGTTGGTAGATGGACAAGGTAACTACGGTTCAGTAGACGGTGACAGTGCTGCTGCCATGCGTTATACAGAGTGTCGTTTGCGAAAAATTGGTGAAGACATGATGACAGACCTTGAGAAAGAGACTGTTGACATGCAGAACAATTTCGATGACTCTTTGCAAGAGCCTACCGTCATGCCGGCCCGTATTCCGAATCTTTTGGTAAATGGTGCATCTGGTATTGCCGTAGGTATGGCTACCAATATGCCGACCCATAATCTATCTGAGGTTATTGACGCTTGTATTGCATACATTGAAAACAATGACATCGATATAGAAGAGCTGATGACGTATGTCAAAGCTCCTGATTTCCCGACCGGAGGCTATATATACGGTATGAGCGGTGTTCGCGAAGCCTATCTCACGGGACGCGGACGTGTCATAATGCGTGCTAGAGCCGAAATTGAGACTGGTTCGACGCACGATAAAATCGTTGTGACAGAAATTCCCTATGGTGTCAACAAAGCTGAATTGATTAAGAATATAGCCGATCTGGCCAACGAAAAGAAAATTGAAGGTATTGCCAATGCTAATGACGAATCCGACCGTGAAGGTATGCGTATCGTTATTGATGTAAAACGTGATGCAAATGCCAGCATTGTACTCAACAAGCTCTACAAGATGACAATGCTGCAGACATCTTTTGGTGTGAACAATGTTGCATTGGTACATGGCCGTCCACGTCTGTTGAATCTGAAAGATTTGATAAAACACTTCGTTGAGCACAGACACGACGTAGTCATCCGCCGTACTCAGTATGATTTGCGCAAGGCCAAAGAACGTGCACATATTCTGGAAGGATTAATCATTGCATCTGATAATATCGACGAAGTAATCAAGATTATCCGTGCTGCTAAAACCCCGAATGATGCTATATCAGGTTTGATGGAGCGATTCCAACTCAGTGAAATTCAGTCACGTGCCATTGTTGAAATGCGTTTGCGTCAGCTCACAGGATTGATGCAAGACCAGCTGCACGCCGAATATGAGGAAATTCAGAAGCAGATTGCTTATTTGGAAGAAATCCTTGTCAATGACGAACTCTGCCGCAAAGTCATTAAAGATGAACTGATTGAAGTAAAAGAGAAGTATGGTGACGAACGTCGCTCGGAAATTGTCTATTCATCAGAAGAATTCAATCCGGAAGACTTCTATGCAGATGATGAAATGATTATCACCATCTCGCACATGGGATACATCAAACGCACACCGCTGAGCGAATTCCGTGCGCAAAACCGTGGTGGGGTAGGCTCCAAAGGTACCGAAACCCGCGATGCAGACTTTGTAGAGCATATTTATCCTGCAACCATGCATAATACCATGATGTTCTTTACACAGAAAGGTAAGTGTTACTGGCTGAAGGTATACGAAATCCCCGAAGGTACTAAGAATTCGAAAGGTCGTGCCATCCAGAATTTGTTGAATATCGACTCTGACGATGCTGTAAACGCCTATTTGCGCGTGAAGAACCTGAACGACCAAGAATTTATCAACAGCCATTATGTATTGTTCTGTACTAAGAATGGTGTCATTAAGAAAACATTGCTTGAGCAGTATTCACGTCCTCGCCAAAATGGTGTAAATGCTATCACTATCCGTGAAGACGACCGTGTAATCGAAGTGCGTATGACAAACGGCGACAATGAAATCATCATTGCCAACCGTAACGGACGTGCCATTCGTTTCCATGAAAGTGCTGTGCGCGTTATGGGACGTACTGCCACCGGTGTACGTGGTATGACATTGGATGAAGACGGTCAAGACGAAGTAGTAGGTATGATATGCATCAAAGATCCTGAAGCGGAAACAATTATGGTTGTATCGGAACAAGGATATGGCAAACGTTCGGATATTGAAGATTATCGCAAGACCAATCGTGGAGGTAAAGGTGTGAAAACAATGAATATCACCGATAAAACGGGTAAATTAGTAACTATCAAGTCTGTTACAGATGAAAATGACTTGATGATTATTAATAAATCCGGTATTACCATCCGTCTGAAAGTCGCCGATGTTCGTATCATGGGACGTGCTACACAAGGTGTGCGTCTAATCAACCTTGAGAAACGTAATGACGAAATCGGCTCTGTATGTAAAGTCACTTCAGAAAATGAAGAGGAACTTATAGAGGAGGGGGAAGAAAATACCCTTGAAAGCCCTCAGAACGAGGTAAACAATGAAAATGAAGAATAGACATAATATTAATTTAAATTTTCTACAATCATGAAAAGAGTATTATTTTCAATGGTTTTACTACTTGTCGCAAGCTTTACTTTCGCCCAAGAAAAGAACGTAAAAGAGGCTAAAAGTATTGCTAACGGAGTAAATCCTGACTTTGCCAAAGCAGAGGAACTGATAAATCAGGCTTTAACCAATCCCGAAACAAAGGACAATGCCGAAACGTGGGATGTAGCAGGTCTTATCCAAAGAAAAAGAAGTGAGAAAGAAATGGAAAATGCCTATCTGAGAAAACCTTATGACACTCTTCAGGTATATAATAGCGCATTGAACATGTGTAAATTCTACTTCAAATGTGACGAATTGGCACAAATTCCCAATGAAAAGGGCAAAATCAAGAATAAATATAGAAAATCTAATTCTGCTACAATTTTAGCAGAACGCGGTAATCTGATCAATGGCGGTATCCAATTCTTTAATTTGGCCTCACAGAAAGAAGGCGATGCAGCCAATGAAGACAATAAAAAAGCATTAGATTTCTTTGCAACATACATTGATATTGCTATCAACCCGATGTTTGAAAAGGAAAATCTATTACAAACAGATACTGTATTACCCCAAATAGCATATTATGCAAGTTTAGCAGCTGCTAAGATGGAAGATTATCCTAGTATTTTGAAGTATGCTCCTTATGCGCAAGATGATAAAGAAGTTGGGAAATACGCAATGGAATTTATCTCTACTGCATTGAAAGCTGAAGGTGATACTGTTAAATGGATTGCTTCTTTAAAAGAAGGTATCCAGAAATATCCTGAACATTCATTCTTCTTCGGTCACTTGATTGATTATTATAGCAATAACAACAAATATGACGAAGCTATGCAGTTTGCTGATGATATGTTGGCTAAAGATCCTAACAATACATTCTATTTGTATGTAAAAGGCTACCTTTATCACAATATGAAGGACTATGATAAAGCTATTGAATTCTATAAAAAAACTATAGAAGTAGATCCTAATTATGCAGAAGCATACTCTAATTTAGGCTTGATTTACTGCTTACAAGCACAAGATTTCTCAGAAAAAGCAACTACAGATATTAATGATCCGAAGTATAAAGAAGACCAGGCTACTCTGAAGACTTTCTATGAAAAGGCAAAACCTTATTATGAAAAGGCAAGAGAACTGAAACCTGATCAAAAAGATTTGTGGTTAAATGGTCTATATAGAGTGTATTATAATTTGCAAATGGGCCCTGAATTCGAAGAAATTGAAAAGTTGATGTAATACTTTCATAATAATAAAAGCCTAATTAAATTATTAATTAGGCTTTTATTATTGTTATATCATTAAGTAAAGAATGTTATTTCTTAAGTGAGGGAGAGAAGAAATTAAAATTAGATTAAATTATTCCAGCGCCATATTAAACATAATGCTGATATTGGATAGAAACCATATATACCTATATTCAACACCTAATTCGGTCTTCCGTAAATTACCAACAATGGTGTATCAGAATGGAAAATCATCTTTCTGGCAATGCCAGGGTTAAATAAGCGCGAAAATATATTTCTTTTATAAGAAGTTAATGTTATAATATCAATATGATTACTTTTGATATAACTGTCTAAACTACTAAGCAGATTATCGTTCTTTACCACATCATAGTATATTTCCAATTGTGGATATTGTTTTTGAAAATATTCCTTAATACCAGCCAGTTTTATTTCATTCCATGTATTCTGAACATCTGAAAGATGTATCAGAGACACTGAAAACTTAAATGATTTCAGATTATTTATTAGCGAATCAAAAGCTATTAAATCACGTTGATCAAAATTAGTAATGAATGCAATACGCTTAGCTTCAGAAAATTGCTTGAATGGAGTATTTTCAGGAATGGCCAATACCGGTACACGGCTACGTTCAATCACTTCAGCCGTTACACTGCCGATCAAATCAATATCCTTCTGACTTTTACCACGAGTTCCCATTATGATAATGCGTGGCCGATATTCCTTGGTATAGCGGAGTACCTCTTCTTCAGGAATACCTTCACGCAAAACACAAGTATATTTAATATCTGGAAACTCGCCGGAAGCTACCTTCTCTTTTACTTTATCAGATAATGCATTCAAATCAGCATGAACTTTTTGTAAGATACTCCTTACATTCTCCTCATCACTTAGCTGATAGTTAAATACGTCTCCGTATGGCAAAGAAGTTGCATATATAGGAGTAAAATAAACATGTAGCAAAACAACTTCTGCACCTATATTCTGAGCGAAATTGAAACCGAACTCGCAAGCCTTCAAAGAATAATTGGAAAAATCCACTGGAATCAGCACTTTATTACTAACCTTCTCCAGTTTAGGTGACTTCCCCCCCACTACCTCTTCAGATAACCACGCAGAGCTTTCAGTAATTTTCAGAGCATGAGGTAAGTCACTCTCCTTAATACGTACACGTACGCCAGAAGAAACAACCGGTTGTATCTGGTTTACATTGTGAATATAAGTCTCAATACCTTCATTTTCAAGAACATTTTTCAATATTTGAGCTTTCGCGTACGTTAAGATTGCCAAAGTAACTAATTTATCTTCCATATATCATTGATTTTGAGATTAAAACAAACAAGAAATCCCAATTGTTGTCAGCAATTGGGATTCTATCTAACTTTCTCTTCTTAAGCTCGAACAGCTTCTTCAGTCTTACCTGCCATTTCATCTAAAATTTTTAAAGCTCGCTCTAAAACAGTAGTATCATCAATCATAACCAATCCACCATCTGGTCCAGGTTCCAAGTGAATCCCAACACTTTTCCCCTCCTTAAAATTGTGTCCACCGAAAAAATTTCTTACAGTGTCAACATTCAGTCCAAGTTCATCGGCTATTCTATGCATACTACCACTAGGCAATGAGTCTTTAATCTTACGTAATTCATTAAATGTTATTGTTCTCATATTCATAAATTTAATGGTTAATACTCTGTACTTTTTATTATCACGCTATAAACTTAAGGAAAAAAAAGGATAAAACAAACTATTTCTTTATCTTTTTTCAAAAAGAATATTGCCTCTCCAAAAAATAATCATTTTCAAGTATGCAGAATTATAAGTACAGAGAAAAAGCTCCTAAAAATAGACAGAAACAGCTCGTATAAAGCAGAATTATCGGGTTTATACGAGCTGTTTTTAGAATACAGGGAAAATTTAAATACCTTCTATGGCAGAAGCTGGAACCCACCCTACTTTACCATCTTCCAAACGAATTTCTTTCCATTCACGCATAGAGTTGTCTTTTATCTCAACTTTACGTCCCTCATGAAGAATGAACAGACTTGTACCACTTTCACTGGGAGTACTACGCACTGTGACACTAGGTGCCAACACTATAGCTTCGTTACGTTCCATCAGTTCGCCTTTTTGCTGAGCAGCAAACACATTACTCAATATAACAAGAACCAGGAATACTATTCCTGCAATAAATCCCACTTTCTTTCCCGTAATCTGTTTTGAAAAGAAAAAGAGATAGAACGAAACGAGTAATAGTACAAAGAACACAATCCCCAACTTAGCCCATGCGTCTACGCTAAGACAATTAATCAACGATTTAGTCCAAGATACAAAGAAAACCTCAGGAACTGGGATTACCTTATCGATTGTCTTAGAACGTGCTATCTCCAAATTTGCACGAATATCAGCATTACCAGGTTCCAACAACAAGGCACGCTCATAATTCAATATAGCTCTTGCTATATCATCTGCCTTATAATAACTGTTGCCAAGATTATAATAGACCTCTGCAGCCTCTCCCTTCTTTAACAGATTCTCATATATTTGAATGGCAGAAGCATAATCATTCCGTATATAAGCGCTGTCACCTTCAGCCTTTGTCACATTGCTTTCTTGCCTTGCAGCAGAGAATTCCGCATGTGAACCGACGGATGTAGAGTCACTAGCAGTCTGTAATGTATCTACAGATGCAGAATTCTGCCCATAGGCAGTAATTGCCATCACTAGACTAAGAGTAAAAAACAATATTTTATTCATTACCATTTCCTCCTGATTAATGTTTTATCGAGTTTTCCATTTTACTGATAACTTCCAAAGAAGCTGAATATACCTTATCCATAGCCTGGTTATCATCACCCGGAGCAAAGCGGGCAAACTCACAGTTATTCAATGCATCGAGGAATTCCTTTATCAACGCATCATTCACACCATAATTACGAAGTTCCTCTTCGATATTATCCTTAGACAAACGGGATACCGGAATGTTCAGTTTATCACTGATATACCCCCAAAGAGCTTTCAAAACCTCATCATAAAACGCATCTTTCTTATTCTCAGCCAATAATTTACCAGCTTGTTTCATACGTTTCACCGCCACTTTATTGGCTTTCTTGGTACGCATCTTTGCTACATTTGCATTGGCTGCTATTTGCTTACGATAGATGACAAAGAATGTAATGAATGCAATACCCGGTATCAAATAAAGCAACCAATACGTCAACGAACCGAAGAAGAAATCACCTTTGGGAGACAGAGTTACGTTATTCTGCTTGATAAAACGAATATCCTCGTTCAATACTTTCAACTCTTCCTTGCTTGTAAAGTTTGCAATAGTCTGAGCAGCATTACCTACTCCCTTTTCCACATGCAATTCATACTCCTCCGTAGTCAACGTCTTATACGAACGGGAATTAATATCAAAATAACTGAACTTTACGGCAGGAATCTTATAAGTTCCAGCATTACGAGGAATTGCCAGATACTCAATGACCTTACTACCGGAGAGGCCCGAATTTGTCAGACGGAATTTATTGTCCACCTTCGGATCATATACTTCAAAATCCTCGGGGAATTTAACTTCCGGATTAGAAAGCAATTTCAGATTACCGGTACCAGAAATGACAAGTTTGACAGTAACAGCATCATTGGTCTTGACATTTGTACTATTGATAGAAGAAGTTATATTGAACTCTCCCACTCCTCCCGAAAAATCGGCTGGCTTACCTGCCGGCAAGGGCTTTACGTCAATTGTCAGTTGCGGAGTCAAAATTGTCTTTTTAACTTCTACGTAATTGCTTCCTCCATTGAAAAATGCCTCGAACGGATCAGCAACTTGTGTAGCCTTTGCAATGGAAGCATCAAAGCGTGCAGCATCAATTGTCAGCTTACCGGCTTGTTGCGGGAACAACACAAACTGACGATAGATTGTAGACTGATAATTTCTACCTTTATAATGCTCCAATCCCCATCTTCTGTCATTAGGCAATTCTACTTCCTGAGAATGGAATCCTTTGAAGTCAGGCAATTTCACATTATCAAAATCAAACATACGTAAGTCCACCAAGGTATATATCTTGTATGTCAGCAGAAAAGCCTCTTGTTCATACACCGTCATCTTACTGGCAGTAGCTGTAATAAACAAATCACTATTCGATACAGATGTCCCGGAAGAAGCGCGGCTGGCAGTGCCCTCACTCTGTTTGCCACCATTTCCAGAAGCTCCATTAGCAGCCTGATCTGCCGGAAGAACCCTTACTTGTACAGAATTCGAAACCATTTGGTTACCATCAGCAGTGATAGTGGCTCCTGGAATGGTAAAATCACCTTCTGCAGTCGCCATTAAAATATAAGTGAATGTAATACTGCTGGTTGAAGTCGTCTGCCCATTAATCATCTGCACGCTACTCTGTTGCGAGCGGCTGGACCCCATCAACACATCAAATCCCTTCATAGAAGGAGCACGAAAATCCCTTACCTTTTGTGTAGTCACCGTATACGACAGTCTGAACTGGTCTCCTACCGCCACAGCGTCAGGAGCAGACGCAGTAAACGATACCTTGCCATCGGCAAAGACATTCATACCGACTGCAATCAGTGCTATCCATAAGAAAACTATTTTTCTCATATATTATTTCCTATTATGTTTGTTACCAATCTTTTTCCAGACGACCTCCTTGAAGTACCTGCTGCTTTTTCACTTTATCCTGCACATCCTTCTCGTCTTGCATGACAGAGTTCAATAGCTGTTCTGCATTTTCCTTAGACATCTCATTATCTTTTTTTTCCGGCTGAGAAGGTTGTTGTTGCTGGTCTTGATTCTGTTGCTGGTCTTTCTGCTGATCCTGCTGTTTATCCTGCTCCTTCTGTTGGTCCTGTTTATCCTGATCTTGATTCTGATCCTGGTTCTGCTGCTGGTCTTGCAACTGTTTCTGTGCCAAAGCAAGGTTATAGCGCGTTTCATCATCTTTCGGATTATTGCGTAACGACTCCTTATAGGCTTCTACCGCCTTTGCATAATCCTTCTGAGAATGAAAGATGACTCCCATATTATGATAAATCTGTGCTAAGTTCGATTTGTCCTTTTCTATCTTGGTAGCTCCCACATATTGCTCCATCGCTTCCTGCAGCTTGTTCTGCTGGGTCAATGTATTTCCCAGGTTGAACATGGAAACCGTTGACTTCGGGTTTACCTCCAAAGCCTTCCGATAGTTCACTTCTGCATCCACATATACGCTATCCTTAAAAAAACGGTTTCCCTTACGGATATAATCGCGTTCCGCCTTCTGTGCAGAAGCTGAAACTGCCACTAACAGCAGCAAAACTATTCCAATATATTTTTTCTGTAACATACGCATCATTTCTTATTAGAGAATAAATGAATGTTGCGGAACAGAGGATTCTTGCGCTCCAATATCAACATCTCAGCCAGTAACAACAGCAGAATAATCCATGCCACTGCCTGAAACTGTTCATTGAATTCCGTGTACACCTGTGTTTCCACATCTGCCTTTGCCATCTTGTTGATTTCCTGACTAATCGCTTTCTGTGCACCGTTGGTATTGTCTACGCGCACATAAATACCATTTCCTGCCTGAGCAATTTCCTGACACATCTGCTCATTCAAGCGAGTAACGATTACATTACCTTCACGGTCACGACGATAATCATTAGTACCCTCTATTGGAATAGGGGCACCCTCAGGCATACCTACCCCTAATACATTGACCTGGATACCTTTCTCTGCAGCAGCCTTAGCTGCTTCTACGGCACCACCTTCATGGTTTTCACCGTCGGTGATGACAATAACAGTACGTCCCACTCCTTCTTGAGGTGTAAAACTCCGGGCAGCCAGATTTATTGCAGCTCCAATTGCCGTACCTTGCTTGGAAATCAGCGAAGGGTCGATGGACTCCAAAAACATCTTGGCAGAAATATAATCACTCGTAATAGGCAACTGGGTAAATGCGTCACCTGCAAAAACAATCATACCGACCTTGTCATTCTGCATCTTATCTACCAACTGCGCCACCAGCCGTTTTGCCTTCTGCAAGCGGCTTGGCTGTACGTCTTGTGCCAGCATGGAATTGGATATATCCAACGCAATCATCACTTCCACTCCCTGGCGTTTTACCGTCTCCAGTTTGGAACCAAACTGCGGACGTGCCAGCAGTACCGTGAACAACCCGATAGCCGCAAAAACCAACCAAAACTTCACATCCGGACGGTATTTGGAAACATCCGGCATTAGCTGTGCCATCAGTATAGGGTCACCAAATTTACGAATGGCTTTCCTCCTCCGATAATTGGAGTACAAGTAGAAGGCCGCCAATAAAGGCAGCAGCAGCAACAAGTACAAATATGCAGGTTCTTCAAATCGAAACATCTTTTTATTTACAATTTAGCAATTTACAATTTACAATTTGGCTACGCAATGACTGATACACTAAAAGACATTCTCCGTTTTTACGGTATCTTCTTCAATATAGAGTTGCGTAACAGTACCTCCAGTAATACGCACAAGAAAGCAGCCAACGCAAACCAGCGGTACTCTTCCTGGCGCTTGCTGTATTCTTTTACATTCAATTTTGTTTTCTCCAGCTTGTCTATCTCCTCGTACACTTCCTTCAACTTCGAGTTGCTGGTGGCACGGAAATAGTTACCTTCCGTTGTTCCGGCAATCTGTGTCAAAGTCTTTTCATCAATTTCGACGGGCATATTGACATATTGCACTGTTCCGCCTACCGGATAAGGATAAGGAGCCATACCATTGGTTCCTACCCCAATAGTATAAACGCGAATGCCAAAACTCTTGGCTATTTCAGCAGCCGTCAAAGGAGAAATATCACCTTTATTATTGACACCGTCCGTCAGCAGAATAATGACTTTCGACTTTGCCTTGCTATCCTTCAAACGGGTAACGGCATTGGCAATACCCATACCGATTGCCGTTCCGTCTTCAATCAGCCCGCACTTCATATCTTTAAGCAAGTTCAACAATACGGCATGGTCTACTGTCAACGGACATTGCGTAAAGCTTTCTCCAGCAAACAAAGTTATACCTATATTGTCATTCGGACGTCCGTTAATAAACTCTGCCGCCACATCCTTCGCCGCTTCCAACCGGTTAGGTTTCAGGTCTTCGGCCAGCATACTGGTAGAAACGTCCATAGCAAGCATGATATCAATACCCTCAATCTCACTGTTCTGCCAGCTATCGGTGGTTTGCGGACGTGCCAAAACAAGAATAATCAGTATCAAGGCAATTATCCGCAATACAAACGGTACATGCAACAAATAGTTCTTATAGCTTTTAGGGGTATGGGCATACACACGGGCATCCGAAATCTGAAGCGTAGCTTCACTATTCTTCCGCTTCATAATATACCATACTATATAAGGTATAAGCAACAGCAGCAAAAATAAATATTCAATATTGGCAAAAACCATATTTATGTACGATTTAACGATTTACAATTCAGCTTCGCTCCAAACATCCCTCACTTTTCACTCATGTATATCCGATTGAAGTCACTTTTCCTGTATTAAGCAAAATAATTATACAACTCCAATCCGATATATATCAATGAACTGACAAGGGCTACAGCCAACACTACAATACCCGTTCCCAGCAAAACCTTGGTACGCAAAGAACGTTTCTCGATAATGGTAATCTCCGTAGGCTGCGGCTTGGCATTCTCCTCTTCTTTCTCCTTGGTTTCATTAATAAAGTCAATGGCATTAATCAGGTTAGCGTCATTTTCGTTCATCAATGGATTATGCTTGGCAAATTTCACCAAATCAGCAGTCTGGAACAATTCACGCAAATCCGATATTGCTTCCTTATCTTTCATTTCCAGCAACTTGTCTATGATTTCCGTAGAAGTCATTTCCAAAGCATTGAAACCAAAACGGTCTTTTATATATGTACGAAGAGCATCAGTCAATTCCGTATAATATTCCTTCGGTTCCCCTTTCTGCCATACCTTCTCATTCTTGATACGTTCTATCTCCTGCATAGCCAACTGATGGGGAGGCAGCTTAGGTTCTACCTTCACCTTACGGATAATAGGCTTATTGTCGAAGAAGCGCATTATCAGATAGACAAGTAATATCCCTATCGGGATAATCAGCGCACCACAAGCCATAAGACCATACCAGTCTTCCCAGGCAAAAGGCGCTTGCATCACTGTTTTGGGACCGAAGAACTGTTCCGGATTCTCCGGGTCTAACGGGACATTCACCGAATATACTTTCAAGGCCAACGCTTTGGAGCGATACTTCTCATTATCCACTGTCACTTCCATAGGCGGCAGATAATAAAGAGCCGAGTCGAAAGAGGTAACTGTATACTCTTGAGTTATCAATGCACGCCGGCCATCATTCAGCAGTTGCGTATCCGGCTTGGCCACATCAATAATTTCAACCCCATTCACCAGCGTATCGGTATATACCGGGAATATGGCACGCTTATCGGCATCCAGAGATACTTGAAGCTTTATCTTTGCCTGCTCTCCAATAAGAATCTGCAAAGAGTCAATCGTAGCATCTACCGTTACCGACTGGGCTACTACCCTTCCCGACCATGCTATCAATAACGCTATCAGAAATAAATATCTTTTCATTTTCCGATTAATTTCGTTTCGCAAACAAATTCATCAATGCCTTGACATAATCCTGGTCGGTACGTACCGACACATTGTCGACATTACTCTTGGTAAACGTTTCATTCAATTCCGCCTGCTTGTTCACCCACCAATCATGATGGGCACGGCGCACGGCACGCGAGGAGGTGTCAATCCACTGCTCATGTCCCGTCTCGGCATCCCTAATCTTCATCAGTCCTACGGGTGGCAATTCTTCCACACGACGGTCGTACACCTGAACGGCAACCAGGTCATGCTTACGATTGGCAATGGTCATGGCGTTCTTGAAACTTTCCTGGTCGATGAAGTCGGACAAGACAAATGCCGTGCAACGGCGTTTCATCACATTCGTCAGATATTCCAATCCCAAACGGATGTTCGTCCTCCGGCTTTCCGCATGAAAATCTATCAGTTCGCGGATGATGTAAAGTATATGCTTACGTCCCTTCTTGGGCGGAATAAACTTCTCAATCCGGTCCGAAAAGAAGATGACACCAATCTTGTCATTATTCTGAATGGCAGAGAATGCCAGTGTAGCGGCAATTTCCGTCACCATATCCTTCTTCATCTGCTTTACCGTACCGAACTCCAAACTACCGGAAACATCTACCAACAACATCACTGTCAATTCGCGCTCCTCCTCAAACACCTTGACGTAAGGCTTGTTGAAGCGGGCGGTCACATTCCAGTCAATGTCGCGTATGTCGTCGCCAAACTGATACTCGCGCACCTCGGAGAATGCCATACCTCTACCCTTGAAGGCAGAGTGATACTGCCCGGCAAAGATATTGTTGGACAATCCGCGCGTCTTTATCTCAATCTGACGGACTTTCTTCAAAAGTTCTGTTGTTTCCATTGATTTATTTTAATAATCTCATTTAAGCACACAAGCGCAATTTAGTTTATAACAGAAACTTCCCTATGAAAAGGGGTGAGGTTTTCGGTACTCAACCCTAAGGTTTACGACGCTAAACCTCAGGTATAGGATTGTAAACCTCAAGTTTACGAAAACCTCTATTATGCGTTAGGGCACTTCAACCTTGTTCAGTATCTTGCTGACGATTTCATCAGATGTCATATTGCTGGCTTCCGCCTCGTAAGTCAAGCCGATACGGTGGCGAAGTACGTCGTGTGCCACAGCGCGCACATCCTCCGGAATGACATAACCGCGACGCTTGATGAACGCGTAGCTACGGGCAGCCAAGGCCAAGTTGATGGAAGCACGGGGCGAACCGCCGAAACCAATCATGTCTTTCAGTTCTTTTAAATCATATTTTTCCGGATAACGGGTAGCAAATACAATATCAACAATATATTTTTCTATTTTCTCATCCAGATACACCTGGCGAACCACTTTACGAGCTTCAATAATTTCGTCTGCCTTCAAAATGGGCTTCACTTCAAATTTATCACCATTGATATTCTGACGGATAATCAGTTTCTCCTCTTCCAGCTTCGGATAGTCTATTACGACTTTCAGCATGAAACGGTCCACTTGCGCTTCGGGCAGCGGATAAGTACCTTCCTGCTCGATAGGATTCTGTGTGGCAAGCACCAGGAATGGTTTGGGCAACCCGAAAGTTTCATTGCCGATAGTAACTTGACGTTCCTGCATGGCTTCCAGCAAAGCACTCTGTACTTTGGCCGGAGCACGGTTGATTTCATCAGCCAAAACAAAGTTTGCGAAGACCGGACCTTTTTTTACTTGGAACGTTTCATCCTTCTGGCTGTAAACCATTGTACCTATTACGTCGGCAGGCAACAAGTCAGGCGTAAACTGAATGCGGCTGTATTGCGCATCAATCAACGAAGCAAGCGTCTTGATAGCTAAAGTCTTTGCCAAACCGGGCACACCTTCCAACAACACATGTCCATCGGACAACAAACCAATTAACAACGACTCTACCAGATGCTTTTGTCCTACAATGACCTGGTCCATACCTGTGGTAAGATTGGTAACGAAAGCACTTTGTCTTTCAATCCGCTCATTCAGTTCGCGGATGTCAATTGTTTCAGCCATAAATCAATCTATTTTTTAATGTTTAATTTCTTCATTTATCCGGTTTTGAACCGGCAATTATTTTTTTCGCTCCCAAAAGTACGGGAATAAATTAACCATACCAACTAATTTTTATTAAAAAACTATGCGAAACCTTTTAGATTAAACTACTTTCATAGAGTTTAGTATTTAACAAAAAAGAAGCAGTAATTTTTTACTGCTTCTTGGCTAATTTCGGTATCTTGATAGTGGTACCATAAGGTACATTATCCGGATTCTTGATTACGCCGGGATTATGCTTCACGATATAAGGCCAAAGAGCTTTTGTCCCATAAAAACGAAGCGCTACCCTAGTCAGCGTTTCCCCTTCCTTGATGGTATAAGTGGTTTCTGTTCCCACAATCGTATACCCCACAGAATCCGGCTCAAACGGTGCAACTGTCTTTTTCTGCTCTTTTTTAGGAGCGGGAGACTGTGCCTGTACATTTTCCTTTGGAGTTGTTGTAAGCGCAGGAGTTGTTGTAGCAACAGTTTCTGCCACAGTATCTGTCCGGGCAGGAACTACAACATCTTTTGAAACAATGCTGTCTGTCAAGGCAATATTGTCTTGACCGGCAGGGACATCCACCTTTTCAGTAACAGATTCCTTCACATCCGAGTCTGCAACCTCTTCTACAAGAGGCTTTGCAGTAAGTTTGTCAAGCAAGTCCGGATAATACATGAAAGCTACGGCACCACCACACAACAACACTACAAATACAACGATGCCTATAAAATATTTCATAGTCGAAGAATCTGCCGTATCTTTTATCACTGGCTCAGACGGTTCCGGTTCAACAGCAACTATATTTTCAGGCATTGCTTCAGGTTCAGTTTTTTCCGGTTTCTCCTCTTCAACTTCCGGTTCGGGCTCAACTAACGGCTCTTCGACTACAGTTTCCACCAAAGGTTCTTCTATCGTGGCTTCTTCCACTAAGGCAACCTTCTCCTCCACCTCTTGTTCCGGAGTTTTGATTTCAGTATCTTCATCATCTTCACTGTCATTTTCCTGCAGGGTGTCCTCAAGCACCGTAGCGTCATTCAAAACTACAGTTTCAAAATGCGAAAATGGTCTATTGATAATATCTTTCAAAGCCGGTTCCGGTGTAAACGACACTTTTGTATGCCCTTGTATCTCAAACCTTTCCCCCGTATTCACATTAACGCTTTCACGACTCCCGACATCTATCAGCTTGAAAGTCCCCAAACCTCGTATCTTCACATATTTGTCCTTCTCCAAAGACTCCTCAATCAGCTGGAAGAATTCTTTCACAAAACTATCCGCATTCTTCTTGCTCATGCCATGCCTTTCAGCCAGCGTGTCAATCAGGTCTTGTATGTTCAGTTTCTCGTTCATAATACGGGAGATTTTTTAAAAGCCGGTTACTTAAACTTATCCTTTAACAATGTACTCGGCTTATAGGTCAACACCAATTTGGGAGGCACCAGCATACGTTGCTTTGTAGTCGGATTCACAGATATACGCTCTGCCTTCTTTTTCACTTCGAATGTACCGAACCCTTGTATAGAGATAATATTCCCCTCCTCCAACTGCCGTGTCATATCTGCCAGCAATGAAGCAACCAGCTCAGAAGTATCTTTCAATGTGTACCCTAACCTCCGCGACAATTCAGAAGTAAACTCTTTGTTATTCAAAATGTAAGCCTTTAAATTGAACTACGGTGCTATATTAGCAAATCTTCTTCACATATGCAAGAAGATAAGGAAAAATCTTTAAATTATTCGTCCAAAAAGGTCGAAATCATCGGATTTTACTATCTCTACGTGGTAAAAGTTACCTATATGCAACGCCCTGTCTCCACGCTCAATCAAAACCTCAGGATCCACTTCGGGAGAATCAAATTCTGTACGTCCAATATAATATTCGCCTTCCAGCCGGTCAATGATTACTTTCATCTGCCTGCCTACTTTCTCCGCACTCAACTCCCCTGAAATGCCTTGTTGAATAGACATTAACTCATCCAAGCGCGCTTGTTTCACTTCCTGGGGAATAGAATCCTCATATTCAGCAGCGGCATACGTCCCTTCTTCTTCCGAATACGCAAAAGCCCCCATTCTATCGAAACGCACTTTACGGACAAACTCTTTCAGCTCCTCAAAATCGGCTTCAGTTTCTCCTGGATGCCCCACCATCAGTGTAGTACGGAGATGAATACCGGGAACCTCCTCACGGAATTGTTCTATCAGCTTATACGTCTCATCCTTCGTCACATGGCGACGCATCTTTTGCAGCATATTGTCACTGATATGTTGCAGGGCAATATCCATATATTTGCATACATTGTCACGCTCGCGCATCACACGGAATAAATCAGCCGGAAAATGTGCCGGATAGGCATAATGCAAGCGTATCCACTCCACTCCGGGAATATCCGAAATCCGCTCAACAAGCTCGGGCAACATTTGCTTCTTATATAAATCTACTCCGTAATAGGTCAACTCCTGGGCTATAACCTGGAATTCCTTTACACCCCGTGCAACCAAATACTTCACCTCGTCAAGTATCTCCTCCATCGGGCGCGACACATGCCGTCCCGTAATGATGGGAATAGCGCAATAAGAACATTTACGGTCACATCCTTCGGATATCTTCAAATAGGCATAATGCTTGGGAGTGGTCAATGTGCGCTCTATGTGCAGCTCGTCATGATAGGCCTTTCCCAAATCCTGCAACAACTCTCTCCAATTGAATTTACCATAGAATTTATCCACCTGGGGAATTTCAACGGCCAATTCCTTCAGATAACGTTCCGAAAGGCAACCCATTACATAAAGCTTCTCCAAGTTTCCTTCCTCCTTGGCCTGCGCAAATTCCAGAATCATATTAATGGATTCCTCCTTGGCGTCACCGATGAAACCGCAAGTATTGATTACGGCAATCTGTCCCTTCGGTCTTTCCGCATCATGTGTCACATGGAATCCCACTTCCTCCAACTGACGCATCAAATGTTCCGAATCCACCAGGTTTTTAGAACATCCTAAAGTGATGATATCTATAGTCTTCCGTTTCATGCATTCTCCCCGAACAGTGAATCAACAAATTCCTTTTTACGGAACACCTGCAAATCTTCCATTCCTTCACCCAATCCAATATATTTAACCGGAATTTTAAACTGGTCTGAAATGCCGATGACTACGCCACCCTTGGCTGTTCCGTCCAACTTTGTAACAGCCATTGCCGTAACCTCCGTTGCCAGAGTGAACTGCTTGGCTTGTTCGAATGCATTCTGTCCGGTTGAGCCATCCAACACAAGCAACACCTCATTTGGAGCATCAGGAACAACCTTCTTCATCACATTCTTGATTTTCGTCAGTTCATTCATCAAACCGACTTTATTATGAAGGCGTCCTGCTGTATCTATAATTACCACATCGGCATTATTGGCAGTTGCGGAACTCAGTGTGTCAAAAGCGACAGAAGCCGGGTCAGCACCCATTTTCTGCTTTACAACAGGTACACCTACCCGTTCACCCCATATCACCAACTGCTCCACAGCAGCAGCACGGAAAGTATCGGCAGCACCCAGATAAACAGACTTTCCGGCTTTCTTGAATTGATAAGCCAGTTTGCCAATCGTAGTAGTCTTCCCTACACCATTGACGCCCACTACCATAATGACGTATGGTTTCTTCGCAATCGGTGCTTCAAAGTCATCCACATCCTCCGAATTATTCTCTGTAAGCAACGCTGCGATTTCATCACGTAAAATATGATTCAGCTCAGTGGCATTCATATATTTGTCGGCTGCTGCACGCTTTTCGATACGTTCAATAATTTTCAGTGTCGTTTCCACGCCCACATCCGAAGTTATCAACACCTCTTCCAGATTATCGAGCGGTTCGCCCATTCCCATCATGACGACATTCGTCAGTTTGTCCCGTTCCGGCAGCGAATGAATCTGGTTTATGATCTGGCTGGCGGTCAGGTTAGCCGTATACCCCTGTTTACCGGTCATACAGAACTTACAGTTCATCTTACATCCCACCTGGGAAGATACACACAACGTAGCCCTATCTTCATCCGGAATGTAAACGGCTTCAACATAATGTCCCTCTCCGGCACGGTAAAGATACTTCACGGTACCGTCTGCCGACCGCATGGCATCCACCGGTACTTCACATCCTACTTCGTATATCTCTTTCAACAAAGCCCGATGTCTTAACGACAAGTTTGTCATTTCGTCTATGGAAGCTACTTTCTTGTCATATAGCCACGCAGCAATCTGCTTGGCCGCAAATCCTGGCAGCCCCAGATTCTTTACGACCATCTGAAGCTCGGTTAATGTAAGGCCTAAAAGAGGTAGTTTCATTCTAACTGTATATTTACGATAAAAGATAGTTTATTTACTGATAAATTATCCTTTGCAAAGGTAGGAATAAAGTTGCACAAATGAAAAAGCCGTTCGACATTTATCGAACGGCTTCCCCAAGTATCTGTCTCTTATACACATCTGACGCTGCCGACGAAC
>ERZ1027046.227-NODE-227-length-26464-cov-6.981143_pt1 | contig 26464 bp, 17 predicted proteins | sample MGYA00519431_ERZ1027046 | MGnify/ENA primary metagenome ERZ1027046 (study PRJEB26926, sample SAMN06164587) | human gut metagenome | biome: ENVO:00009003; feature: ENVO:2100002; material: ENVO:00002003 | host: Homo sapiens | place: USA | collected 2012 ...
GTGGGCTCGGAGATGTGTATAAGAGACAGCATCCACACAGAGTACAGCTTGCTGGATGGTGCCTGCCGCATTGACCAGCTGATGGATCGCGTAAAAGAGTGCGGACAGACCGCCATTGCCTGCACCGACCACGGCGTGATGTACGGCTGCGTGCAGTTTTATAAGGCTGCAAAAAAGGCTGGCATCAAGCCTATCATCGGCTGTGAGGTGTATGTGGCCACCCGCACCCGCTTTGACAAGGTAAATAAGATCGACGGCAACAACCACCTGATCCTGTTGTGCAAAAATGAGACCGGCTACAAAAACCTGATCAAAATGGTGTCGGCCGCCTTTGTGGAGGGCTTTTATTCCAAGCCCCGCATTGATAAGGAACTGCTGGAAAAATATCACGAAGGGCTGATCTGCCTGTCGGCCTGTTTGGCAGGCGAAGTTCCACAGGCCATTCTGGCGGGCGATTATGAGCGCGCCAAAGCAGCAGCGCTGTGGTATCGGGACCTCTTCGGCGAGGAAAACTATTATATCGAGCTTCAGGACCATGGTCTGGAAGAGGATAATACTGTGCTGCCGCAGCTCATCAAGCTTGCACGGGAGACCGGAATTCCCATGGCAGCCACCAACGACTCCCACTATCTGCGCAAGGAGGATGCCAAAATGCAGGGCATCCTGCTCTGCATCCAGACCGGCAAGACCATTCAGGATGCGGATAAAATGGAGTTCCAGACCGACGAGTTCTATGTCAAAACGACAGACGAAATGTACGAGCTGTTCTCCATGGTGCCGGAAGCCTGCGAGAATACCGCCAAAATTGCCGAACAGTGTAACTTTGATTTTGATTTTGGACACACTAAAATTCCATATTACAAAGCGCCGAACGGTATGGATAATCAGGCGTTTTTTGAAAAGCTCTGCTGGGAAGGTCTGGAGCGCCGCTACGGCCCCAATGTTCCGCAGGCCAACAAAGACCGTCTGGAATACGAGATCGGCGTGGTCAAAAAGATGGGCTACACGAACTACTATCTTATCGTGTGGGACTACGTGAACTACGCCAAGAGTCAGGGTATCCCGGTAGGCCCGGGCCGTGGCTCCGGCGCAGGCAGCATTGCGGCTTACAGCGTGGGCATCACGGATATCGACCCCATCCGTTATAACCTGATCTTTGAGCGCTTCCTGAACCCGGAGCGCGTCAGTATGCCAGATTTTGATGTGGACTTCTGCTACGAGCGCCGTCAGGAAGTGATCGATTACGTCAACCGGAAATATGGTGCCGACCATGTGGCTCAGATCGTCACCTTTGGCACCATGGCCGCCCGCAACGCCATCCGCGATGTGGGCCGCGTGATGGGCATTCCGTATCAGCAGGTAGATGTTGTGGCAAAGCAGGTGCCCATGGAGCTGAAGATGACGCTGAAGCGTGCGTTGGAGGTATCGCCGGAACTTAAGCGGATGTACGATACCGACCCGCAGGTCACAGAGTTGATCGACACGGCCTTGAAGGTGGAGGGCATGCCCCGCCATGCTTCCACCCATGCGGCGGGTGTCGTCATTACCCCGGAGCCTACGGACTACTATCTGCCGCTGGCCACCAACGACGGCCTGCCTGTGACCCAGTTCAACATGACCGAGATCGAAGAACTTGGCCTTTTGAAGATGGACTTTCTGGGCTTGCGCACGCTGACCGTCATTCATGACGCGGAAACTGCTGTGCAGAAGCACCACCCGGAGTTCTCCATCCAGAAGCTGGATTACGACGACCCGGATACCTACAGGATGCTGGGACAGGGAGACACCGAGGGTGTGTTCCAGCTGGAATCTTCCGGCATGAAGCAGGTGCTTGTGGGCCTGCAGCCGCAGAACCTAGAAGACATTATCGCTCTGATCAGCCTGTACCGTCCCGGCCCCATGGATTCGATCCCCACCTACCTGCGCAACCGCCACGAGCCGGACAAAATCAGCTATAAGACCCCACAGCTGGCCCACATTCTGGATGTGACCAATGGCTGCATCGTCTATCAGGAGCAGGTCATGCAGATCTTCCGGGAGCTGGCAGGTTTTTCTTTTGGTCAGGCAGACAATGTCCGCCGTGCCATGAGCAAAAAGAAACATGCCGTCATGGAGGCCGAGCGGGAGCACTTTGTGTACGGCTGCACCGATCCCGGCAACGAATGCCCCGGCTGTGTGGCAAACGGCATCTCTGAGAAAGTGGCCAATGAGATCTACGATGAAATGTCCAGTTTCGCTTCATATGCGTTCAATAAGAGCCATGCGGCCTGCTATGCCTATGTGGCATTCCAGACGGCCTACCTCAAGTGCCATTATCCCAGTGAGTTCATGGCGGCTTTGCTGACCAGTGTGCTGGATAACACGGATAAGGTCATTGAATATTCCGGCGAGTGTGCCCGCCTTGGCATCAAGGTGCTGCCGCCGGATGTGAATGTTTCCAACGGCGGCTTTACGGCGGATGGAAGCGGTCAGATCCGCTTTGGCCTGAATGCGGTCAAAAATGTGGGCCGCAACCTGATCGAGAATGTGGTGAAGGGGCGGCAGAATAAGCCTTACACCAGCCTGTACGATTTCTGCAAGCGGATGCATGGCAATGAACTGAACCGCCGGGCAGTGGAGTGCCTCATCAAGGCCGGCGCATTCGATCATCTGGGCAACAACCGCCACAGCCATGTGGAGGCCGTAGAGGGCATTCTGAAGAGCATTGAGACCGACTCTCGGCGCAATCTGGATGGACAGCTGGATCTGTTCTCGGTGATGAGCGGGGAAGCACAGAGCGGTGCTTCCGAGGATAGCTATGAAATAAAGCAGCTGCCGGAATACAGCCATAAGGAACTGCTCCAGCAGGAAAAGGAAGTCAGCGGTCTTTATCTGTCCGGTCATCCGCTGGATGCTTACCGGGAACAATCGGCACGCATTGCATCCCACACCATCAAGGATCTTACAGGGGAAGATGCCCATGTGAAGGATGGAGAAAAAGTGCGCATTGTGTGCGCGGTGGTAAAAAGCCGCATGATGACCACAAAGTCCAACAGCATGATGGCTTTTACCAGCGTAGAAGACCTGACCGGCACCATGGAAGTGATCGTATTCCCAAAGGTGCTGGATGCTTTCCGGGATTCACTGCACGAAAATGCAGTCGTCGTGATCGATGGCAGACTGTCGGTACGGGAGGATGAAGCTTCCAAGCTGCTGGCAGAGAGCATCGTCCCGATCGAAAATTACGATCCGGCCCGACTGGATAACGGCAGGCCGGACCCGATGAAAACGGCAGCAAAGAAGCTGTATATCCGTGTGCCTTCCCGCAGCAGCAGGGAATATGCAAAGGTGGTCAATCTGCTTGGCATTTTTGATGGGGACATGCCGGTGCTCCTGTATCTGACCGATACCAAGCAGTATCTGCGTGTGCCGCGCCATCTGTACGCATCCGGCCATCCGCTGCTGTTCAAAGAGCTGGAAAGGCTGGTCGGAACGGACAACATTGCAACAAAATGACATTTCCGTGCACGAATCTTAACGCAAATCCGGCGGGATGGCTGTTTCCAAAATAAGGCGTTTGTGTTATAATGATTCAAGGCAAATGAAGTGCTTTGGACAGCGTTAAAACGGAGAACGCTGTGATACCATTGGGTAAATGAAGAAACAAATTGGAGGGAAACTCTCGTATGGAAAAGCAGATCAAAACGATTGGCGTATTGACGAGCGGTGGTGATGCTCCTGGCATGAACGCTGCCGTGCGCGCCGTAGTCCGTACCGGCCTGCATAAGGGTTACCGCATGATCGGCATTCAGCGTGGCTACAATGGCCTGCTGAACGGCGAATGCTTTGAGATGAACCTGCGCAGTGTGTCGAACATCATCTCTGCAGGCGGTACCATTCTGTATACCGCCCGCTGTCTGGAGTTTAAGACCAAGGAAGGTCAGGATAAGGGTGCAGAGAAGTGTCGCGAACTGGGCATTGATGCGCTGGTGGTCATTGGCGGCGACGGTTCTTACCGCGGCGCTCGTGAGCTGGCCCACCGCGGCATTCCGATGATCGGTCTGCCCGGCACTATTGACAACGATATTTCCTGCACCGATTACACCATTGGCTACGATACCGCCATGAATACCGCGCTGGAGATGATCGACAAGCTGCGCGATACCACCCAGAGCCACGACCGCTGCAGTGTGGTCGAGGTCATGGGCCGCAACGCCGGTTATATTGCTCTGAATGTTGCAATTGCTTCCGGCGCTATGGCTGTTCTACTGCCGGAGAAGGAATTTGACATGCAGCGTGATATTCTGGATAAGATCGCTGAGACTCAGAAGACCGGCAAGCGTCACTTCATTATTATCGTTGCCGAGGGTGTCGGCCATGCACAGGAGATCGCAAACGAGATTCAGGCACGCACCGGCATCGACTCCCGCGCCACCATTCTGGGCCATGTCCAGCGCGGTGGTTCTCCCACTCTGCGTGACCGTGTGAACGCTTCTGCAATGGGCTACCATGCCGTGTGCCTGCTGGAGCAGGGCAAGTATAACCGCATCGTCGGCATGAAGGGCGAAAAGCTGGTGGATTACCCTGTGGATGAAGCTCTTGAAATGACCAAGACGCTTGACCCGGTGCTGATCGACGTGTGTAACACCATTTCTATCTGATTTTTGGACTGAATTGAACGTAAATACGTGAAATGCGGCATCTACAGATTGGATAAAATGTAGACAAAATCAGGTCACTCCTACACATTCCCTGTATTCAAATGCAAAAGTGGTATAAGGAATTATGGGATCTTTTCAATCTCATTTTTAAGCCAGTCGATGCTTCTTTGGGTATAAACACGTTCAGTAAGGTCTTTAATATGGTGTCCAACAAGTCGTTTGATGGCATATTCGTCCATGTTATACTTTTTGGCCATTGTAACAAAAGTAATACGTCCATCATGGCCTTTATGCTCAGAGTTCAGTGACAGCAGAGGAACGACTTCGTTGACAAGCTGCACGGAAAAAGAGGCATAGCGCATTTGCGTGACTTCGCCTTTTACGGTGTTCTGATGATGGAAACCACGCTGGCGGATCGTGAAAAATAAATAAGGCGAACCTGCTTCGAGCGCTTTTTCGTAGCGGGCTTTTACCAGATTGTAAATTCGGGGATGAATCGGCACTGTTCGGTTTATCCCCGCTTTTGTTTTTAAGCCGCCTGTAAATGTGCCCACATCCATATCAACATCCTTCATTTTCAGGTCGCATAGTTCTCCGGGACGCCAGCCAGAGTAGCACTGAATTAGAATCATGTCAATGATAGGATGCTTGTCTATATTTGCCCATAGAAGATCGAGTTCTGCTTCGGTATAGGGAATATGACTATTCGGTTTGCGGACATACCCCGAATCGATCGTGAACATACGAGCATAATTTTTATCGACGAGTTCGCGGGAGACTGCATAATCAAAGAGCAGATTATAAAGATTTTTCATTGAGTCTTTATTATTGTTTTGTGCATGGCGAGTTTCTCCGGCGTAAACGATGGTTCCGTTTTCAATACAATTCTGCAGGTGCGAGATATGAACGTCGCGGACAAGCATGTTATGAATCGAGGAGGAGTAGGCCCATGCTCTTTTATAACGGGAAATCGTAGAAGAATCCACTTTTTTCTCTTTCGTGGTCAGCCACATATCAAAAAGGTCCTGCATAGTTGTTTTATTGCTAAGGTCAAATGGATGCGCGTTGTATTTCATAAGTGCTTCATATGCTTCATTATATGTTTCAAAATAAGCGACCGGACGGAGCGGGCATACGATCGGTTTGCCTTCATCAGTTCTTCCGGCTGTGACCATTGCCCGAAAGGGCTTGCGAAGATTACGCCCTCGGACTTCGGAAATCTGGCCGAATCCATTGGGAAGACGCATATGTTTTTTCTTTTTTGGTGGCAGCGATGACTTGGATTTGAGCGGGTAACCGCAATGAGGACAAGCTGCTGCCTTATCGCTCACTTGTAGACAACACTCTGGACAGAGTTTTAACATAGAAACCTCCTTCAATCATTGTATAAATTTGCCATTTTCACTCAAAAGCTCGGTCAAACCGGGCTTTTTCTGTTTGAAAAAGCTATTCTAGGTTAAACGATAGATTTTTGCTTGTCAATCCTTCAGGGCGAAAAAGATAAAAAACAGCACGCGGGGGACCATTTTTGCAAGTATCATCCTTTTTGAGCCTAGGAACGTATTTAGACGCTCCTAGAGTAACACAAAAGGAGTACGATAGAATGGATAAAGCTAGATTAAAAATGGGTTCGGTTCCTGTACGGATCGCAGCACGAGTATACGGCCGGGACCCGGCGTGGGTGCGTGCGGGTATCATTGCGGGGTGGCTTCCGATTGGCGAGGCAACGAGAAACGGAAAGCGCGTTACGGATATTCAGCAGATGAACTCAAAGCTGGGCAGAATCAGCTATTACATCTCTCCCAAGCTCCTCTATGAGCAGACCGGTTATGAATGGAGGGGCAAAAAATGAGCAGAGAACGTGCGGAGCTGTCAAAAAAGAACCCATACCACATTCCGAGATACCGGTACTACGAACTGAAGTATTTTTGCAGGCAGTACGATGACTGGAAGAAAGCCCTGACTCTGATCGATGGGTGGCAGACACCGCCAAATGATATTTCCGGCATCATCAAGGGGTGCCCACCCGAAAGCCCGACCGAGAGGATCGCACTGTCCAGAGTGTTCTACTCCAACTGCATCGACATGATAGACAAGTGCATTGCGGAACTTGATACGGCATTGGCACCGTACATTAAAAAGGGCGTGACAGAGGGAGACGGCTACAACAAGCTTCAAGCAAATGGCTGTCCCTGCTGCCGCGAGACCTACTACGAGCATTACCGGTACTTCTTCTGGCTCCTGAGCAAGGAACGGCAGTGACGCGAAAAATTCAGCTTCTATTATGGAAGAAGATGGATATATGCTGGTAGATACCAGTGGTAAGACACGAAGGCGAATGGACGATTCCATTCCTGCCAAGGATCGGTTTTAGATGGGCCGACCTTTGATGACATCTTCTTTTATTTTTTTGTCCGTGAAAAATTCGTCCGCTATTATGGAGAAATCCAATTACTGAAACTATAAAGGAGAGATATTTTATGGCAAAGGTTTATACGATGGGCGAACTGGAACGAGCAAGAAAAAAGGCTCAGATTCGGGAGTGGGTTCAGGACAAGAAAGATAAGGCTACGAACTGGTGCTATGCGCACAAGAACGAGATTCTTACTTATGGTCCTGTGGTCGTAAGCGGAATTGCAGCAGGAGCAAAAATGCTGTCGAAGCATACGGCACAGGCCAAAGAGCAGGATCTGAAGGACTTGTATGTGTATAGTCACAGGACGGGGCACTATATCAAATTGCGTCGAAAACTCAAAACATCCGAGTGGGCAGAATTTGATCGTAGAAAGCGTGCCGGAGAGAACGAATATGATATTCTCGCTGACATGAAGGTATTGGGTTAAAGGTACAGAGCCGTGGAGAAATCTGCGGCTCTTACTTTTTTGACGCGAAAAAATCAGCCGCCTTTATGAGAAAGGTGGTATGAACAATGTTTAGTCTGATCGTTGCAATTTTGATCGTTGTACTGCTGGTCAAGTGTATTGGACTTGTTAGTGCAAAGACGGAAGAGGTGAAACAGAGAACAAAGAAGAAACACTGAAAATCAAAATGGAGCTTATGGGAAAACCATATGTAAGCACGACACGCCGTTCTTTCGCACCGCAAGGTGCGAATATGAGCAGGGTTTGGGGCAGGCACGCCCCAACAAGATCACTTCGGAAATGCAGATGTATTGAAGAAGTGAAGTCCCGATGGAGCACAACATTTTCAAGAATTGAAAATTTGTGGCCACGGGACGGTTCTTGCCCTCCACCGCTGCGCTCAAAACGTATTTCCGAAAATTGTTTCCGAATTGTTAAGACACAAAAATAAGTAGAGAGTTCCGCTGCTCGTGTATGTTGATCGCCGTTTGACCCGAACGAAGTTCCTGCCCCTGTTTTGCAGCGGCGTTGGCCGGAAAGCCGGTATCACATTCGGACGGCTCATGAAATTTTCAAGGTACAGCTTCCCGGAAAAGAAAAAGACCGCCCACGCAGTACAGGCGAAGGATTTTGTCGGGTGAAACGGCGGCAAAACGATCGGGTGTGTTGTGGGGCGGTACGTTCTTTTGGGGGCAATCACTCACTGAAAGTGGTGGTTATCACGGTGAGAACCACCACTTTTCATAGCAAGCCAACTTTTCAATGCATCGGCAACATCGTTGGCTTGCATATCGCAAATATGAAGTTTCGGTTGAGCCAATTTCTTATCTTGCGATAATGTGATTTGTGACAAAGGGTATCATGGTTTGCAAGGTGCGTCAAGATGGTTTTGAGTATTTTATTGTGGTAAAGCAATAATAGTAGGACTTATAGAAAAAATTGGAAGCTTTCAGCATAGCGGACACTTCCATAAGTTTTTACCCATTCATACTGAAATTTCAAGTCTATGTTTCGGATAAAAAACTGTTCTGCTTTTCAACGTATATCTTCTGCCAGGGCACCGCCAGTGGCACGATATACAGCTGGCGTACAGCCGTAGCGCACCTGAAACTTTTTATAAAAGAAGTTCTGGTTGGAATAGCCACACTGGTTGGCGATCTGACTAATAGGTGCTTCGGTGGTCAACAGCAGGAAGGCGGCGCGGGACAGCCGCCCATCCGATACCAGATCCTTGAAGGCACTGCCGGTGCCCTCCTTGACCATGCGAGAAAGGTAATTGGGGTGGAAGCCAAAATGCGCTGCGGTGCTTTCCAGTGTGCAGTCGATGCAGTGGTCATCCATGTATTGCAGCACTTCGGTGAGGTAGTTCTTGTTGGATTTGTGGTATTCGTGTTCCTGATTGCCCTGATAGCAGCGTGCCAGCTCGATGAAGATCAGGCTCATATAATTCTCCACCGCACCCGCCGTGCAGGTGGTAGGGTCCAGATATTCGCAGAACACACACTCAAACAGATCCCGGAAAATATACGACCGCTCCGTATGAAACAGCAGATAATGGTCGTGATCGTTGCGCTCGTTCAGCGCATTGGAAAGAAACCGCGGCACCGCTCCACTGGCGGCAAGCCGCTCGATGAAGCTTGCCTTGAAATAATTCTGCCCCATCAGGCAGTTGAGCAGGATGTCGTTTTCGCCGGTGGGCAACACCCGGTGCACCACATCCCGGTCCAGAATGGTCACATCGCCGGTGTGCATCTCAACCGTCTGGCCGTTGATCTCTTGCACGCAGGTGCCGGAGTACACATAGTTCATTTCAATGTAGTTGTGGCGGTGCAGCGGCACCATGCCAAAACGGGTCTGCTTGTTAAAGGCCAGATTGCCTCCCTCCAGCACGCGGGGCGCAATTTTTGGGGAGATCACACCATGCAGATTGGAGGCCGCCTGTTTTTTAGGGGACGGAAAAAACAGGATCTCATCGCTGTTGTCCGCACCCGTCACAACAGTCGCTTCGCCCTCATACCGGAAATTTTTGAAATAGATCAGAGAATCCTCCGGGTGCTCCCGGTAGTGCAGTTCTTTTTCACTGAGGGGAAAGAGCATTTCCCGGAATGCCTCACGCGCCAGCATGGCAGATACCTCCCAAAAGGTTTGATTTTGTCAGTGAGTGTCTTAAACTTTGCCAGTATCGTTCGACGAAAAGTTTGATTTTGTCAGCACCGGAGTTTGCTTTTGAGATTGTGACACCGTGCCGGATACGGTACAATACAGGTACGATTTGGACACAAGCATACAATGAAATGCCAGCTGTGTCAAGTTTTTGTGCGTATTTTGGAAGATGTCAAAGAGAAGGAGAACAAGATCATGGCAAGAAAAGACTACGATCAATTTGCCGATGAGCTGATCGCGGCAGTCGGCGGCAAAGAGAACATTGTCAGTGTGACGAACTGCATGACCCGTCTGCGCTTTGTGCTGGCAGACGAGAGCATCGTCAAGGATGACGAGGTCAAAAAGATCAAAGGCGTGATGAGCGTTGTGCACGGTGCAGGACAGTACCAGATCCCCATCGGTACTTATGTCTCTGACCTGTGCCCCGTCGTCAAGGCAAAGCTGGGCCTGACGGAGGATGCCATGGCTGCCGGCAAGGCCAAGGCCGAAAGCATGCGTGTGGTCAAGAAGGACAGCTTCTTCAACAAGTTCTTCAAGGCCATTTCCGGCTGCATCCTGCCCATGATCGCACCCATGGCCGCCGGTGGTATCATCAAGGGCGTTCTGACCATCCTGACCACCTTCGGTGTGCTCACCAGTGACAACGGCATTTACCTGATCCTGTATGCAGCGGCCGATGCGTTGATGTACTTTATGCCCATCATCGTCGGTTTCTCGGCCGGCAAGGTCTTTGGCATGAATCCTTATACCGCTGCTGTCATCGGCGCAGCGATGCTGTACCCGAAGCTGGCTGCTTTCGTGGGCGCGGAGGAAACGCTTACCTTCTTCGGCCTCAAGGTCACGATGCTGGATTACTCCCAGACCCTGCTGCCCATCCTGCTGGCCGTCTTTGTGGCAAGCTGGATCGAAAAGGCTGCGAAAAAGATCATCCCGCAGATGCTGCAATTGATGTTCGTGCCGACTGCGGTGCTGGTCATCACGCTGCCGCTCACCCTGCTGGTGGTCGGCCCGGTCATGACAGGCGTTTCCAATGCTCTGGCTACCGGTGTCAACGCGCTGTACAATGCGGTGCCTGTGGTCTGCGGCGGTGTTCTGGGCGCGTTCTGGCAGCTGTTCGTCATGATGGGTGTCCATGCAGCCATGATCCCCATCATCCTCAACAACATTACCACCCTGGGTTACTGCCCGGTCAACGCCATCTTGGGCCTGACCGTCTGGGCACTGGCTGGTGTGGCTCTGGGCTACGCACTCAAGGTGAAGGATGGTGAGACCCGTGCAACGGCATTCGGCACCATGGCTTCTGCGCTGTGCGGCATCACCGAGCCGGTCATCTATACCGTGGCCCTGACCAACTTCAAGCGGTTTATCTGCGCCTTCGTGGGTGGCGGCGTTGCCGGTGTCATCGGTGGTATCCTGGGCATCAAGTTCTACACCTGGGGCGGTGACGGCATCTTCCGTATCCCGTCCATGATCAACCCCGCAGGTCTGGATATCAGCTTCTGGGGCTTCCTGATCTGTGCAGCCATTGCCTTTGTGGTTTCTGCAATCGGCAGTTATGCTGTGACCAGCGCGGACGAAAAAGCGTAATATTTCCCGCATGGCACCTGCCTCTTGCAAAAGGGACGGGTGCTGTGCTATGTTCAGAGTGAGTGAAACGGAAGGAAAGGACCCGAGCATGAAAAGCGTTTGTGATGTCCTGCATGGACAGACCCCCAATGCCCTGTATCCCTTTTTGTGGGTGCATGGCGTAGAGAGTGAAGAAGAACTGCGCCGCGAGGTGCAGAAGATCCGCGAAAGCGGCATCGGCGGCTTCTGTGTGGAAGCCCGTCCGCACAAGGATTTCAACGGTCCGGGCTGGTTCCGGGATCTGGCCCTGCTGCTGGACGAAGCAAAGCGCACGGGTATGGAGATGTGGATCTTGGATGACAGCCACTTTCCCACCGGTTTTGCGGATGGTGCGGTCAAGCGGGAGCACCCGGAGCTGTGCAAAAAGTTTCTCTGCTGCAAAACGCTGGATTATGCCGGCCCGATGGAGAACATGACCGCTGTTCTCAAGTATGCCCTCCGCGACCCGCGTGACAAAATCCTGGCTGTGACCCTGAGCCGCAAAACCGCGTTTGAAACCATTGACCCGACCACAACCATCGACTTGACGGACAAAGTTTATACTTTTGAAGATGCCCGTACGGGGGAGATCATGCTTTCCTCCATGGGCCAGCCGCTGCCCGGCAACCCCAAGGAAGGTCCCTGCGTGGCCGTGGATTTTGACCTGCCGGATGGACAGTGGACTCTGAACGTCATCACTGTCAGCTACAAGGGCGGCGAGAAACAGACGGAAGGCTATCTGAACCCGCTGGATTCGGCGGCGACCAAGGTACTGCTGGATACCGTCTATGAGCCGATCTATGCCCACTTCGGGGAGGAGTTTGGCAAAACGCTGTGCGGGTTCTTCTCGGATGAGCCGCGGCTTGGCAACATCCACGGGGCGGAGGATGCCGCCATCGGCCACAACAGCGCCATGAACCTGCCCTGGCGGGATGGCATGGAGAACCTGCTGGCCGGAAAGCTGGCCGGAACGGCTCTGACAGACCGTGCTGCCGGGAACATCCGTGCGTTGCTGCCGCTGTTGTTCCTGCACAGCAGCGATGAGAGCGCTCATGTGGCACAGTATACCTATATGGATCTGGTCAGCCAGCTGTACAGCGACAACTTTGATGGTGTTCTGGCGGCCTGGTGCCATGCCCACCACTGCGAGCACATCGGCCATACCATCGAGGACAACAATGCCACGGCTCGTCTGGGCTATGGTGCAGGGCACTTCTACCGCGCCATGGCGCATCAGGATATGTCCGGTATCGATGTGGTCATCCAGCAACTGCTGCCCGGTATGGATGAGGGAATGTTCAAGGGCATGCACAGCCCCGGCTGGGACGGCGAGTTTTTTACCTATATGTTGGGCAAGCTGGGGGCAAGTCTGGCCCACTTGGACCCTGCCAAGAAAGGCCGTGCCATGTGTGAGCTGTTCGGTGCCTATGGCTGGGGCGAAGGCAACCGCCTGTGCAAGTGGCTGTCGGACTATATGCTGGTGCGCGGCATCAATCAGTTTGTGCCGCACGCCTTCAACGCGGCACCCTTCCCGGACCCGGACTGCCCGCCGCATTTCTATGCCCACGGCCATAATCCGCAATATCCGGAATTCCGGCAGGTAGCCAACTACCTCAACCGGATGTCCGCAGTGCTGTCTGGCACCCATGTGGCTCCGGTGGCGCTGCTGTATCAGGCCGAAGCCGAATGGAGCGGCGAGTTTATGCTCACCCAGAAACCAGCGGCCCGGCTGGCCCGCAATGGTATCGACTATGAGCTGGTGCCCTGTGAGGTGTTGAAAGCGGACACCGCGAAGGATGGTGCGCTGCACCTGAACGGCATGCAGTTCCGCGCGCTGGTCATCCCGTACGCCGAGGCGCTGCCTGTTGCACTGCTGGAGAATGTACAGCGCTATCTGGATGCTGGGGTCAAAGTTTATTTTGTGGGCGGTCTGCCCATTCGCTGCTGTGAAGGCGGTCCGGCACCGGTACTGGAACATGCGGTCGTCACCACGCTGGATGCGCTGGTGGAGACGCTTACGGCAGACAGTATCCCTGCGCTGCATCTGAGCGCAGCGGCACCATATCTGCGATACTACCACGCTCGGCAGGCAGACGGTGATGTCTACTTCTTCACGAATGAGGGCACGCAGCCGCTTTGCACCACTGTGACTGGTGCAAAGCCCGGTGCAGCCTTTGTATACGATGCCTTTGCCAACGTTGTGACGGCAGCACCGGATGCCTTTGCTCTGACACTGGCTCCTTATGAATCCCGCTGCATTCTGGTGCCGGATGACCCGACTGCATTGCAGGTGCAGGCGGTGGCGGCTCTGCCTGCCGGTGTTCCGGCGGACTGCATTCATTTGACAGCATGCACTGTTTCGCTGGCCGATGCCGACACTGGCTGCGCCGAATATGGTGCCCCGCTCCCGCTGGAAAAACTGCTCTCTCTGCACCGTCTGCCGGGCTGCATCGCGTTTGCAGGCCGGGCACGGTATGCATTCCGCTTTACGCTGAACGAAGCACAGGCCGCACGGCCCGCCGTGCTGGCCCTGACGGCACAGGAAGGTGCAATCGTCCGAGTGAACGGGACGGACTGCGGTGTACGGATCTGCCCTCCTTACCGCTATGCAATCTCCGGTTCCCTGCACACCGGGGAGAATTTGTTGGAAATCGAGGTGAACACCACCCTTGGCCGCCGGATGAATGATTTTCTGGGGCAGTATATGCCCACCGAGCCACAAGGCTTGAAGAGTGAAGTAACCATACAGCTGTTCTAAAAAACTATAATCAACGATGCCCTTTGTTACTGACAAGGGGCATCGCTTTGTTTTGTGCGCGTTGAAAAGCAACCTTAAAATGTCAAATTCTTCCCACAGATTTTTCAACAGGATATTGCGGAGCAACTAAGGTTTGACGCATACGATCGTTCTGATTTTTTTCGTAGAAAAGGATGCGTTTTCAGTTTGTCTCGTTATAATTTGGAAAAGGACTTCTTCGGGTCAGAAGCCAGACAGAAAAGGTGGAATTTGATGCTGTTCTTGTCGTTTCTGTTTCATAACACTTTCAGAATGCGACTAAAAAATGAGACAGGCCAGCCTCTTTTCGGGCCGTCTATCTCATTTTTTTGGAAAAACTGTTTTACAACAATCGCGCGATATCAGAGATGATCCAGAAAATCAGGAGAGATCCTCGCCATTGGAGGCGATGACTTTCTTATACCAGTAGAAGCTGTCCTTCTTCTCCCGGCTCAGGTCGCCGGTGCCGTCATCAAATTTGTTGACGTAGATAAAGCCATAGCGCTTTGCCATCTCACCTGTGGACGCAGACACCAGGTCGATGCAGCCCCAGGGGGTGTAACCCATCAGATCCACGCCGTCCTTCACGGCCTCGGCCATCTGCTCGATGTGCTGGCGCAGGTAGTCGATGCGGTAGCTGTCGTGGATCTTGCCGTCCTCGCTCTTCACATCGTAAGCGCCCAGGCCGTTTTCCACTACCATCATGGGCAGATGATAGCGATCGTAGATCTCGTTCAGGGTGTAGCGCAGGCCAATGGGGTCGATCTGCCAGCCCCAGTCGCTGGCTTTCAGGTAGGGGTTCTTCTTGCCGGTGGCGATATTACCGCCCACGTCCTCGGCGTCCTTGTGGGTGGTGACGCAGTTGGACATGTAGTAGCTGAAGGTGTAGAAGTCCACGGTGCCGGCCTTCAGGATGGCGGCATCCTCCGGCTCCTGATGGATGGTGATGTTGTGCTCGGCAAAGAAACGCTTCATATAATAGGGATACTCACCGCGCACATGCATATCGGAACAGAACCAGTTCATGATCTGCATCTGCTTCTGGTTGGCCACCACGTCGGCGGGGTCACAGGTCATGGGATAGCTGGTGATGAAGCAGATCATGCAGCCCATCTTGAACTGGGGGTAGTTGTCGTGGGCATACTTGACAGCCCTGGCGCTGGCCACGAACATGTTGTGTAGGGCCTGGAAGCGTGCCTGTTCGTCGTTTGGCACATCGGCGGTGGAACCCTCGTATCCCTGGATGGTGCCGGTGTTCAGGATGCCGCCCATGGGCATGGTGCCGGTGTTGATCTCGTTGAAGGTGAGCCAGTACTTGACTTTGTCCTTGTAGCGCTCGAAGATGGTTTTGCAGTAGTTCATGTAGAAGTCGATTAGCTCGCGGCTGGCCCAGCCGTTGTACCTTTCCACCAGAGCGTAGGGCAGCTCGTAGTGGCTGATGGTGACCAGCGGCTCGATGCCGTGCTTCTTGCAGCAGTCAAAAACGCGGTCGTAAAATTCCAGGCCCTTCTCGTTGGGCTCGCTCTCCATGCCAGTGGGGAAGATGCGGGTCCAGTTGATGGAGGTGCGGAAGGTCTTGAAGCCCATCTCCGCAAACAGAGCAATGTCCTCTTCGTAGTGGTGGTAGAAGTCGATGGCTTCATGACTGGGGTACAGGCGGTCCGGGTGGATGTGGGTGGTCACCCACTTCGGGCTGGTGTGGGAGCCGTTGGTACACATATCCGGTACGCTGGGGCCTTTGCCGTCCACGTCCCAGGCACCCTCGAACTGGTTGGCTGCACATGCACCGCCCCACAGGAAATCATCGCGGAAAACACTCATAATCTCTTATTCTCCTTCTTATCGATCAATCGTTTCTTGTTCTTGAAAGGCTCATCACTGTAATTAAGAAAATCAGTCGAGGAACTCCTCGTTCAGGGTCACGCCAAAGTCGCGGGCGATGGCGCGCAGGTCATCATCGGTGATGGTCTGACGGATGAGGCCGCCGCTCATGCTCAGCACCTTGACATAGATCTCGGCACTCTTCTCGATGGTGTGAGCCAGACCAAAGGCGATGTCAAAATCCGGGCCGGAAACGAACAGGCCGTGCTGTGCCCAAATGGCTGCCTGATATTTCTTCATCAGTTCGCTGGTGGCCATGGCGATGTCTGCACCGCCGGGCACCATCCAGGGGCAGACGCCCACACCTTCCGGGAAGACCACCGGGCACTCGGTGGCGCTCTGCCACAAAGCACGGGAGAAGTCGCGGTCGGTCAGGGGCAGAATGTAGGTCAGAGCGATGACATTGGTGGCATGGCAATGGTAGATGACGCGGTTTGCGCCGTTCGTGGCCGCCTTGCGGACGCTGTGGTTCATGAAGTGGCTGGGGAACTCGGAAGTGGGCTTTGCGCCGCCTTCCAGGCCCCAGACGATGCGCCAGCTGTCGCCCTTGTCGTTGATCTCCACGATGCCGATGCTGTGGATGGGGTCCGACTCCACATTGCGGAAGAACTTGCCGGAACCGGTGGTGATGAAATACTCCCCGGCCAGGTTGTCGGCCTGCACGCCCATGTTGACCCATTCACCGGGCTGTGCATTGAAGAAGGGACGGCACTCGGCCACTTCCTCTTCCTTCATACGGTAGGTCAGGTTGCCGCCGTTGCGCTCGTGCCAGCCCTGCAGCCAGCCGTCGTTGCACATGCGGATGTAGCCCTTGACGATTGCAATATCCAGAATGCCCATGATAAAATACCTCTCTTTTCTCTCAGCTTATCGGGTGATGACGTCCACCGGAATATTGAAGATCTTTGCCACCTTCAGGATGGTATCGATGTGGCGGCCGGTGGCAGCAGCCATGTGATGGGTGGGGCCTGCCTCGCTCCAGCGGTTGCAGAACTCCCGTGCCCCGCAGGTAAAGCGGGTGCGCATGTTGGTGTCACCAAAGGTGAAGATGGGGCCAGGCTCGTTGACACCCTCGGCCACCACGAACTTGAAGTGACCGTCCTTGTCCTGCGTGATGCCCAGATAGGTCACGGGGCCAAGGTGCGGATAGAACTGGGTCAGATAGCCGCCGCCGGTCTTGCCGTGGAACACCGGCACGATCTTCATGGTGGGCTTCTTCTCGGAAATGTCGGCATCGCCGGAACCGGAATGGCCGATGATGCAGATATCCTCGTCAAAGTCGATGGAGTACATCTCACTCAGCTGGCCGCAGCCTGCAATGGTCTTGAGGATGGACATGGCCATAGCCACCTTGATGTCACCCTCCACGGCACAGGCAACGCCCTGCTTGATAAGCATGGAGAAGGCCGGGATCAGCATGCTGTCCAGCACACCGGCCTTGCCCTTGGCAAAACCATCGTAATGCGACGCGATGAAGGCGATCTTCTCGTCCTTGACCCACTGCTCAAAGGCGACGACATACTTTGCCATCTCCCAGACCTTTTCCACCGTGCCGCCGCCTTCGATATCGAAGGTATTCAGGATATCCTCTGCCTTGGCACGGATGGCAGCTTCGTCGGTGATGTTGTCGGCGATGGCCCACATCTTTTCCCAGTCGAACTGCTTGGTATACAGCCACATCCGGTTGTAGAGATTCGTTTCGTCGATGTACAGGTCCATCATACCGGGATACGGGCGGCCGATCTGGGCCAGATTGGTGTCGCGGAAACGGCGGCGCACCTGAGCCGCACGGCACCAGTCCTCGATCTCGGCCTGCACCTGCGGGTCGCCGCCTTCTACCACACCGGTGATGACGGCATGACGCTTGCCGGCACGCTCCAGATCGGCCACCATCTCGCCCACGGCACCGCAGGCGTACAATTCACCCAGCCAGGTGGGCGTATCGGTGTTGGCGTAGTCCGGGGCTTTCTTCTTCTGGACGTTCACCAGCACGACCGGGACATCCAGATCCCGCACAGCAGGCAGCATGTTGTAGGAAGTGGCGTAGGTCAGCAGCTGCAGGATCACCAGGTCCACATCTGCAGCGCGGAACTTATCACCCGCCGCCATGGACAGCTCTTTGGTGGTGACGATGCCGCCGTCGATGACCTCCACGGTGTCCGGGATGGTCTTTTTGAAGGCAGCGTACTGCTGCTCAAATTCGGGCACGAGGGTCGGGAACTGGGGCAGGTAGGCACCCAGCGCAATGGCGAACACGCCAACGCGGGCTTTGGTTTCAACCAGCATAATTTGTCCTCCTTAGTGGATGTTCATCTGTATTTTCAGGTTGCCGATGGCGGTCGCCTCAATGGGCAGGGCCACGACCTGTTTTCCGGTATAATGGGCGGTCAGCTCGTTCAGGGTGGCATTCTTGGCGCCGCCGCCTGCAATGTAGAGCTTGTCCCAGTGCTGCCCGGTGACGGCTTCCATCTCACGGTAGGCTTCGCCGTAGCAGTACGCCAGCGAATGATAGATGCAGTTGATGAGGTCAGCGTCCGTGGCAGGCGGTGCACCGGTCTCAGCAAGGGCAGCTCTGATTTCCGCGCTCATATCCTGCGGAGCCGAGAAACGCGCATCGTTCACATCAAAAATGCGGGTGTAGGTGCTGGCCTTTGCCAGCTCCACCATCTCCGCAAAGGAGATGCCCAGCTGCTTCTGCACGCACTGGATGATCCACAAGCCCATGATGTTTTTCAGATAGCGGATGTAGCCCACGCCGCCTTCATTTGTGAAATTTGCTTTGCAGCTTTCTGGAGTGGTGACCGGCTGTGCCAGTTTGACACCCAACAGGCTCCAGGTGCCGGAAGAAAGGAACGGTGCCTCCCCCTGCTCCATCGGGATGCCCTCCACCGCGCTGGCAGTGTCGTGGGTGGCACACAGCACCACGTTGGTCTGCCCGCCCACCTCGGAGGCGATCTCCGGCTTCAGCGGACCCAGCACCGTGCCGGGTGCGGTCAGCGGCGGGAACATGGTTTCCGGCAAGCCCAGCGCAGAGAGGATCTCCGGGTCGTATTCTCTGATCTGGGCGTTGACAAGGCCGGTGGAGGTGGCGTTGGTGTACTCACGGGCCTTGACGCCGCAGAGTTTCCAGAGTAGATATTCCGGAATCATCAGGAAATCGTCTGCCTGCGCCAGCCGCCCGGCTTTTTTGTCCGCATACAGCTGATACACCGTGTTGAATGGCTGAAACTGGATGCCGGTGCGCTCGTAGAGCTTCTCAAACGGGAGGATGCCGTGCACCTCATCCAGAACGGCCTGTGTCCGGCCGTCGCGGTAAGCATAGACCGGATAAAGGGGCTGTTCCTTTTTCAAAAGTACGTAGTCCACCGCCCAGGTGTCGATGGACAGGCTTTTGATGGCGGGGTACTTTGCAAAAGCCGCTTTGATGCCCTGTTTCACGTTGGCAAACAGGCTGTCGATGTCCCATTCCAGGTGGCCGTCCACCCGCCGGACACTGTTCGGGAAGCGGTAGACTTCCTCGGTCTGCAAGGTCCCGTCCTCCATCCAGCCGATGATATGCCGCCCGGACGATGCGCCGATGTCGATGGCGAGAAATTTTTCGTGCATAGTGCGCCTCCTTCTGTCTCTTTCCGGTACCAGTATAGCGGCCCGGAAGGGCGGATTCCATCCGCAAAGGTGACGCATTCTTTGTGAAAAGTCCACTCTTGCATCACAGGGTAAAAGCCGCTATACTGGAAGCAGAAAGGCGTGAGAAAAATGCTGACTTACAACATGGATGTGACCCCGGAAAGCATCTGGAAGCGCACGACGCTCAGCGAAGCGGAGCGTGCACAGCCCTATTCCTGCACCGAGGCGGGGCTATTCTATGCACAACAGCGGTTCTCCACCGCCCGCACCGATAAAGAAAGCTATATCCTGTTCTACACCCTCCGGGGTGCCGGTCTCATCGAGCAGGATGGGAACCATGTCGTGCTGGAGACCGGGCAGGCACTGCTGCTCAACTGCCGCACGGCACAGAGCTACTGCACCGCACCGGGGCAGAGCTGCTGGCACCACTACTGGGTGCATCTGGACGGTGCCGGTGTTGCGGCCATGGAGCCGCTGCTTCTGCCGGACAAAAAACTGACCCCGGTCCAATTGACCGGGGTCAGGATGCAGGAATTGTTTGAACTTGTTCTGGAGCAGATGGAGCTTGGCACGGTGGACAGCATGGTGCAGACAGGTCTTGCCCTGCACGAGATGCTTGCCCTCTGTGCACAGAGCCTGTTTGCGCAGGCGGAGATGACCACCAACCGCCAGCTGATCCTGCAGGCGGCAGAGACCCTGCGCAAGAACTACCGGCAGGAACTTTCCCTTGCCGATCTGCTGTCAAGTGCGCACATGAGCAAGAGTTATTTTCTGCGCCTGTTCCGGCGGTACATGGGCACAACGCCGTACAATTATCTGGTCAACTTCCGCATCACACAGGCAAAAGAGCTGCTGGTGCTCACCGACCACAGCATCAGTGAGATCGCACAGGAAGCAGGCTTCGGGGATGCCAGTAACTTCTCCACCCGCTTTGCCAAGGCCACCGGCCAGAGCCCGATGCAGTATCGGAAGAGCACATTAAAGAGCAAAGAATCCAAGTAAAAACACAGCTTGCATTCCCTTGCAAAATATGGTATATACATTATACGAAGAACAGCCTTGAATAAACGTACATTCGTTCAATGATGTGTAAAAGTGAGGTGCTTTCCATGAATGCTGTGATCTACGCTCGCTATTCCAGTGACAACCAGCGTGAAGAATCCATTGAGGGCCAGATTCGGGAATGCACAGCATATGCTGAAAGAAACGGCATTACAGTGGTCAGGCACTATATCGACCGTGCACTTTCTGCCAAAACAGACAATCGACCGGATTTTCAACAGATGATTCGGGACAGCAATAAAAAGTTGTTTGAAATCGTTTTGGTTTGGAAATTTGACCGTTTCGCTCGGAATCGCTTTGACAGTGCAAACTACAAGATGATTCTGAAAAAGAACAATGTCCATCTGATATCGGTCATGGAGCCGATTGCAGAAGGCTCGCAGGGCATTCTGGTGGAGACGCTGCTGGAGGGTATGGCAGAATACTATTCGGCGGAACTTTCCGAAAAAGTCATTCGTGGCCAGACCGAAAATGCGCTGAAAGGCAAATGCACAGGCGGCACAGGAACGATTGGCTATAAAATCGACGCAGATAAGTTCTATCGCATCGACCCGCTGATTTCACCGCTTGTATTGGAGGCTTTTCAGCGGTACGACAACGGTGAAAAAATCGTTGAGATCATGAACTACCTCAACGAAAAAGGGGTTCGTAATATGCTGGGTGGAAAGCTGACGTGCAGCAGCATGAACACCATGTTAAAGAACCGCCGCTATATTGGAGAACTTTCTTTCCGGGATACCGTTGTCCCGGATGCAATTCCAGCCATCGTTCCCAAGGATTTGTTTGACCGTGTGCAAAAACGTATGGAGAAAAACAAACGTGCTCCGGCTCGCGGAAAGGCAGATGAGGAATATTTGTTGACCACAAAGCTGTTCTGCGGTAAGTGCGGGGCATTGATGTTCGGCGAGAGCGGAACAAGTGCTACCGGGCGAACCTACTATTATTATAAATGTGCCACTGCCAAAAAGAAGAAAGGCTGTAACAAGAAAACCGTACAGAAGGAGTGGTTGGAAAATCTGGTCGTTCAGGAAACGATGAAGCTGATTCAGGATGATGCAGTGATTGAACGAATCGTTCAGCTGGTCATGGATTTCCAAAATCAGGAGAATACCGCGATCCCTCTGCTGGAAAAACAGCTCCGGGAAGTGGACCGAAAACTGGACAACCTGATGAAAGCAATCGAGGAAGGCTTGTTCACACGGACGACCAAAGAGCGTTTGGATGCGCTGGAAGCGCAAAAGGATGAACTGACCGCCAAAATTGCTGACGAAAAGCTAAGAAAGCCTTCCTTTAATGCTGACTTCATCCGATTCTGGTTGATGAAATTCAGAAAGTTCGATGTATCGCAGCAAAAGCAGCGCAAGGCACTGATTGAGATCTTTGTGAACGCCATTTTCCTCTACGATGACAGAATGCTGATCACGTTCAATTATAAAGACGGCTCTCAAACCGTCCGCTTCGAGGATACTTTGGCTGCCGATGAATTGGCAGGAAATAGTTCGGATTTGTCCAGCTCTGCTCGCACAAAAAGAAACCGGTACAAAATGAGTACACCCCTGATAGACATTCCTATTGATTGGGACCCGCAGGCTAAGCAACAGCAACGGGTTGCGTTAGCTGATTTTTCCGCAGCCCCTTGGCAGGGCTTTGAAAAATCAGAACGCGGCCCCAACAACTCCTCCCTGTTTCAGCCGCAGGCTGCGGTCATCGTTGTTGCACTGGGCTGATTGCTTGCGGCATAAATGCCGCCGCCTTGTTCGAGGTTCCCTCCCTCGCACAAAAAGAAAAACCAGCACACAATGTGTACTGGTTTTTGGTGCGAGGGAGGGGACTCGAACCCCCAAGGATAAACCACACGCACCTCAAACGTGCGCGTCTGCCAGTTCCGCCACCCTCGCATACCGTATTGTTTTCGCAGCCCTGAAATCTCTGAGGTGAAAGACCGTGATGCGGACTGCTTGAATATATTACCACGTTCCCGGCAGATAGTCAAGCGCTTTTTCTCTTTTTAAATGAAATTTTTGGGCCGTCATTTCTTAAGAATATGTTGGTTGAAATGCATGGATGGGTGTGATATTATAAAACTAACTATCTCTGCTCAGTTGTTTTGGCAGCAGGGAAGAAGATGATAAGGATACGGCGGAAATGCATTTCTGCGCAGGGTGCAGACCGACCGGTTTTTTGAAAGGAATTTGAGTGGACGCAGGAATGAACGAGAAAAAAGAAAATGTTATTGTAAACGGTTTTTTCTGGCGCTTTGCAGAGCGGTGCGGTGTGCAGCTGATCTCAGCGGTGGTGTCCATCCTTCTGGCGCGCATCCTTACACCCGATGATTACGGCAAGGTGGCACTGGTGACGGTGTTCAACAATATCATGTATGTCCTGCTGGACTGCGGCATTGGCACCGCGCTGGTGCAGAAGAAGGAAGTGGACGAGCTGGATTACTCGTCGGCGTTCTTTTTCAGCATTGTGATCAGCTTTGTGCTGTATGGGGGAATGTTCGTGGCGGCACCGTATCTGGCTGCTTTCTACAATGACCCCAGCATGACCCCGATCTTTCGCGGCATCAGCCTGACAGTGGCGGTCTGCGGCATCAAAACGATCCAGCAGGCGCATGTGACCCGGAACATGAAGTTCCAGTATTTTTTCTATTCCGCCTTTGCGGGCGCGATCGTATCCACGGTCCTGGGTCTGGGCCTTGCCTATATGGGCTTTGGAGTCTGGGCGCTGGTGGTGCAGCAGGTATCCAATATCACGGTGGACACGCTGGTGTTGTGGAAGCTGTCCTCCTGGCGGCCTAAGATGGAGTTTTCGTGGCAGCACCTGAAAGGGCTGCTCTCTTATGGCTGGAAGCTGCTGGCCTCGTCGCTGAGCAGCGTCATCTACAACAACCTGCGCAGCCTGATCATCGGCAAGATGTACACCTCGGCGGATCTGGCGTATTACAATCAGGGCGATAACCTGACTTATAATATCGCGTCAAGCGTGGATACTTCCATTGAGAGCGTTTTGTTCCCGGTCATGTCCTCACTGCAGGATGACCGTGCGCAGGTCAAGAACATGACCCGCCGCTCCATCAAGACCTGTACCTATATTATTGCGCCGGTGATGATGAGCACTGCGTTCTGTGCCGAACCGCTGGTGCGCCTGATCCTCACCGAGAAGTGGCTGCCCTGTGTGCTGTTCCTCAGGGTGTTCTGTCTGGGGTATGTGTGCTGGCCGATCATCACGGCAAACCTGAATGCAGCCAAGGCGGTGGGCCGCAGCGATCTTTACCTGAAATGTCAGCTTTTGAACGAAGGGGTGTGCATCCTTCTTCTGCTGGCAACATTCCGTGTCAGCGTCGAGGCCATTGCATATGGTATGCTGATCACGAATATTGTGACCCAGATCCTGGATGCACAGCTCAACAAAAAGCTGATCGGCTATGGCTATCTGGAACAGATGCGTGATATCCTGCCGACCCTGCTGCTGGCAGCGGGCGCGGGCCTGTGCATGTATCTGGTCATTTTCCTGCACCTGCCGGATCTGCTGACGGTGATCATTCAGGTGGTGGTTGGTCTGGGCATTTATCTGACAGGCTCTGCCATTCTGGAATTGGACACCTTTGAATATTTCAAGGATGTGCTGGCTCCGTCCATCCGGCAGAAGCTGAAACGCTGAAACCGGCATTTTGAATCGTGTAAAAATCCGTCGGGCGGGTGATGTCCGACGGATTTTTGTTCTTTTTGTCTAAAGAATACAAGAACAAACATTAAAAACCGGCAAAGCGACCATTGAAAAAACGCAACTGATATACTAGAATATAAGTACAAGAGCGCGGCACACGGCTGCGCGGAAAATGCAAAGCAGAAAATATAAAACAGGAGGATTTTCCTATGCCTATGAAAATGGGTTGGCGCTGGTATGGCGAGGGCAACGATCCCATCAGCCTGAGCGACATCAAGCAGATCCCCGGCGTGACCAGCATCGTCTGGGCGTTGCACGACAAGATGCCCGGCGAGATCTGGGAGATCGACGAGATCCAGAAGGTAGCCGATCAGATCCACGCCTACGGCTTTGACATGGACGTGGTCGAGTCGGTCAATGTCCACGATGACATCAAGATCGGCCTGCCCACCCGCGACAAGTACATCGAGAACTACAAGCAGTGCATCCGCAATCTGTCCAAGTTCGGTGTCAAGGTCATCTGCTACAACTTCATGCCGGTGTTCGACTGGACCCGTACCGATCTGTTCCACCCCGTGGGCGACGGCTCCACTGCACTGTTCTATGAGAAGGACAAGATCAAGGGCGATTACAAGGCTATGGCTGAGTACATCATGTCCTTCACTGAGAAGTATAACATGACCTTCCCCGGCTGGGAGCCGGAGCGCATGGCAAAGCTGGACGAGCTGTTCAAGGCTTACGCCCCTGTCACCAAGGAAAAGCTGTGGGAAAACCTGAAGTACTTCCTGGAAGCACTGATGCCCACCTGCCATGAGTGCGGCATCAAAATGGCTATCCATCAGGATGATCCCCCTTGGGATATCTTCGGCCTGCCCCGTCTGCTGGTGGATGCTGAGAGCATCGACCGCTTCCTGAGCATGGTGGATGATCCGTACAACTGCCTGACCCTGTGCACCGGCAGCCTGAACGCAAACCCCAACAACAACTGTGCCGAGATCGTGCGCAAGCACTGCGACCGCATTGCCTTTGGTCACATCCGCAACATCCACCACTTCCCCAACGGCGACTTCTCCGAGGCTGCTCACCGCGACTGCTGCGGCGAGACCGGCATCATCGAGGTGCTGCGTGCTTACCATGACTGCGGCTTTGAGGGCTACATCCGTCCCGACCACGGCCGTCAGCTGTGGGAGGAAGGCCCCGGCAACTGCCGCCCCGGTTACGGCAAGTATGACCGTGCTCTGGGCGTTCAGTACATGCTGGGTGTCTGGGATCTGCTGGATCGTCTGGATGAAGAGAAAAAGAAGGGCTGATAAATATGAAGCTGTCTGAGATCAAAAACGGCAATCTGTCCGCCGAGTGGGCAGAGAAGGGCTATGAGCTGCCCAAATTCGATATCGAGGCTGTCAAGGCCAAGACCCACGCCGAACCCACCTGGGTGCACTTCGGCGCAGGCAATATCTTCCGTGCATTCCCGGCTGCCATCCTGAACGATGCGCTGAACACCGGCAAGTATGACCGCGGTGTCATCGTGGCCGAGAGCTTTGACTACGAGATCATCGACAAGGCTTATCGTCCCTACGACAATATGAGCCTGCTGGTCTGCCTGAAGTCCACCGGCGAGATCGAGAAGAAGGTGGTGGCTTCCGTTACCGAGAGCCTGAAGGCTGACTACTCCTTCGGCGAGGACTGGGCACGTCTGGTGGAGATCTTCCAGAACCCCAGCCTGCAGATGATCTCCTTCACCATCACCGAGAAGGGCTACGGCGTTGCTCCTGCTGATCTGGAGCGCGGCCTGACCCCCGTGCTGGCCATGGGCAAGGTCACTGCTCTGCTGTACGAGCGCTTCAAGGCCGGCAAGCTGCCCCTGACCGTTCAGAGCATGGATAACTGCTCCCACAACGGCGATAAGGTCAAGAACGCTGTCCACGCCTATGCTGCCAAGTGGGTGGAGCAGGGTCTGGTGCCCGCCGAGTTCCTTGCCTATGTGCAGGACGAGACCAAGATCACCTTCCCCTGGAGCATGATCGACAAGATCACCCCGCGCCCGGATGCCAAGGTCCAGCAGATGCTGGCCGACGACGGCTTTGAGGACAACTACACCATCGTCACCGAGAAGCACACCTTTACCGCTCCCTTCGTCAACGCCGAGGAGACCCAGTACCTGTGCATCGAGGATCACT
>ERZ1027046.288-NODE-288-length-23931-cov-31.569149_pt1 | contig 23931 bp, 18 predicted proteins | sample MGYA00519431_ERZ1027046 | MGnify/ENA primary metagenome ERZ1027046 (study PRJEB26926, sample SAMN06164587) | human gut metagenome | biome: ENVO:00009003; feature: ENVO:2100002; material: ENVO:00002003 | host: Homo sapiens | place: USA | collected 2012 ...
TCTTTTCGTCCGGGTGACAACTCCCTGTTCATCCGGCACTTAACGCACATGTGTCTACTCTGCTAAAATTTATTTATTTGTAACGTATTAAAGTATATCACACTCTAATATCAAATCAAGTCTTTTTTATTCAATACAATAATTAAAGGGCCAAAACACCTTTTGACCCTCATATCTTATCATATCATATTATTTTATTTACTCTATCTTGGATCCGGACGATGCTTCATGTCACGGATAGGAATATTGGCAACGAGTGCCGGAACCATTCCGTTGTTAGAATCAGACTCTGTCTCTGTGATTTTCACATCAAGAGCTTCAGCGTCAATATCCATATAGCGGGAAATAACCTCAATGATATCCCTTTTCATCATCTCCATCATCTCCGATGAGCAGTTTGCACGGTCAGAAACCAGCACCAGCTTCAGGCGATCCTTTGCAACATTACCAGAAGATTTCTTTTTAAATAAATCCATTATACCCATGGTACGTATCCCCCTTTAATTTTTCTTAAACATATCCTTTAGCTTTTCAAATACACCATGCTTCTGATTTAAATCAAGTAAAGGAACCTCCTCGCCCATTATACGGTGGCAGATATTCATATATGCCTTTCCTGCAAGGCTGTCTGAGCCAACTAACGGCTCACCACGGTTTGTAGAAATAACAATCTGCTCATCATCCGGTACTGCACCTATTAAGTTGACTGCAAGGATCTCTGTTACATCATCCACATTCATCATATCACCGCGCTTAACCATATCGACACGCAGACGGTTGACAATCAGATCAATGCGCTTCATCTCATTTGCCTCGAGAAGGCCAACAATACGGTCAGCGTCACGGATTGCTGATACCTCAGGTGTAGTGACAACGAGTGCACGGTCAGCTCCTGCAACGGCATTCTTGAAGCCCTGCTCGATACCTGCCGGGCAGTCAAGCAGAATATAGTCAAACTCCTCACGAAGCTCATTGATAAGCTCAACCATCTGCTCAGGTGTAACAGCATCCTTGTCCCTTGTCTGGGCTGATGGAAGCAGACACAGATCAGGATATTTCTTATCCTTGATAAGAGCCTGACGGATACGGCATTTGCCCTCAACGACGTCTACGAGATTGTATACAATACGATTCTCAAGTCCCATAACAACATCCAGGTTACGCAGTCCGATGTCAGTATCAATCATAACAACCTTTTTATTTAACTGTGCAAGACCTGTACCAATATTTGCTGTGGTTGTGGTCTTGCCCACACCACCCTTTCCTGATGTGATAACGATTACTTCGCTCATGAACTTTATTCCTCCTACGTTCCTAAATGCTATTTAAAATATTTTTAGTAATTGGTTCGATGTAAATATATCCATCCTTTGCGATGGCTATCTGTGCCTGCTCCTGTGCCGGCTTTTCCTTGCGCCTTACCCTGTGCTTTGGCTGAGGCTCGTCCGGACTCTTCGCAATCAAATCACCAATCTGAATCTGAATCGGCTGCATATCAAGTGCAAATACAAAACAGCTCCTGTCACCTGTGCATCCGGCGTGAACATTGCCCTTTAATGCACCAAGAATAACGATATTGCCCTGAGCTATAATCTTGGCTCCCGGATTGACATCACCTATGATTGTGACCGAAGACTCGCTGGTAATCACCTGGCCTGACCTAAGCGTACCACGGTAAAACTGCTCCGGAACACTGACTGTCGCAACATTCTCGCACTGCTTCTGCACTGCCTCATTAAATGCCTCAACCTGCTCCTTCATAATGGCTTCCTGCTCGGTACCACTCTCCACAATGCACAAAATCTCAATTGTGGTATTTTCCTCAATAGCTGCAATTATCTGCTGCTGCTCTTCATCTGAAAGATGCCTTCCCTCAAATGAAATAGCAAGCTTTGCGTTTTTAAAAAAATTGGCGGATGCCTTAAACTTCTCCACAACTGCCTTTATCAAATCAGCAAATGGCATATCCGCATCTAAAATTAAATTGATTCCATATTTATTACTCTTTATCGTAACCGACTGTGACATGAGTACCTCCAATATCATTTAATATGAAATTCATTACTCCTAATTATACATTTTTATGTGGCTTCACGCAACCTTTTTCTGTAGGCTATGTACTAATTGAATCGACCATAGAAAGATTAACCGCTAATGAAAAAAACTTCTCTTATATGATACCATATTTAATCATATAGGAGAAGTCGTACCCTTTTTGCAATTCTTTTGTTTTTCTATGATACGATTGTATTATTTTTCATATAAAAACTCTTCCGGCAATGTAACATTAAAATCCTTCGCCAGATGTCTGAAGTTATCCGGTGTGATTGTCTGCAGCTTATCCGGTCTCATGGATAACATCTTGACAAGAATCTCTGCTGACTTCTCTGCTGTATGCATAAGGCCGAATGTCAGATCAAAATCTTCTCCGGCAGCAAACATTCCATGATGCGCCCAGATGGCCAGATCATATTTCTTCATAAGTTCACTTGTTGCCACTGCAATTTCTCTTCCGCCCGGTACCATCCACGGAACTACACCAATTCCAGCCGGAAATACTACAGGACACTCGGTTGCCATTTCCCACAGTTCTCTTGTAAAGACCTTATCTTCAAGCGGAAGAACAAATGTGAGAGCAATAATGTTGGTTGTATGTGCATGATACACTACTCTGTAATCCGGGTTCTGCAGTTTCTTGACTTCAAGATTCATAAGGTGGCTAGGCAGCTCGCTTGTCGGTCTTCCACCATTCACAAGTCCCCATACAATACGGTAATTCTCACCTTTTTCATCAAGCTCTATCATACAGATTGAATCCTCCGGCTTGATTATTACATTTCGGAAATATTTTCCACTTCCTGTCACAAGGAAATATTCTCCGGCAAGATCCGGTACGGTTGTTCCGATTGGCTGCCACTCTTTTGGATCAAAGTCCTCTTTTACAGACTCTACTTCCTCAGGCTTCACACGATAGGAGAGATTACCGCCATTTCTTTCATGCCATCCCTGCTCCCATCCGTCATTTGCCATACGTATAAATCCTTTTACAAATTCTGCATCTAAAAATCTCATGATATTTTCCTCACTTTTCTACTATATTTAAACTACTATTTTGTATTTGATTAGCTGCCGTAAAGCCATACTATAATGTGATTTTTATAGATATGACTATATTTTATCTGCATATAATATCAACCGGCACGTCCAGTATCTTTGCTACCTTAAGTATGGTATCAATGTGTCGTCCCACTGCCGCTGCCATGTGATGTGTCGGTCCTGCCTCACTCCACCGGTTGCAGAATTCTCTTGCTCCGATTGAGAAGTGGGTTCTCATATTGGTATCTCCAAATGTGAATATAGGGCCTTCCTCGTTTACACCTTCTGCTGCAACAAATTTAAATTTCCCGTTCATGTCCTGAGTGATTCCAAGATAGGTTACATCTGCGGCCGGTGGATAGAACTGTGTCAGATATCCACCTCCTGTTTTTCCGTGAAATACATCGACGATCTTCATGGTTGGCTTTTTTGCCTGTGAAATTGCCGCATCACCTGAACCGGAGTGTCCTATGATACAGATATCCTCATTAAAGTCGATGGAGTACATCTCTGAAAGCTGACCGGTACCGGCAATTGTTTTTAAAATACTCATAGCCATAGCAACCTTGATATCTCCTTCAACTGCACAGGCTGTTCCCTGCTTTATAAGCATGGAAAATGCCGGTATCAGCATACTGTCAAGCTTTCCTGCGATTCCCTGGGCATAACCATCATAATGGGATGCCACCATTCCAAGATCTTCCTCTTTTACCCATTCTTCAAATGCCACAACGTATTTTGCCATATCCCATACCGTCTCAACGGTAGCTGCTTTTCCGTCTTTGTCCGGTGCTATATCAAATGTCTCAAGAATATCTTCCGCCTTTGTCCGGATTGCATTCTCGTCTGTGATATGATCTGCGATTGCCCACATTTTTTCCCAGTCAAACTGTTTTGTATAAAGTCCCATGCGGTTATACAGATTGTTTTCATCAATATACAGATCCATCATTCCCGGATACGGTCTTCCGATCTGTGCGATATTGGTATAACGGAATCTTCTTCTGACCTGTGCTGCCTTACACCACTGTTCTATCTCCGCTGCCACATAGTCATCTCCACCTTCCACAACACCGGTGATTACTGCATGTCTCTTTCCTGCTCTTTCAAGATCTGCAACCATCTCTCCGACTGCTCCACATGCATACAGCTCGCCAAGCCATGTTGGTGTATCTGTATTGGCATAATCCGGTGTCTTACGTTTTTGAACATTCACAAGAACAACCGGTACATTTAAGTCTCTGACCGCCGGAAGCATATTGTAGCTTGTCGCATATGTAAGAAGCTGTAAAATTACCAGGTCTACATCTGCTGACCGGAATTTATCTCCTGCCTTCATGGAAAGCTCTTTTGTGGTAACAATTCCTCCATCTACCAGCTCAACGGTATCCGGAATCGTCTTTTTAAATGCCTCATACTGTGCCTCAAATTCCGGAACGAGTGTTGGAAACTGTGGCAGGTACGCCCCAAGCGCTATCGCAAATACTCCAACCTTTGCTTTTGTCTCTACTAACATTTGTTTCTCCCTTCCTGGTGATATCAATTCTGTATTTATCGTTTATAAATCTGGGTTATATTCTTTTATTTCAAAAGAATCGAAAATGCATCGTCTTGCATCTTTTAAATCCTTCAGCTTACCATCTGCTATCATCTGTGATGCAATATTTCCAATTGCCGTAGCCTCTGTCGGTCCTGCATAGACAGTCTTTCTTGTTTCATTTGCGGTAAGTTCATTAAGATATCCGGCATTTGCACCGCCACCGACTATATGAATATATTCATAATTCTTATGGGTAAGTCCCTCTATTTCCTTTACTGTTGATGCATAACATTCTGCCAGACTGTTATAAATAACTGCAGCTATTTGTGCTATGCTGTCCGGCACCTGCTGCCCGCTTTCGGCACAGGCACGCTTTACCTCTTCTGTCATATTTAAAGGTGCCAGAAATCTGTTATCATTTACATCCACAATAGACTTTATCGGCTCTTTTGATGCAAGCTCACAAATCTGTCCAAAGCTCATATCAGGAACAATCTCTTTTCTTACAGACTGAATCATCCAAAGTCCCATTATATTCTTAAGATATCTGAAGCGGTAATCATAACCGCCCTCGTTTGTCAGATTGTGTTCCATACTCAGACTGCTGCAATCTGCCGAAACAAGCTCTGTTCCCATAAGTGACCATGTACCCGAACTGATGTAGAGCGTATCATCTTTCTGCGTTGGGACTGCCATTACCGCAGATGCTGTATCGTGTGTTGCCGGGAGAATAACTTTACAGTCGAATCCAACTTTCCGGCTTACTTCTGATCTTAATTTTCCGACTTCGCTTCCCGGGTTTTTAATCTCCCCGAAAATATCTTTTGGATATCCAAGCCTGTCTATAAGCTCATAATCCCAATCCTTTGTTACCGGATTCACAAGCTGTGTTGTGGTCGCATTTGTGTATTCCTGTACCTTTTCTCCTGTCAAAAGGAAATTAAGATAATCCGGAATCATAAGCATGCTTTTGGCTTTTTCGAATGCGTCTGGTTCCTGACTTTTTACTGCCATAAGCTGGTATATGGTGTTAAAGTTCTGCTTTTGTATTCCTGTTCTGGCGTAAAGCTCATCCTCTGAAATTACTTCATACACCTTTTTATCAATCCCTGCTGTCCTGTCATCTCTGTAAGCAACCGCATCCATAATCTTTCTGTCATCATTGTCCAGTAACACAAAATCGACAGCCCATGTATCTATTCCAATACTATAAGGCATTTTCCCGATTTCACTGCACTTTTTCATTCCGGTTAGTATTTCCTCGAAAAGCCTGTCAACATCCCATATCTTGTGACCATCTTTTTCTGTCATTCCATTATGGAACCTGTATACTTCTTCAAGTATTATCTTCCCATTCTCCATATGAGACAATATGTGTCTGCCACTGGATGCCCCTATGTCCACTGCCAGGTAATATCTGTTATCCATCCCTGTCCCCTTTCGTATTTGATAAGGCAAGAATAACAAAAATAAAGACAGCTTTTTAGCCTCTCATTAGACTAAAAAACTGTCCTTATTTTCTACTGCAATGTTATCTTCTTTTATTTTTCTTTTCCTCATACATTTTCTTATCTGCCAGCTCAATCAGACTGTTTAAATTGTCCATTTCGTATGATTTATGCAACGAACACCCTAAACTTGCAGCCAGATGATAGCTGCGGTTTTCTTTCTGGTCGGCTGTTTTTATCGCAGCCTTTATATCCTCTGCAATTCTTTGCATCCGTCCTGCCTGCTTACAACTTCCGAAAACTACAAACTCGTCTCCTCCGTATCTCATAATAAGGCAGTCTTTTGGAACAACTTCTTTTAATATTCCTGCGATTTTTGCGATAAAAGCATCCCCTATTTCATGTCCCAGATTATCATTTACAGATTTAAGGCCATCTATGTCCAGAAAAATTATAAATGCGTTGCTTTTTTCTTCTTTTATTTTTTGTAATATTGTTTCTGCACAATAAAAGAAACCGCTTCTGTTAAGCACCTGAGTCAGCATATCATATTTCCACATTCTGTTTATTTTTTCATTCATCCGGTTTATCCACTGCCATTTTCTGATATTCTCCAAAGCCATACCTATATTTACCGTCCATAGATAAGACAGCTCACTTTTTAGTGCAAACAGGCTTCCGTCAGAAACACAATATCCATAACATATATGCTGATAATATATTGGTGTAACAGTATAAAATGTTCGTTTTGATTTTTCCCTTATTTCAAGCGGAAGTATCTCTTTTGATAAAAAATCATCGTAAGAACAAAATTTTCCGTTCTGATACGCAAGTGGTATACTTACTTTCTCTGTAAAATGATCACAAACCGACTTATCCGCGAACAATTCATTTTTATCGCACAGACACATATAAAAGCTCTGCATATCGGATCCAACAACATATTTTTTCATTTTCTCACATAGTTCATCAATATTTTCAAGCCCCGTAAGATCAAGTTCCATACATTTTAATGAATCCAACGCTTCCTCATATATAAGACATTTGTTCTGATATTCCATTCTCAGATCCTTGATTTCCATCGCTGGCTGCATATTACAGCCACAGCTTTCTCTGTAAATAGTTTTTGTATCAATTTGTACATTCACATCATCTGATCGTTCAAACAAAAGATTTACTGCATTTTTACCAAGAAGCTCCTGTCTTCTGTCAACCGTTGTAAGTGATGGCACAAAAAACTCTGATAATTCATCATTATCAAATCCTGTTACTATAACATCTTCAGGTATCCTGTAACCATTCTGCTGCAAACGTTCCATCGCTCCAATTGCCATTGCATCATTAGCACAGACGATTGCCTGTGGCATATTATATTTCATAAACTGCTCCACAGCTTTCCTGCCACTCTCCCTGTTATAATTGCCGTGATAAATCTGATTATCACAAACAGGGATGCCATGTTCTTCCATTGCATCCCTATATGCATTATATCGTTCGCGGCCTTCTTTGCCCTGCAAAATACCACAGACATAATTTATCTTTTTAAGATCATGTGTCTCAATCAAATGTTCCACAATATCTTTTTGACTGCTGTAGTCGCTAATTCCGACATTATACATTCCATCAACTTTTTCATCCACGCTTACAGCTGGAACCTTACTTTTCTTTATTCGTGCTATCAGAGAATTTACCGCTGGCTCATATTGTATAGAGTTTTTCATGCAAATTACTCCATCAAACAAATCAAACTCCGGTAAATCCATGATTCTAAATGCGCCTACTTTATTCTCCTCTGACTCATCATAATTTACAAAACATGTAAACACATATACATCCATGTCAAGTTCTGATGCACGTTTTAAAACTCCTCCCAATACCCTGTTTTGATTATCAAAACTGATTGCACCTGCAAGAAATGCAATTCTTTTCCTCATAGTCATATCATCTCCTGATACAATTTCTATATTTTTTGAAAATGATTTATCTCATTCATTAACTGCTTTGAAGACTCTACATTTTCAACAGCATGTTCTTTGATATTTGCAATTGAAGCTGCAAGCTCTGATACATTCTCGGTTGCACGGCTTACGCCCTGTGCGTTTTCCTCTACCACCGCTGATATATTGCCAATTCCATCATTAATTCTGCTCATTACAGTTTGAAGATTCACAACATTTTTATCAAAAACAGCCATTACCGCATCCATATGCTCTGCTTTTTCATAATACATATCTGTTGCCCCCTCAAAACCTGCGTAATCATCCATGATCCTGTCACGCACAAAATTCATAAGATCCTGTGCATTGTACATAAGCTGGTTAACGGCTCTCACTACTCCGACGCTGATATTTTGAATATCACTTGCTGTATTTTTACTGTTCTCCGCCAACTGACGTATTTCCTCTGCAACAACAGCAAATCCCTTTCCAACTTCACCTGCACGCGCTGCCTCTATTGAAGCATTCAGCGCTAACAAATTTGTCTGGCTTGCAATATCTAATATATCATTTGTCAGATTATCAATATTTCCAATCTGCCTGCTCTCCTCTATCGAAGAAGACAGTACATTTTGTTTTTCGGCTATGATATCCGAAATCTCTGTTTTTTTATTCTCAGTTGCTTCTTTTACACCAATTGCCAGCGCCTTAATGTCAGCAGCTATAGCAACGCCTTCCTTTGTCTGCTCTCCGACACTTTCTACAGAAGCGAGTACATCCTGAGTATTTGAGCTTAAGCCTTCTACCGATGCTGTAATCTCCTCCATGCTTGCTGTAATCTGTTCCATCATTGAAGCAATATAATTTACATTATCGTTTGAGCTGTTAACTTCTGTGTTCATCAGTCCTAATGTTTTCTGCATCATTTCAGATTGTTTTGATATCTTACATATAACTGATTGTAATTGCCCCATAAAATCATTTATTCCTTTTGACAACTGACCAATCTCATCATTTGTTCTAATATCTATACGCTCTGTCAGATCTCCCTCATTATTGTTTATATTTTCTATTATCTCACTAAGCTGACTGCTTGCTTCGTGTGCCGGTCTGCTTACAGTTTTTCTCATAATAAAAATAACTACTGTCGCTACTACAATGAAAAATGAAAATAAAATTTTGGTCATTAAAAGATTTGTTTGAACCGATTTGTTATATTGCTCTGACAAATCCGAAATTCCCTGCTCAAGTGATTTTGTCAAAGCTGTCTCTGCCGGTTCGCCTTCCTCTTTTACCAGATTTTGAAAATCAACACTAAGTGCCATATTGGCCTGTGCAAAATCACCACTATCCACATATCCCTGAATAACATTAAACTGCTCTATAACACTATCCAGAAACTCCTCATAGTTTTTGATTTTATCAGCCAGATCAGTTTGATCCATTTTCTCAAGATATGCAGATATTGATTTCTCACTTTCTGCAATAGTTGTTATTTCATCAGCCAGAGAAGTCTCCAGCTGTTGTCTTAAATCGTCGTCATCATAAAGACTTATGATATTAAGATATTTTTGACCGCGTTCCATACTCTTCTGAATATTAAAAATTTCTGTCTGAATCGGTATGTATTGCTCTGTTATTCTGGCTCCTGCCAGCTTTACACTTTTTTGCGTCCGGACAGAAACTGCTGTATTGATTCCAAATATCACAACAAATACTGCTATCATCAATAACACTTTATTTCCAATTTTTTTCATGCAGGCACCTCATTATCTTTTACTTTTCACTATAATATCTGCGAAGAAAATATGCCGGTGCACAGCTCCATGCATGGCAATAACTGTTGACGATTGTTCCTCCATAAGGAGACTCATCAGGGTTCTTTGGATTATATAATTCCCAGAATGTGTCTGCACCAAGTTCTGCCATTCCTCCCCAGTAATTTTTCATTACCGCAAGAGCCTCATCTTTTGCTCCACATTTAAGCAGCGCCTCTATATAGTAATGATAAATATATGGTGTAACCATCTCTACCGCATCTTTCTCAGCAGCAACATTATGTAATACTTCAAGTCCCATTTCCGGTTCTATAACATTACCTAAAACCATCCAGACCTGACTTGCATATGACACCTGTTTATCTGCGCCACTTGTAAAAAGCCCTTTATTTTCATCATAAAATTTAAGTCTGGCAGCTTTTCTGTATAATTCATATGTCTCAAACAAACACTCCGCTTCACGATTTTTACCTACTTCTTTTGCGATGGCAATCGCACTTTGCATTGCATACAGTAAAACGCCTTGTGCGCCTGCCTGCTTATTAAGTTCAAGCGACCAGTCAAGAAAACACCAGCCAATTATATCACTATCTTTTACAACATTATCTTCTCCCACCTGTTTTATACCCAGAGAAATCTGTGTTTTTACAGTATCCCATAAATCTTCAAGGGCCTCTCTGTCATTAGTATGTTTATAATAATCCCACAATGCTGTAATAAAAAGGAGCGAATAATCAAACATTACGGTATCATCCACCTCCGGCTCAGGTTCTAAAAACACACATGCGCCAACCTGACCATTTTCCATAGGCAGCGCCGCAAACAGATACAGACAGCCCTTTACCATATCATTCATCTGATATGTCTCATAATTTGCAAGTGCCTGTAACCTGAGATCTCCCATCCAAAGCCTTCTGTCGCGCTTTGGTCCGTCCTCGAAAACCTTTTGCATACAGTCATGTAATGTATTACATGCGATACGATCAATTTTCACCAATTCCTTATCAGAATTACTATAAGGCAATAATCTGCTTTCATCTGCCGATGAAAGTGCTGTTGCACATGCCTCCTCTATAACAAGATTAAACTTTGAGCTTATGTCAAGTACGTCAATTTTTACATATCTGAATGAATATCTTCTAGGAAGTTCATAATCTCCTGGAACAACATCCACATGAACCTGTTCCTGCTGTACCCATGCCGAACATATCCATCCGTTATAATTTTCAACATCCTCATCAAATTCCTTTAAATTCTCTGCAAACGAGAATTTAAGCCATACAGGTGCATCCGGATGCGAATCAGTATATCCCAGCTTTAATTTAAGATGACCAACAAGATGTCTTCCGAAATCAATTCGAACTGAGTCACCTTTTCCCAGTGGTTTTGAATATTCCTGTCCCTCATTCGGATGAACTACTGTATTTTTAACTTCTGGTAATAATCTCAATGCTTTACTCAATAATTCAGTATTTTTTTCCATAACAGTTTCTTCTCTCTATCATAATTACCATTTCAAATATTCTTTTCCGCAGAATGGATTCACCGGACTTTTACCTGTAAATGAGCTTCTCCCCATTAATTTATCCATAACGCTCTCAATAACATACTCGCTATTTGAATATCCGTTGATGTATGTCTTAATCATCGGAACATCCACAAGATGATACGGATTTGCAAGACTTATAAACACTACCGGTCTTTCAGCCACAAACCACGGCACATTATTACCATTACCCCAGAATGTATACCATGAAAGACGATTAGTAACTTTATTCGATGCATTCTCCACATTTCCGATATAGATTACAAGATCATAGCTCTTTTTAAATGTTTCAACATCAAATCTGGCAGTCTCAAAATTCTCATGTTCATATACTGTAACTTCAAATCCCTCATCGGACAGTTTTGTTCTGAAACTTTCCAGAACTCGCTCATTTGATGGGAAATCTCCCATTATCTCTAACAGGACTTTCTTTGTTTTTCGCGGACTAAGAGGTAAAATACCTGCTGTATCTTTTACAAGTGTAACAGCTTTATCCGCACTGTTTTTCGCCCATTTAACATGCTCTTCATTTTTTAAGATATTTAATGTTGCTTCATTTGGCACGATTTCATTCTTAGCTTTCTTATGTAATCCAAGCGCCGCTTTTGTTGCAAGGATTCTTGTTATAGCTTCATCAAGTCTCTGTTCTGAAAGAATTCCCTGTTTGTAGCCTTCAAGCATATAATTATAATCTTCATCCAGATCCTTATTGAAAAGAAACATATCACACCCTGCTTCAATCGCATACGGAACAGCTTTTTCTCTCTTCATTGCACAGCTGAAACCAACCATACATGTCGAGTCTGTAACTATAAGACCGTTAAATCCAAGCTTCTTACGAAGTAATCCCTTTAACAACTCAGGTGAGAGTGTTGCAGGAACAAGTTTGTCCGGAAAATCCGGATTGTACAGCTTCTGGTATGCAGGCTGCGCAATATGTCCAACCATGACAGTCTGTGCTCCCGCCTCTATAAGACCGCCATATATCTTTCCATATGTAGCATCCCATTCTTCGCAGGAAAGGCTATTTACACTTGTCAGAATATGCTGATCGACTTCATCACAGCCATCTCCCGGAAAATGCTTAATTGCAACAAGTACATTTTCCTCCTTTGCAGCCTTCATATAATTTAGTCCACACTCTAAAACACGATCAGGGTCATCACCATATGTACGGACGTTAGTTATCGGATTTCTCCAATTTCTGTCAATATCTACAACAGGTGCAAATGCCCAGTTACAGCCAACTGCAGCACCTTCACTACAGCTTACCTTTCCAAGTCTGTAAGCATCCTTTGTATCTGCAGTTGCAGCTACCTGCATCTGTTTGCCGTACTGTGTACCGTCTGTTGCAATTCCACATCCACCATCTTCTAGATTAGCTCCTATCAAAAGAGGAATCCTGCTATGCTCCTGAAGATATCTGTGAGTCTGCTGCATTTCTTTTGACTCACCACATCTGTACATTATTCCACCAATATGATGCGAAAGCATAACATTATCCAGATAATCCGAATCCCCTGAATATCCAATAGGAACAAATAGCTGTCCTATTTTTTCCTCAACTGTCATAGAATTCTTTGTATTTTCAACCCATTCTATATCTTCCTGTGCCAGAAAAAATGGTTTTTTTGTCAAATTTATCATGCTGATGTCCTCCCTGTTATGCCTTTCTTTTTCCTGTAAAAATTTTTACAAGCAGCTGCTCATTGCTCAGATATATCAAAAATACTACAAGAAGTACTGCGTTGATAATCGCCTGCATGGAAGCATTTACCTCGTTTGAGAATACAGCAAATGTTGAATTAAGCATTGACATGCAAAGTGCTGCAAGGAAGAATCCAATCTTCTCATTTGTAAACCGGCTTATATAAGAACCTATGAACATAGGCAGGAACGCAGTAAACATAATGCTGATCGAACCGAAATTTAACTGGCCTCCGTTTATTGTCGTATTTCTTGCAGCATTTAAAAATCCTACAATTCCCATAAGTCCACCACAAATCACATAACAGCCTATTGCATTTGGAATCTCCTTTATTCCTGTATTTACTGCAACTTTCTGTCCGTTTTTGAGTGCGTTGTAATCATATCCAAATTTGGTGTAATCAAATATAGCTATAGAAATAAGGAGTACTGCTACTATAATGATCGCTGCGTAAATCCAGTTTCCTGTAAAAGCTGTCATTGACTTATTCTGTACTTCTTTCATTACATAACGTCCTTCTGTTATTGTAAAAAGAATACCCTCATAAATAAGTGTCACACCAAGTGACGTAATAATTGGCGGTAAATGAAGTACTACATATAAAATTCCCGATATAAGACCAAGCAGCATACCGATAAGCAGTGTTAAAACAAACATCATCAAAGCACTGTAATTCCCACCATCAAGAACCGAATATGTGATCTTGGCTCCAAGTACAGATGAAAGTGTTGCCATAGAACCCAGCGAAAAATCGAATCGTCCGCTATTTAAGTTGATTGATAATGCAATGGTTGTTATCATTACGATTGCTATATAAACAACAAAATTATCAAAGCTTGTCATATTTGCAATCATCGTTCTTCCTTTTATGATACATAATCCCTGAAGTAATATTGCTACGAGCAATGGGATTGCTATTGCTCCAAATAAATTCTTTATCCAGTGTTTATTGTTCATATATTTTTTCTCCTCTCTTTTTAGGGATAGTCCATACCCTCTCCAAATAAATGATATCTCTGCCATCATCTATCTGGAGAGAGCACGGCTCCCTTTAGAAGCCGTGACCTGATAATGAAAAATAGGTTATTTCGACTCTACGAGCTTGGTAATGTCGTCACAGGTAACAGAATCTCCAATTATAGTATCTAATGTTTCTTTATTGTAAATTGGATTGTCTCCATTATCTGTCTTGAAAAATTCATCAAATGTTGCCTCATCTGTTGCAACCTGATAATTCTGGCTGATTGATACAGCGTTTCCTTCTGCATCACGGATTACATTACCGTTTACTGCATTCATAACCAATGCAAAAGCAGGGCCTACAGATGATGAATATTTACCTGCAAGATATACAAGTTTTCCTTCTGAAATAGCCTCACCATTGCTCTTTGTAAATGAATCAATATCAGAGAATTCTATTCCTGCTGCATTTAACTGCTGTGTGAAGAATGTTGTTGCCATTCCTACTGAAATAAATGCATCCGGAGCTGCCTGAATCGCTGCATTAAGTTCATCTGTTGTTGTATCACCATATCCCTGAAGATAAGAAACTATTTTGATATCTCCTGAGATTTTTGAAGCATCAACACCCTGATTTGCAAAAAGCTTTCCAACTACTTCGTCTTCTTCTGTTGAACCATCATATGCAAGTCCTAATCCTGAAAGAACACCGGCCACACGATATACATGCATTGGATTTGGAATAAATGCTCCGTAAATTACAGCTGTCTTAATTCCCTTATCTGCAAAGAACTTACCCATATCTACACCGGCTTCATACTCTGTCTGCATGCTTGGTCCGACCTGTCCAAGAAAACACTCATTTGATTTGTACTGTTCAAACTGATCATCATCAATATTTCCAGCTGCAACCGCATAATATATCTGATTTTCTTCACAGGTTTCAATCTGAAGTGCACGATCATTACTTGAAAGTGAGATAACAGCCTGATATCCCTGTGATGCAAATTTTTCAATTGCTGATTTCTCACTTGCAGCATCCTTTAACTCATCTGTATATGTAAAAGTTACACCATACTGGTCTGCCACATAGTCCTCATAATAGGCTCTAAATCCAAGCGCCTCCTCACCACTTACGTCCTGAACCAAAACACCTATTTTTACATCTCCTGCAGCTTTTGACTCCTGATTTTTTGAAGAGCCTGTGTCATTTGTTGCCCCATTACTGTTTCCGCAGCCTGCCAGCATTGTTAGTGACATTGCACTAACAAGACCAAGGCTTACCAGTTTCTTCATTTTAAGTTTCATACTTTTCTTCCTCCCTATTCCTGGTGAATATATCTTTAACACACTATGTGCTAAATTCTTAATTATCTCGGTAACATCTGTGAGCGATAGTTTGCGCTCGCGACATAAACTACTACAAGGAAAAATACCGCACTGATTATCTGTGTGATTCCATATCCTGATGTTGAATCAATAAGCAGATCCAGTATGTTATTTGCAATAATATATGAGAATCCTCCGACTACAGCCGCATATATCTTTGATCTCGCACCTCCCGAAATCGGCATGCCTCCAAAAACAATTGCCACCATGATGTTCATTCCAATATCACCTGCTGTAGTGGTTGTAACCGACGGTGTATATACAAGGGTCATAAATGCTCCTATTCCAACGCCTATTCCTGCCATTAAAAAACCTAAAATAGCATAATTATTGTATTTAATACCCGAAAGTTGGGCACATACAGGGTTTCCACCCACAAATTTCTCTCTTCTTCCAAATTTCGTATAGTTAAATATGAAAATACAAATTGCTACCCAGACTACAAGTACTATCACTTTGAATACTGATGTATCAAGGGACTTTACTACTGCACTCGGAATGCTTATTCCGCCTACCGCACCACCTTTTGTCGTAATAATCTGTGATGCAATAGCTGACAAAACAGACATCATAGCAACCGTTGTAACAAAGACTGGAATATGAAATATTGATGCCAGAACCGAATTCAGTAAAGAGCATCCAATTCCTGCAAGCATGATAACCAGTATCATCCATCCAATATTTTCTGTCGCATTATATGTCATAACCCCCAGTGTCGCCGCAAACAAAGTCGCTGCTCCTAAACTGATATCAAAAGAACCCAGCGTATATATAAAAATTGCCCCTGTTGCTACAATTGATAATACAATGCCCTCGTTAAATACGATTTTAATGTACATATCCAGACGATACCCTTTGCTGCTTACAATCCCGCAAAAAATAGCAAAAAAGGACTATAAGTGCTACAAAAGGCAATGTCCCTATTATCATTTTTTTACTTTTTGTCATCCTTCCTTTGCCTCCTAAATCATATATTCGATGATCTGTGAATCAGAAAGATTTTCACTTCTTTCAAACTCCATTGTAATTTCTCCATCTTTCATGATGAGCACTCTGTCGCTCATTCCTATGAGTTCCGGTAATTCTTCACTAATCATCAGAATGGATTTTCCTTCATTTTTCAGTTTTACCATCAGCTGATACATAGCCTGCTTAACTCCGATGTCAACGCCTCGTGTCGGACAGTCAAGAATGATGATTTCGCTTCCGCAGCCTATCCATTTTCCAAAAACAACCTTCTGCTTATTTCCACCCGAAAGCTGTGAAACTGACTGTTCTCTTCCCGCACATTTAATAGACAACTCTTTAATCTGATTATCTACATATTTCTTTTCTCTGTTTTTTAATACAAGAAAATCTTTTATTGCAAACTCGCTCATTCCGGCAATTGAAATATTATCCTCTATGCTGGCATTCAAACACAATGACTCAACATCTCTGTCTTTTGAAACATATCCGAGTCTCTTTTTCATTGCTTTTGAAGGACTGTCAATGATTGTTCCATCGCTTACCGAAACACTTCCCGATTCAGGCTTTAACGCTCCGAAACACACTTTTCCAAGTGAATGCATTCCACAATGCGCCAGACCGCCGATTCCTACTATTTCGCCTTTTTTTACCTGAAAAGATATATCTTTAAGTCTGTCTCCATAAATAAGATTCTTAACATCAAGTGCTACCTGAGGCTGTGAAGTTGCTTTAAAATCACTTCTGTAATAATCACCCTGAAGTTCTCTTCCTATCATGCTCGCACGAATAGCACCTGCCTCAAATTCCTCTTTCACAAATGTTCTTATTATCTTTCCATCTCTTAAGACGGTTAATGTATCACAGACATCCATTATCTCATCCAGATCATGTGAAATAAAAATAACTGATTTGTTTTCCTTCCGGAAACGATTCATAATATCGTACAGTACCTGTCTTCCGTCATGTGACAGAGCCGTGCTTGTCTCGTCTATTACCAGTATTTGTGGCTGTTTCATTACCACCTTCGCAATCTCAACCAGCTTTCTTGTCTGAAAATCCAACTGCTGCATCTGCATATCGCCTGTCACATCATTTACTCCGATGTTTTTCATAACCTCAGTTGCATCAGCATTCATTTTTTTTCTGTTCACAAGCCCGAATTTGTTTTTATATTTTTCAGTCTCTGCAAGAAAAATATTTTCTGCAACTGTCACTCCCTGTATCGTTCCGCTTTCCTGAACGATCATTCCTATTCCTCTATGCAATGCATCAATCATGCTTTGCGGCTTCCACTCCTGCCCTTTAAAAAACATCTTACCGCTATCGCATGGTTGCATTCCAGCTACTATAGAAGTAACTGTAGATTTTCCTGATCCATTCTCTCCGATAAGTCCTCTGATTTCTCCCGGATACACCGAAAGCGATACATCATTTAAAGCTACCGTACTTCCAAATTTCTTATTCATGTTTTCAACTTTTAAAATTGGTTCACTCATTTTTATCACCTCGTCTATACTGTTATTATAGGTTTTGATTAATAATCATGTGATTTTGTTTTTTATCTGTTTCAGTCTACTTTTTAATATTTTTTGCTTTACAATTTTCTCAAGCCCGGTTTTCTATTCTTCTTGTCAAAAAATAGATTAAAAATTATATGTTTTTATTGATTTTCATATTCCATTCATGTTTTAATTTATATATAATCAAATTTTTAATTAATACGGAGGTTTTTATGTCAGAGAATTACTATCTTATTTCAGATAACGATACACATATGCCAATCCGCTGTACAATGCAGCGCTTTGACCATTTACGTCAGCACATGCACGATTTTTTTGAGTTTTCAATGATCGTGTCCGGAAACTGCTCGTTACAGCTTGATGACCATATCTATAGTCTTAAAGCTGATGACGTATTCTGTGTTGATCCATTGATGCTGCATGAACTACATGGTGTAAACTGCGTAATTGTAACCATATTATTCAACCAGTCTCTGTTTACGCAGATTCTTCCGATACCCTCTCAACCTCGTTTCTTTTGTGTCAGCACGGTATCTGAACACCCGGAAGCAATTTCTGAACTACGCTCTCTGATTGCACATATAATAAAGACCAACATTGATAAAAAAGAGGGATATGAGCTGCGAAACTGGGCTTACATATATAAAGTTATGGATATTTTTTATAGAAATTTCCGTATAAAGCTCTCTACTGCAAAGGAAAAGAAAAACCACAAATATGCTATGAGACTCTCTGAAATATCTCAGATTATCCAACAGCGCTATACAGAAAATATCACATTAAAAGAATTGGCTGATGAAGTTCATTTATCGGTACCATACCTGTCAAAATTCTTTGTAGAATATTATGGAATGAATTTTTTGAGTTATCTAAATCAGTACCGCCTCATGCATGCCGTGCAGGAACTGTCTACAACCGATAAAAATATTGATGAAATTGCTATTGACAGTGGTTTCTCAAGCAGTCATGCATTTGTCTCTCTTTTCAAAAAGCAATATGATATGCTGCCAAAAGAATACAGAAAAGAACAAAAAAGCAATAAAAAGAACTCTCACCAGCAGATTGAGCAGCATAACTATATTGCCGGACTCAAAAAATACTTAATAAATGACATATCGTCCAATGTTACAACTCCGACTGCTGACCGCATAATAGATTTTTCCGTTTCCGGAAGTACGATACATCTGATAAACACCTGGAAAAAAATGATGACTGTAGGTCGCGCAAGCGATGTACTGATAAGTGATGTACAGCAAATGCTAACCCAGTTGCAACTGGCTGTAGGTTTTGAGTACATCAAATTATGTGGTGTTTTTTCGGATGATCTACATGTGTACACCGAAATGCCAAACGACTCACCTGTATATAGTTTTTCGTATCTTGATAAAATACTTGATTTTGTGACAGACAATAATCTAAAGCCGTGGATTCAGTTATCATATATGCCCGAAAAACTTGCAAAATATCCAAACAAACGATTATTCGGCTCAAATGTCAGTCAGCCAAATTCTGTCGCATCATGGTGTCAGCTGGTTTTAGAATTCTTGCGCCACATAGCTGCCCGATATGGTCTTGATGTAATCAAAACATGGAAGTTTGGTCTTTGGAACCAGCCAAACACAGACAATAATCTTTTTGGATTTTCAAAAGAACAGGATTTTTTTGAATTTTATAAAGAAACATATATTTGTCTAAAAGGCTTCTGTAATGACTTGGAATTTTGTCTGCCTCCGACTTTCTATATAGTCTCAGATGAATACGAGAATTGGTATTTACATTTTCTTGACTGGTGCAGGAGCAACGGCTGTGTTCCAGACAGTCTCAGCTTTACTTACTACGACACAAAGCTTATGAATACAAACAATCACACAAAAGAATCATTCGGATTTGTTTATACTATGAGCCTTTCCGAATCACCTGACGGACTTAAGGATTTTGTTATGCAGGTGCTGAGAGAACGCCGCCAGTTAAAACTTGGCAATATGCCTATATACCTGTCAGAATGGAATAATACGCCAAGTCAGCAGGACCTGCTTAATGATACCTGTTATAAATCCTGCTATATAGTAAAAAACATACTTGAAAACTATGACCGACTAAGCAGTTTTACATATCAGGCGCTTACCGATCTCATGGCCGATGCAGCTCTTCCAAACAAATTATTCTTTGGTGGACTTGGTCTGTTCACTACAAACGGCATTCCAAAAGCAAGCTATAATGCCTACACACTTTTACAGCAATTAGGTGACGAGTTTCTCGGGCGTGGTGACGGATATTTTATTACACGAAAAGATACAAGCTATCAGATAATGCTCTATAATTATCAGCATTTTAACTATCTGTATGCTAACGGCGAGAGATTTGACATGACAGAAACCGACAGATATACCGTATTTACAGACTCCGAACCTGTTACTGTCAAATGTAAGCTATCTGATATTCCCGAAGGACATTACAAAGTATCCGATACATACATAAACCGTTCACACGGCAGTTCTTTTGATCAATGGATTGCCATGGGCGCATTAGAGCCTACCACTCCACATGAATTTGATCTGCTAAAAAAGGCATCCACCCCCGGATTCCATCAAAGATTAGCCGATGTAACCTCTGATGGTATTCTAGAGTTGAATGCCACATTAGACTTATTGGAAGTCCGTCTGATACAAATTGTTCCGTTATTATAAGATAGCTAATAAATCTGAAAACGTATGGATTGGATATGTCACATTTTTATGAGTGCCGGCAGCTCCAATCCCTGCACTTTCAAAGCCCCCTGCATATGCAGCTTCTATTCCGGCAAGCGCATCCTCAACAACCATACAATTCTCAGGTTTCTCACCAAGCATTTCAGCAGCTTTTAGGAACACTTCCGGATCAGGTTTTGATTTTGTAATGTTCGTTCCATCGCTTATCGCATCGAAATAATCCCCCAGACCTATTTGTTTTAATATTTTCTTTGTATTCTTGCTGCTTGATCCTATCGCAAGCTTATAGCCTCGCTTTCTTAATTCATCAAGTGTGTCCTTTACCTCAACCGATAAATCCGCAGGAGACATTTGATCAAGTAAATGCACATAGCTTTCATTTTTTCTTGCTGCCATCTGCGTTTTCTCCTCCTGCGTATATTCCCTGAATGCTCTCTCTAATATGATATCAAGGCTATCCATCCTGCTGACCCCTCTTAATCGGTCATTTATTTCTTCATCAAAATATATTCCCTCTTCATCTGCCAGCTTCTTCCATGCCTGAAAATGATATTTGTCCGTAAAACATATAACTCCATCAAGATCAAAAATAACTGCGTTTAATTTATTCATGAGATACCTCCTAGCAAAGCTTTTTCTTTTGGTTCTCACGATAACAAAAATAAAGACAGCTTTTTAGCCTCTCATTAGACTAAAAAACTGTCCTTATTTTCTCATCACTTATTTTCTATCCTGTATCGCCTTGGTGTCACACCATATCTGTTTTTAAACTGCTTAAAGAAATAGCTCTGGTTCTCATACCCTACATCAAGAGCAATTTCCTCAATGGTAAGGTCTGTATCCATTAACAAATGCTCTGCCATCTGAAATCTTTTTCTTTGCAAAAGCTCCTGAAAATTGTATCCGGTTTTTTCTTTTATCAGCTTACTCAAAGTTGTCATTGACTGATGCGTTTCCTCTGCAATTCTTGTCAGACTGGCATTTTTACAGTCACTGTTAATATATCCGAGCACTGCCTGGACTACAGTCTCCTTATAGTCCATAGAAGAGTTATGACTAAGATTTTCCAGATGCTTCAGCAGATACAAAAATACAATTCCCATAGAATATTGGTTTATAATATCTTCGTCAGCATATCCGTGCAGCATTGATTCCACCATATTTTCCATAAGGTTTTCAACCTGTTCATTTTCCTGCAGTCTGAACAGCAGATAATGTGAAACCGGATCTTTTTGCCTGAATACACCTGTCACAAACCTGGCAAGGACATTTTCTTCACCGAGCATTGATAAAGGTATCTCAAAGAATTCCGGCAGTGCGATAAAATTGATACCGATGTCCTGATAATCCGCTCTTTTTATTGAATGCACCACCTGCTGGTTCAGCATCAGGACATCTCCCTTATGAAGTACTAATTCTTTTCCTTCTATATAATGCGTAATACTGCCCTGGACCACATACATAATCTCTACATAATTGTGTCTGTGTTCCGGGAAATCAACAAAACGGCTATGCGGACGTACTGTAATAAGCTGTCCTCTGCGAAGCAGCCGTTCCCTGTCTATTTCCTCTAGCTTTTCGTTCACATACAATTGTCTTTCAATGTTACCCTGGCCGTCCAGATATTTCTGTTCTTCTTCCGATACCTTCATTAGTTCATCTAACAGTTTCTGTTTCATATAATATTCCCTTCGTATAATAGCAGACAGGTCAAATTCACCGGTAATGATGAGTCATCGCGTCAATAATATCTTCATATTTTACTAATGACACATTTCCCATCTCTACTGCCTTTTCCATGCACCTTTTTGTAAATCCGGTTTTTGAGAACAGGAAATAATGTATTTTCGTGTAACAAAATAATCCACTGCGTTCTATCAGTGTTTCCATAAATACTGCGTACAGATTTCCTCAAGAATTCTGCCCATATAATCATTGAGTTCATGCACAGCCCACAAATAATTTATATAATATCCATTCTTATTTCATCAATAATACTTTTATCTCTTATCTTGTGAATTTCAGTTCGTGTGATAAAAAACACAATTCCTATCAAAACAAATATACCACAAAACAATGTCGCCCACGGAATATGATACAACACCGGAAAAGCCTTCCGAATAGATAAATTAATTAACAACGGAATTGCAATTCCAAGTATCACTCCCGGAACAAGTGCATTTAAAACGCAAAAAACACTTTCACTATATAACATCCTGCAAAGTGATTTATTTGTCATTCCAACACTCTTTAATACTGCAAACTCACGGCTTCTGATTCTGATATTTGTCGTCAGCGTACTAATTACACTTGTAAATCCCATAAGAACGAGCAGGATAACAAAACCATACATCACAATTTCAACAAGAACTATAGCTATATTGAGCATTTTAACCATAGCATCTGTGCGGGCAATTCTCACGGTATATCCCTGCTCTACATAAGAATCCTCTGCCGCAATCGGAAAATATTCATCCATGACGCTTCTGGCATATTCCGTATAATCATCCTCATCTGATGGCATACTAAACCAGTCACAGCTCCTTGCATCCGCATCAGGTACGACAATTCTGACCGGGTATGGTGTCAATTCCCAAAAACCATATTCCTTTAAATCAGCCTGTTCTAAAATACCTCCAATTGTAAAGGTGTTCTTCTCATTGGCTGCGTTTATCAAGGAAATCTGTGTCACATCATCTTTAAAAGGTTTTATCGACGTATACTCTCTATTGTCATTATATTGGTAAGTATTCAGCAAAAGTATACTTCCATTTTTCCCCCTCGTTTATGATTAATCAGATTACTACATGCTACGCATGCATCGATGATACCTTTTGACCCTTTAATCATTATATCAAGTCTCAGTAATCCTCTCAATGACTTTTCTCCACTTTACAGGAGTCACTCCAAGAACAGAGATATCCGTTCCATAGTTCCAAAACCGCCAGGAAAGATATTTGCAATCTTTAAAAAACCAATTGGTGCACATCTCTTTTAGAAGACAATAATTGTTCTTTTCTCATGACAAAAATCTCCTTTTTCATTGATTTGAGACAGATAGGAAAAAGCCGGATTGGAATGTACACATTCCAATCCGGCTAAATGTTCAGTCAATAATGTTTCATAAATTTTCAACAACTTCCGCTGATTTCTTAATAATTCTCTTCGTGCACTTCAAAATAGCTCTGCGGATGATTACATACCGGACATACCTCAGGTGCTTTTGTTCCTACCACAATATGTCCACAGTTACGGCATTCCCATACCTTAACTTCACTCTTTTCAAATACCTGTGCAGTTTCAATATTTTTAAGAAGTGCACGATATCTCTC
>ERZ1027046.303-NODE-303-length-23141-cov-7.614831_pt1 | contig 23141 bp, 12 predicted proteins | sample MGYA00519431_ERZ1027046 | MGnify/ENA primary metagenome ERZ1027046 (study PRJEB26926, sample SAMN06164587) | human gut metagenome | biome: ENVO:00009003; feature: ENVO:2100002; material: ENVO:00002003 | host: Homo sapiens | place: USA | collected 2012 ...
TTGGAATAGATGCTGTTTCTTCAGCCCCGCATACTGTACAAGAATGACTCTTAAGTCCTTCTTCCGTCTCTGTTGCTTCTTTAACTACTTTCCATTCGCCATATGTATGAGCTGTCTTTGGAATCACCTCTGTGTATGTCTTCTTATCACAAGTTCCATTAGTTGCTGTACATGTATATGTAATAACGCCTTCTTCTGCACATGTAGCCTGCTTAGTTACCTCTGATACATAATGATGATAATGTGCATTAGGATCAGCCGCATTAATTGTAATTGAATTAATAGTCATATCCTTAAATGTACCTGCTGCCGGATTAACTCCATTACCACCTGACTGAACATTATATGGCATAACCATATACGTTCCAGCCGGAAGACCTGTAACAGTACCACTTCCTACCTGGAAGCACTCACCAGTCTCATTAACAAGACAACCTGTTGTAGTTAAATCTTCTGATGCAAATGATACAGTAACATCTACTGTTCCACCTACCGTGAATGCATATACAGTCTTGCTAAGCTTTCCTGGCTCTGCTGTATATGGATAATCAGATATATTAATTGGTGTTACACCAGGTGCACAATATGATAACAATGAACACTCTGAAGCAGTAACATTCTCTGTTTTCTTAACTGTCTCTGGCATGCAGCCATTGTATACCTTAAGAACCTTGGCTGCATCTGTAACACTTGTCTGTAACTGATAATCACCACTTGGAATATATGAAAGTGATGCATTAGTATCAAAATTCTCATATTTGTTGCCAGATGTAACCTTAGTTGACTTATCTGTAACAACCGTTCCTGTCATTGCTCCAATACAAGACGAAAATGAATCATTATAGCTTTTAATTGCTCCTGATCTTACATCCATAGGATTCTTTGTCATAAAAAACAAATTGTACTCTGAATATATGTATGCATTGGCTCTTGTATTCATGGCATAATCTGTTGTTCCTATAAACTGGTTATTGTAGAAATGCATATTAGCCTGGCGTCCAAGAGGCTGTCTTGCTTTACATCCCTTCCAGATATTATGATGATATGTAAGATTATACTGTAACGATGTATCTGATGAACCAACAAGGTTAGTCTTATGACATCCTTCAAAGTAGTTATATGAAACTGTTAAATATTCACCACGCTTGAAATCACATGATCCATCACCTTCAGCCTTATCTGATTCTGCAGGTCCTGTTATAGAAGGGCTGTAAAACTCATTGTTGTGGATCCAGCATCTTTCAACTGGAGCTGTTATAACAGAGCCTTCCTGAACACCTTCCATACCAATAGCATCTTCTGGCTGATTCATAAATGTAAGATTACGAACCTCAAAGTTCTTTCCTAATCCAGCTGCTGTTGTTGATGTCTCAGACATAAAATGAATTCCCCATCCATCCATAGCTGCATCTGTACCAACACCTTCAATTGTTACATCCTTTGCTGACTTCATACGTGCCATATGACCGTTGTCGCCAACACTTCCGCCATAATCATTAGAATCATAATCTGTAAGGCCATCAATAAGTCCTGCATTAGCTGCTGCCCATGTTCCTGTCTTATAAAGACCAGACTCTGATACTGCTCCGACCATACGAATTACTAATGGTATATTATTCTCAGCAAGTAACTGGAGAATACCCTGATTAGTATTACCCTTGCCGTAATATGTCTTTCCTTTCGATACCTTCTTACACTCTGTCTCATGACCTGCTTCACCACATGCCTTACCGACTGAGTTAAGAATATTACCAATGCCTGAAACTGTTACTCCACCATAAGAAAGTGTAACTGTATTCTTGTTTTCATCTGTTACATAAAGAACAATTGCGTTATCCTTTAATGTACCATCATCATTATAAGCACCTACACCATCAGTATAATTGTAATGCGCATATCCCGATCTATCCTGTGCATTAACCTCAATTCCTGACTGTGTATATGTACCTGTCTTAGTAGTAACCTTAAGAGTATATGTACCTGGCTTTAACCCCATTACATCAACTCTTGCTCCGTCAGCTGTATCTCTGACAAGATACTCAAAGTCCTCTCCTGTAAGAGAACCACTAACTGGACCTGAATATGATACTGCAGTAACATCGGCATCCTTAACACCTTTGATAGTTGCATACATCATTTCATTCCATCCACCATAAGTAGTAAAACTTGTTGCAGATGCTGCATAAGTCATACTTGGTGCTGCTATTGCAAGATTACTTACGATTAACAATCCTGCAACAACCTTAGCAAACACTTTTCTTATTTTTTGCATGACATTTTCCTCTCCTTTTTCCAAATATGCATACAATTGTGAATTATGAATAATCAAAATTCAAAATCTAGACTCATATTACCATTTTTGCACAAATTATTCAAGGTTTATTCACAAAAAATTCATATATATGTACGAAAAAGACACACAGATAATCCTATCTATGTGCCTTTCTACCATTATTATGTTTTTATTATTTTGTTATAACATTCATAACAGCACTTCTTGCAACATTGCCATCAGCATCCTTAACATCAATATAGAATTCTCTGTCTCCTGTTGTTCCTGCTATCCATGTTATTGTATTATTGCTACTGAAGTTCTGTACAAGTCCCCATATCTTTGTTGTCTTGTTGTATACAACCATCTTATATGTGTATCCTGCTTTTCCTCCAACACCTTCTGCTGTAAATGTAATTTTGTCTCCAGTCTTAGATGTATTAGAGCTTACTGTTGCCTTAACTGAAAGCCAGTTAGCACTTCCGTTACCAATAGTAACATTAAGAGCTTTGCTTCTTGTTACATTACCATCAGCATCCTTAACATCAACATAGAATAATCTTGTTCCATCACTTCCAGCTGTCCATGTAAATGTATTGCTTGAGCTGAAATCCTGTAACTTAAACCACTGGTTAGTTGCTGGATTAAAGATTATGAACTTATATGTGCATCCGCTTCCAAGTGTTGTCTGTGCTGTAAGTGTAAGTTTTGCTCCTGCATCTATTGATGTAGAACTTCCCGTAAGTGTTACCTTTGGTGTCTCTGCATCAATCTTAACATTAAGAGCCTCGCTTCTTACCACATTACCTGTAGCATCCTTTACATCTACATAGAAGTATCTGTCTCCAGCACTTCCCTTTGTCCATGTGCATATATTCTTACTGCTGTAGTTCTGTACAAGTCCCCATGTTCCTGTTGTCTTGTTATATACTATAAACTTATATGTATATCCTTCTTTTCCACCTGCAGCTTCTGCTGTAAATGTCACTGTCTTATCTGCTTCTGTCTTTGATGCAGTAATTGTTAACGGCTTCTCTACTATTCCTGTTGCAGGTATCTCTGTTACATCTGTCTTCGCATCACATACTGTACAATGGTGGCTCTTGCTTCCTGGTGTTGTCTCTGTTGCTTCAACATCTACTGTCCACTCTGTACTGAAGCTGTGTCCCTTTGCTGGGATTGTTTCTGTGTATGTCTTCTTGTCACATGTACCTGTTGTAGATGTACATGTATATGTAAGCACTCCTGCCTCTGTACATGTTGCCTGCTTTGTTATCTTTGACTCATACTTATGTGTATGTGTTGTCTCTGATGTTCCAGATGGTGTATATATCATATAGAAAAGGTTCATTGTATCTCCCTTTGTTATCTCTACACTTCCAGCTGCAACATCAACTGTTACTATGCAATTAGAATCTGATGCGTTCTTTTTTCCGTTAATCTTTACATTCTTACCACTTTCTCCAAATACAAGTGTAAGCTTTCCAGCAAATGGCGCTGTGAACTTAATGCTTGTTGATGACTCCATCTTAAGGCACTGTGTAAGTGTAAGTCCATTATACGTTACTGTTCCCTTGTTTGATGCAAGATTACCAGAAATCACAAAGAATGAACTATTTGCATCTGATGTTGTAAAATTATGTACCTTAGAATCTCCTGTTGGTACTTCTGGTGTCTCTGTTCCACCTGTTGAACCCTTCTTTGGAATAGATGCTGTTTCTTCAGCCCCGCATACTGTACAAGAATGACTCTTAAGCCCTTCTTCTGTCTCTGTTGCTTCTTTAACTACTTTCCATTCACCATATGTATGAGCTGTCTTTGGAACTACTTCTGTGTATGTCTTCTTATCGCAAGTTCCATTAGTAGCTGTACATGTGTAAGTAATTTCTCCTTCTTCAGCACATGTAGCTTTCTTTGTTATAGTACTTACATAATTATGTATATGCTTTTCTCCTGATGATACGCTTCCACCACCTACTGATACAAGAGATGTCTTGTATGCATTAAGCTTATCCTTTAATGGCCTGTTGAGTGAATAGCTTGTATCATCAACACTGTTATCAAATGTCCACTTGAAATCTCCGCCCATAATACGTCCTGCATACTTAGTTACAATTGAAGGAACATCTGCAGGTGCATCAATATCAGCAGTATCAACACCTAAATCAACCTTAGTATCAAAATTAGAATATGTCTTTCCACCCTGCTTTGCCTTATAAGTTGAAGGTACTGTTTCACTTCTTGATGTTGCAAGATATGCATCGAAATCAGTTGCACTTGCAGTTGTTGTACCAGCATCCGAATTAGCATATATAACAGACTTCTGACCTTCCATATAGTTGTTGTATGCCTTGATGACACCACCATTCTCTCCTGAGAATATTCCACCTGCCAGAACATCACTTCCCTGCATTGAACTGAGCATTGGATAATTACAATGTCTGAAATAGTTAGCCTCTACGAATGCCTCACTATCCTTTGCAGCGCCTACACCATATTTAGAATTACCATCATAGTAGTTATTATATACATGAACTGACATTGTTCTGATACGAGGATGTCTTGAATCAGAATGGTCAAACCAGTTATGGTGATATGTAATCCAGTTCTCACCTGACTCTGACTTCATGCCACAAAGTGACATCTTTCCTGAATCCCAGAAATGATTGTAAGATACTGTTACATACTGTGAATTATCCTTTAAGTCCATAGAGCCATCGCCCTTAGCCTGGTCACCATCTGAACCAGCATCGCCATAAAATATATCGTTGTTATGAACCCATACACCAAGTGACTGCTTAAGAGATATACCATCTCCGTCTTTTCCACCGCCCCAGTTCATAAGACCAAGGTTTCTTACTTCTATGCCTGTTGACTGGAATACAGCCACACCTGCTCCATATAAAGTAGCATCATCACCAATACCCTCAAATGTTACGTTAGCTGCTCCCTTAACACCAATTGCATATGCTGATGATACATCTTTGCAGGCAAGTCCGCTTAATGTAACCTGACCTATAATACGGATAGCAACTGGCTGGCAGTTACTCTTAGCCTTAATTGCCTGTGTAATAGCTGCTACACCTGTATATTCTGTGTTACCAATCTTCATCTTAACTGTATTCTTATTAGCTTCTGTAACATAAAGAACAGATGCATTAGACTTTAATGTACCATCGTTATTATATGCACCAACGCCATTCTTTACCGGTGAATTACTTGAAAATGTAAATCCGCTTCTGTCATGTGCATTTACAGTAAGCTTATCTGAAACGATAGCAGCTGATGTATTCTCCTTGCCATTGTTCAGCGGAACAATCTTCATAACATAATCGCCTGCTTTTAATCCTACAGCATCCGCTCTCATGTAAGATGGATACTTTCTGATAAGCTCATCGTCCAACTGGACATAAGCTGAATCTGAGGCACTTGCAGACTTAACATATACATTGTAACCTGTAGCTCCTGTTACAGGTGTCCATTTAACATATGCTGTCTCAAGCCAGCCTGATGCTTCTGTTATTGCGCCAGAAGCTGCATGTACTGGATTCATGTCAAATACTATAACTGACACTGCCACCATTACACATGCAAGTAATGCACTCATAAACTTTTTTACTTGCTTTTTCATTTTTCCTCTCCTTTTCCATTTTATGCACATTTTTGTGCAAATTTGATATGTTTTATTCACAAATCATGTTTATATTACCATTATTGTACAATATTTTCAACCGCATTTTACATGTTAGAGAAAATTTTTCGTAATTTTAACACATTATTTCTTTTCCTAAAGTAAATGAATATACAATTTTTTCTTTTACAGTTTTTCCGGTAAGCTGTTCCAGCGCTTTTGCATAGTAATCAAGCTGGATTGCGTATCTTTTGACAAGCTCTTTTTCCCCCGCTTTGCCCTTCATAACCCTGTCAGTCTTATAATCAACAATCACAAGTTCTCCGTCCTCTTCAAAACACAAGTCAATTATACCCTGTATAAGCTGTCCTTCGTACTCAAATACAAAAGGCTGTTCTCTTCTGACACTGCCACAGTTCACCGCATTTGCAACTCTCCTGCCTGTATCTGATTGTACAAATGTATATATATCCCACGGATTGACACTTTTCACCTGTAATTCATTCATCTTGCCGGTTTCTAACATTCTGTTAATATCTGCTTTAACTCCATCAAGGTTCACACTCACTGAATAGTCAAGACATTCCATAACCCTGTGATATGCGCTACCACGCTCATTAGCAGCAAGCTGCACTTCCTCACCGCTTATGAACTTTGGAATTATGCTGTTTGTCTCATCACATTCTTTCTTTTTAAGTGCTGTCTTCACAGATTCATCCATGTAAGCATTTTCCTCTGAATCATCATCCGCCTGCATAGCCTTAAGCTGCGAAACCGTCAGCTTCATCCTTCCGGCTGCGTTATCATCAGGAACATACTCCGGAAGCTCCTCTAATAAAGGATAAGACACAGCTTCCATAATTTCATCAGCCAATCCCCCGATTCTAACAGCATTCGCTTCACCAGCCATCTCCCCGGATTCATCCACATCAGCCCAAGAATCCTCTCCGGCATCAACCATCACTTTAAAGCTGCCTTTCAATTTATCTGAATCCATAAGACACACTGGCATTATCATATCAAGATAGTTCTTTATATTCTCACTGTCTGCGAAAGACAACATTCCATCTGCTGCAAGTTGCTCAGCCCTTCCTCTGTATTTATCAATTGTCTTGTCTGCATCTTTTACAACTCCGGTGATTATCAGTTTTTCCCTTGCTCTTGTCATTGCAACATAAAGAAGTCTCTCTTCCTCTGCTATCGACTCTCTTACAATTCTTCTTGCCATAGCACCTTTTATAATAGTAGGTGTCTTCGTTCTTCTTTTAAGGTCAACATAATCAACTGCAATTCCTAAGTTCTGGTCTACAAGCACAGGCGCAGTTGCGTCCATAAAGTTAATGCTCTTATGTGCTCCTGCAAGTATTACAATCGGAAATTCAAGACCTTTACTCTTATGGATACTCATAATTCTTACAAGATTCTCATTATCAAGACTGGCAGCCCCCTCTGCAAAATCTTCGTCAAACTTCTTAAGTCTTTCAATATATCTTAAGAAATTAAACAGACCAGAATAGCTTGACTTTCCATATCCCGCTGCTCTTTCCAGCAGGACATTTAAGTTAGCCTGTCTCTGCGCTCCGGCAGGCATTGTTCCCACATAATCGTAGTAGCCTGAATCATATATCATCTCCCAGCACAGATCATATAGTGGCTCAACACTGCTCTTGTCTCGGTATTCTGTGAGCTTTGCAAGAAATAATGCACATTTGCCGGACAGCTGCTTAACATCCGTCTCCTGTATCTTATCTGCTCCGCCAAGCACTGCAACCGCTTTCAAATGTTCATACAGGTTGTTATGTGTATTCTTATCTGCATGCTCCCTGCCAAGCTTTCTCACCATTCCAAGCTCCGCTGCCGTAAATCCTCCAAAATAAGACATCATTGCCGCCGCAAGGCTTATCTCCTGAACCGGATTATCTACTATTGTAAGCATACTTAAGATTACCTGTATCTCACGCACGCTGAAATATCCTGTTGACGAATCTGTATACGCCGGTATCCCCCTGTCCATCAGGGCATCTGCAAATGTATCTGCCCAACCTGTAACTGACCTTGTAAGAATTACTATATCCCTGTATTCTGCCGGTCTGTATATATTCTCATCTGAATCATACACATTTACACCAGAAGCAACTATTCCCTCAATCAGTTTTGCAAGCCTGTCTGCCTCAAGCTCTCTTGTCGTAGCTTCTTCTTCATTCTCTGAAGATATAAGAATTACATCTGTACTCTTGTTGGCTTCATCACCATAATTACTGTCACTGTATTCAGGATATGGAAACCCCGCATTAAGCCTTACAGATTCGTCATACCCGATTCCTGAAAAATTCTTATTCATGATATGACTGAACACATCATTGGCACACTCAAGTACATTTTCCCGGCTTCGGAAATTCTTCTGTAATTCAATTCTAACATTATCGCCAGTCTCGCCGTATGTATCGTACTTCTCTATGAAAAGTTCCGGGCAGGCAAGACGGAACTTGTATATGCTCTGCTTTACATCTCCAACCATGTATATATTGTTATTCTCACCGGACAGTCTCGTCTTTGACACCGCATTAAGAATAACCTCCTGCAGCTGATTGGAATCCTGATACTCGTCTATCAGTATCTCTTCAAATCTGTTCGCAAGCTTGTCGGCAGTCTCTGTGTATACAAGCTTTCCATCTTCTTTCTTTACAAGTATTGAAAGAGCAAGATGTTCCATGTCATTAAAATCAATTATGCCCTTCTCTCGCTTCACCTCTGAAACACGCTTGGCATACACCTTTGCCACTTTAAGTAAAGTCCGTATCTGGATGCCTGCCCCCTGCATGTCTGCAAATATTCCCTCATCATCTTTCAAGAATATCTTATCATTAAGCCGTCCTATGTAATCTTTAAACAACTTTCGCTGCCCCTTAACATATTCCTTAATATCCGGGTCTGCTCCTGCATCCTTCTTTCTTGACAGAGCTTCAAATGAAAATATTCTTATCCTTCTGCCAAGCTCTCCAAAATCCTGTGAATTAATCATCTCATTAATTCCAAGCAGGTCAGACTGCAAAGCACCTGTATATGCTGCAGGTCCTGCCGGCTCAGAACAGATATCTACTAATCTGTTGTATTTATCACGGTAATCAAGAAGTGCATTTTTAATTGAATCATACAGCTCCTTAATTGCAGGATTATCGTAAGTCTCATCATCATAAACTAACATGCACTCGTCAAACCACTCATCAATCCACGGATTGCTTCTTGAAAAACGGTATATTTTATCTATAATGCTCACAAGCCCTGAATCGTCCCGTCCCATGCCAAATGCATCAACAAGATTAAAGAATTCTTCATCTGATTCGGCATAGAATTCCTCAAGCACATCTTCCAACACATCATTTTCAATAAGCTTCTTCTCACCCTCGTCCATTATCCTGAACCCCGGGTCCAGATTAACCTCTGGAAAATGATTTCTGATTATCCATAGACAGAAACTGTCTATCGTTGTTATCTGTGCGTTGTTAAGCAGTGTTATCTGTCTTAAAAGGTTCACATCCCCCGGATTCTCGTCAAGCATTGAATCAAGTGCTTTTCTTATCTTGTCTTTCATCTGGGCTGCTGCCGCCTTTGTAAATGTAACAACAACCAGCCTGTCTATATCTATATTCTTGTCAGGGTCTGTAATCATGGAAATGATTCGCTCTACCAGAACAGCAGTCTTTCCTGAACCGGCAGCCGCCGAAACCAGCACATTACAGTCTCTTGTATCAATCGCGCTCTTCTGCGCCGGTGTCCATTTTCTTTCCATTCTCATCAACCCCTTCCTTTATATTATTCCATAATACTTCATCATCGAATTTCTTTAATTTTCTGTAATTGCAGCCTGGCAAATCCACTGAAAATCCACACACTGCCCCATAAGGACATCTGTCACAGCTTGAAAACTGTCCATCTTTATAAGGACTTCTCCTGATATCACCACCTGCAATTCTGTCCGCAGTATCAATGGCTCTTACATCAACGAATCTTCCAAGTATATTAAACTGCTCTGTATTCATCACCTTGCTTCTTCGTGAGTCAAATCCGCCGTCAGCCTTTCTGCTAACTGGAATATTAAGTGATGTACCCTCGGTATTGTCCATCTTCTCGGCAATATCCTTATCCGAATTAACCATTCCTTTAAGACGCAGTTCACCCTTAATCTTATCCTCTATCTCTTCTGCACTCTCTGTTGTCGCAGATACAATCGGGTCACTTATGTTGTAGTAGAACACTCCGGCAGGAATCACATTTTTACCCGGACGCATCTTCGCCACAAGCTTCATTGCCGCTTCCATGTAGACCATAAGCTGGATATCAATTCCGTAGTAGGTCTTTACTATGTTGAAATCCTTCTTTCCTGTCTTGTAATCGATAATTCTTACATATACATCTGTGCCGTTTTCGCATATGTCAACGCGGTCAATTGTTCCGCTCATAAGCTGCTTTCTGTCTCCGTCCCCGACTTCCATATTGAACTTATGCTCGAATACAAATGGCACGAAATCACCACATTTTAACTGTTCACCCATCGCCCATACAGTGCGGTCTGCAAGGTCTTCCATCCGCTTAATCATGAATGAATTACGGCTTGAATCCTTAAGGATACTGTTCTGGTATATGTCAGTAATTGCAGCGACACTTCTTTTTACCATCTCGCGGCGCTTCTCCTCTGATATCAGATAGTACGACTCACCGTTTTTCTTGATTTCGTCGCACACCTCACGGATAACCGCATGCAGTACGACGCCAAAGTTTACTGGTGAAAATGTGAATTCTTCCCTTTCCTTCAAATCAACTCCATATCTTAAGTAATACCTCAGCGGACACTCTGCAAAGTTCTCAAAAGATGTGACGCTTCCGACAAGCCTGCCGCCAGTAAGTGAATCAATAATATTCTCATCTACATTTGCAGCAATTTCAGTATTATCAAAGCTGTTAGCCGCCCGCGGTATTGTCACATATGAATTCTGCTGTGCCGTGTCTTTGTAAGATAACTTAAGGCAATGTGAAAACATTTTTCTCATGCTTCTTATAATATATGAAGGCATCAGCGCCGCACCCTCGCTGTTTTTTACCGCATATGACATGTAAAGCTTCTCCGCACTCTTTGTCATAATAAGATACAGATAGAATCTCTGTGTAAATGCTTTCTCTCTTACGGAAGCGGACATAACAATCCCTTTATCCTCAAGATACTCCCTGTCGCTTTCTGACAGAACGCTTCTTGAATCAGCTTTCTTAGGTACATTGCCGTCATTGATTCCGACAAAGAACATGACCTTGATATTGTCAAGACGGGTTCTTTCTATATCTCCGATAACAACACAGTCATTGGTCTGCGGAATAAGTCCTATCTTGATCTCCTGAAATCCTGACGCAAGTATCTTGTTAAATTCTTTAATACCAACCTTCTCGCTTCCAAGAAGGGCATACATTTTATCTAATACTTCTATAACTTTCTTATATAACTGCGCATATTCATCACCAGTGTACTCGCTGTCATTAAGCACACTTACCTTCTGTTCCATATCTTCACGCACAAGGAACTCATAAAGTGCCTTTACCATATCAGCAACATTTGATTCCTTTGACTTTAGCACTTCTTCCAATGGATCCAGCATATCCGTTATCATTGTTCTTAGTGAATTAAGCTTCTCAAGGTCAGTATTATTGACTGTTCCCCTGAACTTTCTTATCCATGGTTCATGCCATTTTCCCCTGCCTCTGATTCCAACTGCAACACAGTAATTGTCTAACAGATCAATATCTTCGCGCTCCATTCCGCTCATTCCGGTTCTTAGGAATCCTAATATGCTGTCATAGCTGTAATTATTCTCTATTATTCCAAGTGCACCGTTAATTGCCGCAATAAATGGATTGTCCGTCACATGGCGCTTGTAATCTAAGAAATATGGTATATCGTTCTGCTTTAATATATTAGCCGCCAGTTTGCCGTAGCCATCCATGTCCGCAGTAACTATCGCAATCTCGTTATATCTATATCCACACAGTCTTGTAAGTCTTATTATTTCTCCTGCTGCAAATGTTAATTCTTCCTTGGCAACAGCTCCCTCATATATAACGATATTGTCAGTCTTCTTATTAAATCTTCCCGAATTGTTTCTGAAAAGATTCTGTTCCAGAAAATCCAGTTCTTCTGAATTCTTAAATCTTGAATTAACATTTACAATTACATTCTTTCCCGGTACTGCTTTTCCTGCAATATACACAGGTTCAAGGACTTTCACATGTTCTTCATCACATATCTTATAAAGCTTTGATACGCAGTCCTTACTCATGAAAAAAAGTTCTTCCCTGCCTCTTACTGAATTTTCACGCTCAGATGCATCAATTGTCAGAGAAACATATATCTTCGGACACATTGATAAAAGAATTGTCATTAAATTGTACTGAACCGGAGTAAAGCCTGTGAATCCGTCAAATACTATCTCGCAATTCTTTATTCTCTCTGACTCTGTAACCTTGCTGCATAATTTATCCAGTATTTCTTCTTTAGTTATATAATTCTTGTCTATGTACTCTGCAAATGCGTTATATACAAGTACTATATCATCAAGCTTATACTGAAGTGCTGCACTTCCCTCTGAATCACTGTATGCTGCACCTGCCGCATCCTGCATAACATCCGGCTTGATATCATACTGAAGCATCTCCGATATAACAGACTTCATCTCTGACACAAATCCTGTATTAGACAGATTACTTCCAAAATATTTTAATCTGTCCTTGTTCTGCTCTAAAACTCTTTTAATAATCAGATTCTTTCCTGTATCATCAAGGACTTCAAGATTATCCTCACCCACTTCCTCAAATACTTTATACGCAAGCCTTTCAAAGCTCACAACATCTATATTAAGTATTCCTTTTCTTGGATGCATGGACACCAGTCTTTTCTGAATTGCCATAGTGTACTGCTCAGGCACAACAACTATATAATTCCTGTCAGGATTCTTCATTGACTCTTCAATTATATGCGTATAAAGATAGTGCGATTTACCCGCACCTGAGCTTCCCAGAATTAATTGTAATGACATGTGTTACTCCCCTAATCTTTCTATAATAGACTTTACCATCATTTGCTTTACCATAATGCACTTTTTCATATCATGTCTCATCATGGTTCGAAATCAACCGCTTCATATTCCACCGTATCTGAATAGTCCCACCATTCTCCCTGATAGCCTGTAAATCCGTTATTTTCCATAGCATTCTGTAGAATCATCACATTTTTCACAGCCTCTTCATCTTCTATATCAGAATAATTCCTGTCTGCTTTTAGAGAGAAATCATCAAATTCTGTCGGCATTGATATAACACTTCCATCAGCAGCAACCATTGTAATATCCACTGTTCCTCCAAGATTATGCTTTTTCATTCCGTTAGCCGGATTTGCCACATAATTAGGGTCCGGATATACTTCCCATAATTTCTGCTGTGCCTCAAACGGTCTGTATGCATCCCAAATCTTTAAGCTGTATCCCTGCTGCTTCAATTCCTTTTGTACCTGTGCCAGCTTCTTAACAGTTCCATATCGGAGGTATGCTTCCGTGAAATCGTATATCTTTACCCCTGTAAAGTTATTCTCTGTTGCATATCTTAATTCCACATATATGTCCGGTATATATTTCTTAACAAGTACATATTCGTCATCCTCTGGTTCTTTTTCAGTTGTAATCTCCTGTGTTATAATTTTCTGTGCTGTCACTTCCTGTGCTGCAGTCTCCTGTATGTTCGCCGTCTCTTTTTCTGATACATCATCTGTTGTGACATTTTTCTTTTGTCCACATGCTGTCATGCCTGCCGCTATAATCACTATTACTGCAAATGTTTTGATTAATCTACTGTTCATAATCATTCACCTCTTCATAAACCTACCATTTCATCATATTTAACAATTTAGTAGGTTTTTTTCAAGCTATGCATTATCATTTAATGAATACATTTGTAATTAATATACCACATTTTAATCATAATCTCCCACTCCATACCATATATTTTGTAATAATGAATATGAAGGGCAGGTTTCTTTGTGATGAGTCAGACTAAAATTGTTGTTATTCCATTTAAAAAGCTCCTTATTGGAGCTGTTATCGCTGCTATTATAATAGCTTTTATTATATTCGCTGTTATCCGTCTTGGCAGCAATAGTTCTGATAATTCCAGGAATACCACTAAACCTAAGAGCAGCACTGTAAATGCTTCTGCTTCTTCTAATATTGAGACACCCCTTGATAATGCCGACGCTCCTAAATTCTGCCCCGGAGTATATACCGCCTCTATTCTGTTAGACGGCAACCCCGTTGATATCCAGGTCACAGTTGATTCCTCTAACATTAACAGCATTGAGCTTGTTAATCTTTCTGAATCAATCACAACTATGTACCCTAAGCTCACAACTTCATTTGATGAAGTTGCTGCTAAAGTCATGGAAGCCGGCACAACCAACATAACCTATGATTCAGCCAACAGATATACATATTCCGTCTTTATAGAAGCAATAAGCGCAGCCCTTAAAAAGGCTGCGCCATGATTAATATCTTATATTTTCTGTCTTGTACCCCACATGCCTGCTAAATCCGTCTGCCACTACTTAGAATAAGTCACAGCCTCACTATTCTCATCATAATCAAACATGCCATCATTCTTCTCTTCAAGTGCCTTGATGATGTGATATGTATATTCATTATATGGTGTATCAATTCCAAGTTCTTTTCCCATGCGCATCATTGCGCCGGAGAACATATCTATCTCTGTGTGTCTGCCAGCGTCAATATCCTGCAGTGTTGAATATCTTGCTGTTGGCGGAACAGTGCTTCCTCGGCTTGAGTTATCTGCACACCTGCTCATATCAATGCCTTTGGCAAGAGCTACTGCTTCAACCTCCTTACGTAATCCTTCGCTGATTGCTTTCATATGCTCACTGTCAGTATAACAGCCAACACCTGCTCCAATAATAGCCTGTGGAAGATTGTTACAGATATTAAGTCTGTACTTGCTCCATATCTCTTCTTTGATATGTTCAGTCACTCTGTAATTAAGTCCTGTTCCATCAAATAAATCTCTTATTGCCGCAACTCTCTCACTCCCAAATGGTGCAGTTTCCTCTCCATATATAATGCCTATTGTAGTCTCAGGATTGAACACATATTCCTTACCTTCGCGGTGTGACGCCACCTTTATAAGTGAATAAATGATATGTGATTTATCTATCTTGGTAGATATTATCTCTTCACTGTCAACACCATTCATAAGACTCATGACAATTGTATTCTCACCGACGGCTTCCCTAATATCATCTAATGCACCTGCAAGTGCGCCGTATTTTAATGATACAACAAGAAGGTCAACACCTTTTGCTTCCTCTGGTGTCAATACCTCCGGGTGGTATGTCTTTCCATTAATCAGACAGCCTTCTGCCTTAAGTCTTTCCGCTCTTTCGCCCTTTGCAATAACGCTTAAACTTATATCCTTCTTTTCTGAAAGTCCCCATATAACATAAGAGCCGACTGCTCCTGCTCCAAGTACTGCCACTGAATGTATCTTCATATACATTTTCCTCTCAATCTTTGTAATTTCTTCAAATATATATACACTTCAATTCTTTCCGAGTCAAATGCTTTTATCTTCCTACAATATCGCCCTCTTCAAAATCGTAAGTCAGCTTCTTTCCATATGCCATGACATATGCAGCACATTTCTGCTCATAGTCTGTGTGCTGCATTCTTAAACTTGCTGTTCTTTCATCAAGCTGTCTGTCCGGATATATTACTGGCAGGACATGTACCCTGAATGTGTGCAAATGTGTACTTTTAACCTGCTGTTCAACAAACAGCGAAATCACCGGCACATTAAACTTTACCGCATACAGATATGCACCTCTTTTGCATGGGCGGGGCTTCCGATAATTAAACCACATTTCCTGCTCAGGATATATAAGCACAAGTTTGTTTTCATCAAGTGCATTCTTAATCTGATTAGGAAACTCAGTCTCCATAAACCATTTCAGGCTGCTTACGGGCATTGTGTCGGCATATTTTTGCATATACCCGACAAAACCTTTCATTGCAAGGTTAGAATCTTGATTAACAATACTTATTCTTCTGAATCCAGCTTTTCTCATTGCAAACCTGACAATTGCAGGGTCTAACGGGCTGAAATGATTGCATGTTACAATCGCAGGACCTCTGATTCCAGAAAGATTCTCAAGTCCGTCAACTTGTGTTATAAGCCCCACCGCAGAAGTCCCGGCATGAAATATAGCTTCTGCAATATATTTCTTCACACAAAAACCATATGCTGTGCGGTAATCAATATAATGTCTTAGTAATGCTTCTTTATCTTCGCGTAACAGCTTAGGGTCTCCCGGCTCAACCTTTGAATTCAACTGATTAAGGCTTACAGCCGTCCTAATATTTTCATAGACCTGCTCCCTATCACCAATCATATCTCCTCCGACATAATTTATTTTGCAGCATCACTGCTATCCTTCACGAAACCACTATCCACAACAATTCTGCTTCCCACAACATCAGAAAACTTAACCCCATCACCGTCCGCAATATTCTCAGCCCTTGCAAGAAGCTTCTTTAAATTCTCACGGTCAGCTTTCCTTTCATTATCCCCATACTGCTTGCGCTGTTTAATCAGCAACGGATAAAATCCCGACTCCGCCGCATACTGCCAGAAATACTCCTCATACGGAATCTCGCTGTAATGCCACGGCTTGTCAAACAGGTTATAATGTATCAGCTTCGGTCTTGCTATATACTCCCCGCCCTTGTTAGGCATAACATTCCATTCCTTATCAAGAAAATATATTTCTTTTGCACACATAGCATTAATATAATCCTGGTCAGGTGCAACACTGTCAAAGTGATATTCAGCCATAAGCTTTAAGAATCTGTCTGCCAGATGAGCCTGTCTTATCTTATCAAGGTTCATAAGAAGCACTCCTGAATTGACATATTCATCCCGCTCTATTCCCACTACATTTTCAATGTAATGAGCCAGTATTGTATTCTTTCCTGCAAATGTATCTCTTACTGCACCAAACATTGCATCTCCCATATCAACTGAATAAAGCTTTGCAATGTCATCATTTATTACGGTATCAGAGTCAATATACACAGCTTTATTAAGTTCTGGAAAAAGCTCTGCAATAAATAACCTGAAATATATCGTCAGTGTAAACTCGCCTGAATAAAGCCTGTTTTCCTGCCTGTCAGTAACTGTCTGTCCAAAGCTTTCAGAATATTCGTACATTTTCTTTCTTATATCAACGAATTCAATATCTATGTTTTCATAATCCTTTATCACATTACGAAGCTGAATCATCGTAATATTCTTCACATTATCGCACATAACAATAATGCGGTAACGCTCATCACAAGCCACATGTACAGCCAGCGATTTAAGGCACACTGCCAGATATGGTGCGTACTGTTCATTAATCGAGAAAAACACAGGAATACGTGAAACTGCCATATACTCTTCATGCTCCCTGTTATAAGAATCCAGAAGCTCATCATATTCATGAAGTCCAAGTATATTATGCATTTTATCAATCTCCCACGGCTTGACTGAAACAGTCCTTATCACCGGAAACACCCGGAAGGTAGTTGTAAAATGCTGAAAAACAGTGTTGTCATGCAGCCTCCTCTGGTCATTAAACTTTCGTCCGCACAGATTAACTCTTGTTGCAAATGTATTAACAGCCGTCTGGTCAGGCATAAACATTTCCTTTCTTATGCACTGTTCACGACATTTTTCCAGAAGCCCGTTCTGTCTTATCATCCTCATATTCATAAGCATTACTCCGGAATTAATGTAACCATCACCGAAAAGCCATCTGCCATAATAATCAGAAACTCCCGCAATCTCTATGCCATCCATATTCTGATAATAAAAATCCCTGAAATCTTTTCTGCACAACACATCAGTATCCAGATAAAGAACTCTATCCTTAATATCTGTCTTATCAGCAAAAAGGCGCAACATACAGCACGCAGTAAATCTACTCTGCATATTTGCCTCCGGCAGCTCCTCAACAAAATATCTTGTAACATCAACAAGAAAGATATTTACTTTAATGTCCGATTTATTCAATTTTTCTTTCAGATATTTTGCAAATGCTTTATCAACTGGCTTGTAATTAATACCTTTTTCCCTGTAATCAACCGTGAGAATATATATATTTAACGGTTCATCCACATTTTTAATAAGAGACATTGAAGATAAAAGAATCCCCTTCTGCATTGGTTTATCACCACAATACAATATGTTCATAAATCCGTATCCTTTCTTAATTTATTAAATATGTCTGATTTATCCTCTCTGTATTGATTTTCCCCAGTTTCTTAAGTAAAATACATATAAGTTTTAAACGATAATTAAAGAATTGAGGAATGTTATGATATTTAAGATTTTCAAAAAAGATTTGAAAGGTCTTAGCAGGAATATTCTGGCTTTAGCCATTGCGCTTGGTCTGTGCCTTATTCCATCGCTTTACGCATGGTTTAACATATATTCCAACTGGGATCCTTACGCAAACACTGCGTCTGTCCAGATTGCTATTGTTTCTGAAGATGAAGGCTACTCTGAATCTGATGATTCCACTATCAATATGGGAGAACAGATTGTTGAACAGCTTCATTCGAATGATAAATTAGGCTGGCGTTTTCCGGAAACTAAAGATGAAGCCATGAATAAACTGAATGCCGGGAAGTACTATGCCGTTATCGTTGTTGGTGAGGACTTTTCACGAAGCCTGTATGACTTCCTTGACAATGGTCTTAATCCACCAACAGTTACATATTATGAGAATTCCAAGAAAAATGCTGTTGCTTCCAAGATTACAGATACAGGAAAAAGCACTCTTCAGAACACTATCAATTCCGAATTCATTGATGTGTGTGTTAAGACTATTATGCAGGGACTTAACGAAATAGCTGAAAATGATCCTTCAATTATTGAAAAGACAGTTAAGGATTTACAGAGTGTATCTGCCAATATTAATTCTTACGATACCATGATTGACATGTTTATTAAGAGTAATTCAGACCTGGCAGATAATCTTGCAAAACTTCAGGAGGTTCTTCCACAGATTAAAGATGTTCTTACCGGAACAACTGATGTTGCTGATATTGCCAATAAATCTCTTGATAATGTCACAGATGATATTGCAAACCAGATTGATGCGCAGCTTAAAGCTATGAATGAATTAACTGACAGCGCACTTGATTCTCTTGATAAAGCTGTACAGCTTTCAATAACTGATATCGGACAGGCTGGCGTTGAGCTTAGTAAAGCCAACAAACAGTTAAAGGAACTTATAGACCAGAATAAGGCTCTTGAAGATGCTATTGATTCCCTCAGCAAAGTAGATGGCATTGACCCGGCAGTTATCACCGCCCTAAAGTCAGCTCTAGCTTCTGTTAACGCTATGGAGAATATCGCATACAACCTTGTTCAGCAGTGTGCCGATATTCTTACTGATTCACCTGAAACACTTCAGGCAAAATACCAGTTAATCAAGTCTGTTGTTGAACAGTGCCGCACAGAGCTCCAGAAGAGCCAGACAATTATGCAGACTGTAATAAGAACTAATGTTAACCTTCTTAAGGCTTCCATTAAGAATGCCGTAAGCAGCCTTGCAGCTAATATAAGCAGTGCCGGAGACAGTATTAACGGAATATCACAGATGCTCCTTGGAGTAAGTGATATATCAGTAAATATTAATACAACTCTAGAAAGCACAAAAACATTACTTGATTCTCTCAATAAAAGACTTGATACCATATCTGGTTCAGTAGGAGATATAAGTTCATCTTCTACATATAAACTGATAATGGATTTCATCAACTCAGACGCACAGTCAATAGCGTCATTCCTGTCAGAACCTGTACAGGTAGAAGAAATCTACGTCTATATGCAGACTAACTATGGAACAAGTGTTACACCTTTCTATACAACACTTGCTCTCTGGGTTGGAGGAATTGTTTTAGTTGCCCTTATGAAAGTAAAGGTTGACTATGAGGATGATGAATTCAAGGATGCCACAGAACACCAGAAATATATAGGCCGTGCATTACTCTTCCTTGCAATGGGACAGCTTCAGGCTCTTGTAGTTGTTCTTGGTGATTTGTATATTTTAAAAATTGACTGCACCCACCCATTCATGCTGTGGCTTGCAGCCGCTATAACAAGCTTTGTATTTACATTATTTATATATACACTTGTTCTTACATTTGGTGATTTGGGAAAAGCTATTGCTGTAGTTATGATTGTGTTACAGATTGCCGGTTCAGGCGGAACTTATCCAATAGAACTTCTTCCTGAATTCTTCCAGAATGTGTACCTTTACTTCCCATTCCCTTATGCAATCAATGCCATGAGGGAGGCAATAAGCGGATTATATCAGTGTGATTACGCTGTATTTCTTGTGAAATTATGCGCTTATGCTGTTATTTCCCTTATTCTGGGACTTGGAATCAGAAAGTCACTTCTTGAAGTACGCGAGTTCTTCGAACGCCGTATGAAAGAAACACATTTTATGTAAAGGAGAAATGAATTTATGCAAAATGATGATTTTAATATAGATGTTGTTATTGCGGAAATCACAGCGTTTGCAGAAAATATGCACGCTAAGAACCAGCACAAGAAAAAGGTCTGCTTAAGATGTATGATGATAATTCCTTTAGTATTCATGGTGCTTATGTTTACCATGGATACAGCTAAGGTTGTTTATCTGCTTCTTTGGGTAATCTCACTTTTTATATTCTGTGCTTATCTTATAGTTATTGATTATATTGATGACAAGCTCGCAAGAAAGCTCAATGAGCTCAATATTGAGATTAAGGAAAAACAGGCTGATACTTCTCTTACAGACAGTATCAAAGCATTTTTAAGTGAGGTACAGTTATGAAAAATATATTTAAGATTATACGGGCTGACCTTCGCCACATAAAAACAAATGTAATTGCACTATGCGTAATTATCGGTCTTACCGTTATTCCTGCATTGTATTCGTGGTTTAATATCCTGTCAAACTGGGATCCATATGGACAGGCTTCCACAAGCAGGATTAAAGTTGCCGTTGTATCTGTTGACAAAGGTACTTCTCTTGAAGGAACGGAGCTTAATGTCGGTGACACCATAATTGATGCACTTAAAACTAATAACACTATCGGTTGGCAGTTTGTTGCTTCATCAGATGAAGCAATCGAAGGCGTATACAGCGGTGAGTATTATGCAGCCCTCGTTGTTCCAGAGAATTTTTCCAAGAATCTTATAAGCTTCTTAAGTGATTCCATGGAACATCCTCAGTTAAAATATTACTGTAACCAGAAAGCAAACGCTATTGCACCTAAGATAACAGACAAGGCTAAAACAGCAGTTCAGCAGCAGGTAAACCAGACATTTATAGATACAATCGTATCTACGATTGCCGGTACTGGCGACTCAGTTATCAAAGATGCAGATAAAGAAACCGGTTCTCTTATGGATGCAGTTATTAACAGACTTACATCCGCAAGGACTACACTTTCAACATACGATGTAATTCTTAACTCAATGCTTGCAATTACTGACCTTACATCATCAATAAGCAGCAGTTCAAACAGTGCTGCACCGCAAGTTTATACACAATTACAGTTACAGCAGCAGCAGTTAATAACCTTACAGGCACTTGTAAATGGTAATTCCGCTGAATCTTTAAATGAATTATCATCTGCTCTTTCAAACCAGATGTCCCAGATTCAAAGCATTATGAGTTCATTAACAGAGCTTTATTCTGACATGAACATGGATGTTGCAGACCTGTCTGCTGCAATTAAGCTTACATCAGGCTCACTCACTCAGACTAAAGAGCTTCTCAGTGACCTTGAGACAAAGCTTGATAATGCAATTAATACATTAAACACAATCACTGAACAGGATACATACGGTTTATTATCAGAGATGTTAAATGCAGATGCCAATACTTTGGGAGATTTTCTCTCTGCACCTGTAAATATAACAACAGAGCAGGTATATGCTGTTAAAAGCTATGGAACAAGCGCTTCACCATTCTACACAATACTTGCACTGTGGTTTGGTGGACTTATACTTGTTGCTATTATGCACACACCTGTGCATCCTGCTCCGGACATTCCAGCAGATGCAAAGAGATATGAAAAATTCTTCGGAAGGTATTTTATCTTCTTTGCAGTAGGACAGCTTCAGGCACTGCTTATAACACTTGGAAATCTTCTCTACATAGGAATCCAGTGTTACCACCCATTCCTTTACTGGGTTGCATGTGCATTCTCAAGCTTCGTATTCACCTTCTTTATGTACAGCCTTACTGTTGCATTTGGAAATATCGGTGAAGCACTTGGAATTGTCCTGCTCGTTATACAGGTTGCCGGCTCAGGCGGTACATTCCCTATAGAAGTACTTCCTAACGCCTACCAGATAATATACCGATTCCTGCTCTTCCCATATTCAATGGATGCATTAAGAGAATGTATAGCAGGAATGTACAGATATGATTACATTAAGAATCTCGCTTTTCTTTCAATATATATAGTTGTTTCGCTGATTATCGGATTGTTCTTACAGAAACCATTTGAGAAGCTGAATCATATGATTGAGAGAAGTAAGGAGAAGTCGGGTGTTATGCTGTAGGAAGTTGCTCCCCTAAAGCACGCCCAGCCGTGTATATTAGTAAAATCAAAACACGCTTCCGCTCGGATTCCGACGCAGCGGTACTAAGATTTATAAAGGTTTGCCGCCTATGGCGGCTGCCTTTATAAATCAAGTGCCGGCGTCTTCATACGGTTTTGATTTTACTAATATACACGGCTGGGCTTTTCTTTACCGGACAACTGCTCCGCCCCGCCTTTGGCAAGGATGGGGCGGGAGAGATATTCTCATCTCCTATCAAACAATTTTTTTTTGGGGGGAAAATCAAATTGTTATAATTCAATTACGATATCTGCAAAATCTATGGTTGCTTGTTTATGTGCAATCGTAATAATAGTTTTTGTTTTTTTCAATTTTGTAATTGTATCTTGTATAAGAAATTCTGATTCATTGTCCAGTGCAGAAGTTGCTTCATCTAAAATTATAATTGGTGAATTTTTTATTATGGCTCTAGCCATTGCCTGTCTCTTATACACATCTGACGCTGCCGACGAACTCTAGGGTGTAGAT
>ERZ1027046.306-NODE-306-length-23067-cov-17.388450_pt1 | contig 23067 bp, 18 predicted proteins | sample MGYA00519431_ERZ1027046 | MGnify/ENA primary metagenome ERZ1027046 (study PRJEB26926, sample SAMN06164587) | human gut metagenome | biome: ENVO:00009003; feature: ENVO:2100002; material: ENVO:00002003 | host: Homo sapiens | place: USA | collected 2012 ...
AAATCACGGTAAGCGTACCCGAATGGTACATCGAACAAGTGAAACCTGAGTTTTAGACCGAACCGAAAAGAATATGCTGAATACAAGAAAAATATTATACTGGGCAGTTACAGCAGTGTGCTGTGGCCTGTTGCCGTGCGGGTGCGTCAAGGAAGATGCCGCATCGCTCGGGGAACGGCACGATGTGGCAGTGCGGCTCAACGTAGGGACATGCGCTGTCGGCGAAACCGACGGCACACCGACCGGCGAAGAATCGGCCATTCACTCGCTTCGTGTCTATGCCTTTGTAAAAGGACAACTGGCGGGCCACGAGTTCCGGAGCGGAGACATGGAGACTCCGGCTACATTCTGGATGGATCTGACGATGACTTCCCTGACTACCGAAACGGTAGACTTCTACATCATCGCGAACGAGAAGGCCATGAGTACCCCAGGTGCCGAGAAAACCTTTACGGAAAATACTACGGAAGCGGAACTAAATGATTTCACGTTTACCACGCTGACACGAGATGTCCAAGCCTACGGACTTCCAATGTTCGGCAAGGAATCCAAAACAATCGACTTCTCGAAACTTTCTAACCGTCAGCCGATCGACCCCGGCCATTCGGGGCATACACCGCTGGAAGATGTCTTGACGTTCCAACTGAAGCGTCCCATAGGCAAGTTGGGCGTGTTCGCGGCCAAAGAAGCAGGTGAGGCAGGAGAGCTGTGTGTAACGGACCTGACCTTGCTGGAAGCCGGAACGCGTGCGTATAATTACCTGATGCCACAGACCGACGAAACGCTGAAACTGGCAGGCGCCACTGGTACCGGCGAGTTTTCACTCGTCCCCTCTTCAGCACCGGTAACGAAGACGCTGGCCACGAATATCACGCCCGAAGAGAGGCAGAACCCCGAAAACTACACGCCTGTACTGGGGGCTCCTTTTTATCCTTTCGAGAACCCTTGGGGCAGCGATTCGTGGAACACACCGGGTGATGAGCATGGAAACATCCTCAAAATCGGCTACACGTTCGACAGCGAGCCGCGCGAAGGTCTGGTCTATATGCCACGCATTGAAAGGAACAAGTATTATGCGGTATGCTGCCTGATGCACAACAGCGGCAAGATAACTGTCGCATACGATGTGGCCGACTGGGAGGACGGTGGAGATTATCAGTTGGAGTTCGATTACCCTTCCTATGAACTGCTGCAACCTTTCGGTGGAGGGACCGCCCCCTACGCGCAGCCGACGGTTTACTACAATGGCGGCGCATCATCGACAGCGGGAACCTACTCTTTTAGGTTCACCATCACAGGTCCTGTGAGACAGGAATGGCAGCCCACGCTGTTTGATGCCACAGCCGCAGACTATGAACTGACGGTATATCAAAACGTGGATGGTGTCAACACACTCGTGACACCGCCTTATGTGGCTTCCGATACAGCGTACGAAATCCGGGTAAGGGCACTGAAAGGCGAGAACGTGGACAAGCAGTTCTCGTTGGGCATCGCCTATACCCCGAAGTGGGATCCTTCGGGAAGCTCGCTCCTGCTGATCAACATGCAGAGCGGAGCCACGAACTGGACAGGAAGCGAGAGCACCGAGAAGATTGTAATCAAACAGGTTGACATACCTACAAACTAACAAGCGATGAGACGGATTATATACAATATGATGATTTGTTGTGCGGCGGCATGGCTTCTTGCCGCTTGCAGCAAAGATGACGATCTCCCCGGCGGGCAGACAGGAGGTAACGGCAACAGCATTATCCTCGACATCTCGTCGGGAGCGTTGCCGGTGAGTCGTGCTACCGTACCGGCCGAAGGGGCGGAGGTCGCAGTGAGCCATATCGACGTGCTGATTTTCAACGATACCGACGAGAAAACGAAGGTGTGGAGCGACCGGGTGAACGCGTCAGCCAATGAAACGGGACGGATTACACTGCCCGTAAAACGGTCGTCTTTTACGGAAAATGAGAGGTATTGGGTGTATCTGATCGCCAACAGCACCCACCCGGAAAAGGATTTTGAAAACCTCGCGAACCTGAACGCCTTGAAGGCGATGACGCAGGAGGACGAGAACATTCACCTGACAGGGAAAGACATTGAAGGTGTCCCGGGAACATTCCTCATGGACGGCATAGCCTATCCCGAAGGGAACGATGAACCGGCGGTTGCTGCTCCGGTCGTCCTCTACGACGGCTCGCAAGGGAATGACACGCGGCTGGCGGTCACGCTGCGCAGGGCAGCGGCAAAAGTCGTGGTGACCATCAACAAAGGCCAAGACGTGACTTTTGATTCCAAAGGCATAGGTTACTACCTGCGCAATATGCCCTATACCACATCGGTAGTGGCGGGTGCGGACGGTGCGGCAAAGCTGAGGAATACCGCCCAGACCTCCGGCGGCTATCTTGAGTGGACGGCGAACAAAATTACCGTAACGGCTTACATGTATGCCCATGCTTGGGACAATGGAAGTTCCATGGAGCAGGAAGTGCGCCTGGTGATGAACATTCCCCTGACTTACCAGAAGGATACCGACCCGCAACTGCGTCCCGATAACTACTACCAGATTCCTGTCTGTAACGGCAAGGCCCTGAACCGCAACACCTGCTACAGGGTAACGGCAACGGTCAATGCCCCCGGAGCGGAAAATCCCCCCACACCGGTGCAGTTGACGGATTTGAAATATACCGTGGAGAATTGGATAGACGAGACGGTAAATGTCGGAGGCGGGGACCGCCCGACTTTCCTTGTGCTCAACCGGTACGACCTGGAAATGCACAACAAGGAGGACGACCGCACCAGCCTGATCTTCACCTCCTCGTCGGAAGTGACGGCACAGATTACCCGGGTTTACTATATAGACAAGTTCGGAAGGGAACAGAACTTGGAGAAAAGATACCCCGATAATCCAAACGATAACGAATGGGGAGTGAGTACCGGATACAGATGGCGCAGCCATGGCAACATCCTCATTACTCCCGACAAGGGGCTCAACGGCAAGCTGGATGTACACAGCGACCTCCCCAGGAACAATACGATACGTTATATCGAAGTCCGGGTAACAAATGAGGACGGCAACGAACGTACCGTAACCATTGAGCAGTATCCGTTGGAATATATCACGAATATCCAGGGGTGGTACTCGTACCGCGATGATTTCAAGAATTCAGATCCTAACCCGACTACCTATGAATATGTAGGTGATAAAATTACCGGAATCGCCCTTGCCACCAGAAATATCTCCAGTTGGAACGGAGAATATAGATACCTAACGGGGACAGATGGTTTATTTGGAGGTCCTCCGGACGGATTCTTCGTTTCAAAAGTAGCAAAATTGAGGAATGATGGAAGCGGACAGTCTGATTTATATGAATACTATTACACATCAAACTCAAACAGACTTCGGGAATCCCGCTATAGCGAAATTAACGGCAGAATGTACACCATTGTATTGACAGGGACATCCAGTGAATATACTCTTGGCCGTCCACGTATGGTCCAGGATACATACCATCCGGAACTTATGGTTACGGATCCGGGACAGGACAATGCCCAATTGGTCTCGCCGTCATTCATGATAGGTTCCTGTGTAGGCGAATTCCAAGTTGGAGGAGGAAACCTGAAGCTGGACGGGAGTGACAACAGTGTCCGCGTTGCACGCGAGCACTGCGCGCATTATGTAGAAACGTATAAAGACCCGAAAACCGATAGGACGGTTACCTTGGATGACTGGCGCCTGCCCACAGAAGCCGAACTTAAAATCATTTTTAAATTCCAGGGCTCGAAAGACCAGGATGCAGACGCCATAGACTACCGCTTGAACGGACAGTACTATTACAGCGCAAGCGGAAGATTTTATAATGAGAAATACACCGTTAGCGGTACCGGAGTGGCCTGTGTACGCGATGCCTACGGTAAAAAGGAATAAACGTAGAAACCTGTCAAAAAGAAACGAAATATGATAAAGGAAATAATAGACAAGCTTGTCGCCCTGCTTGCGGTATCGGCCCTGCTCGCTTCGTGCAGCGAAAGCGAGTTGTGGCAGAATCCGCAGACCGAGGCACGCGACGGCTACATCATGCTGAATTTCAAGACGGAAATTCCTGCGATGCAGGAAGTCGTCACCCGTGCGGTAGACCCTGACGGTGGCGGAGTGCAAGATATGACACTTTTCTGCTTTGACAGTTACGGGCTTTTCATCTCTACCGTCAAGGCCGGTGTCACGGTGCAGAAGCCCGGCCCGGGGGAGATGGAGGGCACATTCAAGGCTGAGGTGCCCGAAAATACCCGGACCATCCATTTCCTGGCCAACCAGAATATGGATGAATTCAAGGAGGACAGTTTCCGCAACAAGTCGGAGTCCGAGGTCATGGCAGTGTTGGAGGGCTCGTCCGGACGCATGATCTATTGGGGCCGTTTCGCCTGCGATGCAGGAAACGACAGCAATATAGCCGAACAGATGGCCACCTCGGGCAATTCCGTCAAACTGATCCGCAACCACGCGAGAATCTCCGTCGACAACCCGGACAATAACGGGCATATCGTGATTACGGGCTTTGCGGTCTGCAACACCAACGCTTTCGGAACGGTGGCCCCGCACCACCCGAAGAAAGGCTTTGATTTCACGTGGCCTTCCAGCGACGACCCCTTCGTCACGCTTCCCGTGAACGATGCCAAGATGAGCGATATTACGGACGTGACATCCAGCATGAACCAGTATGTCTTCGAGTGCGAGAACAGTGCCGATGCCCCTGTCAGCGTAATTCTTCGGGGACATCTTCCGGATCAGGACGAAGAGAAATACTACCGTGTCCTGCTGGTTGACGACAAGGGCGAGCAGCTCCTCGTGCGCCGGAACCACCATTACAAGCTTCACATCGAGGGCGCGCTATCTTTCGGTCAGGCCTCCTTTGCCGAGGCGTTGGAAGCGGCAGCCACGAACAACGTATGGATTTCCATTTCCGATGAAGTGAACGAGGTGGAAGATACGGACTATATCCTGACAGTAGAGAAGACTTTTGTCGTACTGGACGAGAGCTTTACGGAAAACGGAGGCAGCTACACGCTCAATTATACCATTAAAGGAAAAAATGACAAAGCCATCACCGAAGCCGATGCCGCAACGGTCTCCTGGATAGACAACGGGGTGGCGACGCAGACATTCGAGACGAAATTCGAGGTCGTGAACGGTGTCGGACAGGGACATATCCAGATACACCTGCTTCGTTTGGAAAATAACGAGAAACTGGAAGGTACGCTGCTTGTCAAGAAGGGACGGCTGCAACGCAAAATCAAGGTCATCACGATCAGGAAGCAGTCTTTCGTGCCTGCATGGGTCGGGACGGAAATATACGGTAATTTAGGGAACGGTGCCAACAAGAACAACCGTGCCCATGTTACGGCCATGTTCACCATACCCGAAAGCTGTCCCAAGGAGCTGTTCCCGATGAATGTGTACCTTTCCGTTGGCGATCTGGATATCCGCAACGCTTCGGGCATGGAACTGCCCGTGGTGCGCGAGGCGGACAATGACTGGTACAGCAGCGGTGAAATCTCTTCCGTCTATCAAGGCAAAGAGCCGGATTACAAATTTGTCTACACGGCCGATGGTCCCGGCGTCCAGCGTGTCTATTTCGAGAACATATTGAATCAGGAAAACGGCTACGAGGGCACGCTCTATATCGAAGCCGAATATTTCGAAACGATGCGGCGCAAGTTCAAATACTCCACCAATCTCGTATCCATCACGGTGCAGGGACTGAACAAATACGATGCCGTAGGCTCGGGCGTACAAGATGAAGTGATATACTATCGTCTGGTTCCACAGAAAAAAGGAGCCAACGTGCAGTTTGACATGCTGCTGGCAGAGAGGTCCGACAATGATCAAGGGACAGGGAACGACAATCCTGCCAATGCGCAAGGCAAAGACGAATTCCTGCTCTACTCGCAATACCTGGATTATTACGAGGACGGTGAGGAACCCGATGCCGGAGTGACTGCATTCGATTGCAAATTCTATCCCGATGAATCGAACAATTGGTGGCAGACCAACAATCCCCAAGGTGGCCGTATGCTGATGTTCAAACCGAGAACTGAAGTTTTGAGCAGCCCGTCGCAAGGTACCGGAAGATATTCCATCTACATGAAGACCAACCGTGCCCGGAGCGCCGAGGTGATCCACATCGCCTCCAACGACAACCGGCTCGGACCGGTATTGCCGGAAGATGCAAACGAGGATAATCCCGGTATATATGGCGGCCGATCATACCGCAGTACGACTTTCGAGCTGGCCAACTACACCCCGTTCCGGTTCGGAGCCCGCGTGAAGTACGGCAACAACGACTGGCAGGGAGAGGCCGACGAGCCTGACCGCACGGTAGCATCCGGTGCCATACCGGCAGACATACCGGAAAAAGTCACCCCGTTGGAATGGACATATCAACCCGACCAGCGGGTGGATATCGGCATCGATGTGACGAGCTTTGCCGGTTTTGACAACAAGTCGGTGGATCCTTTCGGCCAAGCGTTCGAAATCTATATCGACGCGCCTATGCTGAAAATCGATGCCGGCCGTCTTGCGGAAAACAGACTGGACGGAACCAAACTGAAAGCGCATCCCACGATTCCCGGGCGTTTTGTCTATACCGTGGATGCCAAGCGGGAGACGGAACGGCGATATGGTACGGATGATATTGCTAACACGGACAATATTGCCTCCAGTCAGCGTGGGGAACGCAAGACCCTGCCGTTCCTTGTGAATAGCGTCGTAAGTGCCGGGGACATCGTGATTTCGTCCGATGAAAGCCGGGTAGTGTATTATTCCAAGACTTTCCGTGTGTCGAACCAATCGATTGCCGGGACGCTTCAATATAAAAATACCGCCGGCGTGGTGCAAAACATACCGAAGGATGCTTTCGTATCCTTCGAGCGTACCCGCAACGGAAGCCGTATCGGGTCGGTAAGCGTAACAGCCGACGGCCAGTACGAACTTCGGCTTCGCAAGGAATATGAGTTTAACTGGTACACGGACGAGGTGGAACTGCATTACACAGGTGACGGAGGCATGGTTTATCATGCGACATACCCGAGCCTGTCCAGCCTGTTTGCCAGTCCGCACATCGTACTTGAACCGTCTGCCGGCGAATGAGATTTTCCGAACCGGTATATGCAACGGCACCGGACGTTTCCACATCCGGCGCCTTTTTAACAACATAAGATATGAAGATGCTGAATCATACTTTTTTCGCCTGTCTTTTGGGCATGAGTCTCGTTTCCTGTTCACATGCCCAACAGCAGAAAACCAAGGAATTCCGTCTGCCCGACGTGCCTGTCACGCTGACGGCGCCTGAAGACAGGGCGGCGTACTTGTCCCTGCATTACTGGGACCACTTCGATTTTGCCGATACGTCGCTCATCTCCCGTCCTGAAATCACCGAGCAGGCCTTTGTCGATTTCCTCGGCATCCTGCCCTATACCGACCGGGCACAGGCTGCCATCGATACTCTTTTCCGCCGCGCCGCAACCGGACAGGAGATGCTGTATCACTTCATCGGGCTGAGTGACAAGTACCTCTACGAGCCCAATTCGCCCATGCATGACGAGGAACTGCATATCCTCGTATTGCGGGCACTGCTGGACAACCCCTGCCTGTCCGATACGGACAAGATACGTCCCCGCTACCTGTTGGAAATAGCCATGAAGAACCGTCCGGGAGACGTGGCGGCGGATTTCACCGTCACTTGCCGGGACGGCAGGCGCAGGCAGCTCTCCGGCATAAAGGCCGACTACGTGCTGGTTTACTTCAACGACCCCGATTGCGAGGACTGCCGCCGGGTGAAGGAATTGCTCACCCTGTCCCCGGTTGTGAACGACCTGTTGGAGTCCGGCCGTCTGAAACTCCTCTCCGTGTGTGTGGAGGGCAAGACCCCCGCGTGGGAAAAGGCGGAATTTCCCGCCGGTTGGATAGATGGTTATGATGCCGATCAGCGGCTTACCCGCGAACAGGTGTACGACCTCAAGGCGATGCCCACCCTTTACCTGCTCGATGCGGAAAAACGGGTGATACTCAAGGACGCTTCGTTCGAGCAGGTGGAAGAACGGTTGTCCTGAAAGATGCCTCATGAAAGCCTATGAAGACATCCGGAAAAGACAGTAAGGAGAGCAACCGTTTCAGGGGCATCAGGCCGGAGACGGAGGAGAAATACCGCCGAGCGATCGAGATGTACGCTTCCACGGAGCTTTCCGGCTGTGAGATATGCCGTATCTGCGAAGTGACAGAATCGGGTTTCCGGTGTTACCTGACCAAGTACCACCGTGAACTCGTGCTGGCCCGTTACGCTATACTGTGCAGCAAAGAAGAGGCCGGGCAGATTAAGTTGGGACAGCTCCGGGGACAGTTGCCCGCTACCCGTGTCAAATACAAGGATACCATCGAGGCGTGCGGGAGCATGGAGCATATCGGATTGCACGTAAATTCGGGTTGGAAGGCACGAATCTGGGCAGGCAGCCGTGTACGCACTACCCCGAGATAATCGAATGGCGCGAGAAGGTGCGCGATTGGCTGGGTATCGGTGACGGGCTGCCGCGCGGCACGCGCCGCTCCTGCAAGGAATAGTATGCTGAGGCCGTCAGGCTCTTGCAGGGTAACTCGTATGTCACGGTGCCGGAGGTTGCCGACTCCTGCGGGCTTTCCTATACCGGACTGGAACAGCACCTGTTGTTCTACCATAAGGATCTGGTGAAGCGGCGCATCAGGATACGCAAGAAGGCTCTCCGACGGCAGCGGAAAGGGGAAATCACCGGTCGGGGTACCGTGCACGCCCCCTCTCCGGAGTTGGTGGAGAAGTATGCCGAAGCGGTGCATCTGTATGCCACGACACCCATGTCGGCCGCACGGATAGCCGGGAAGACGGGAGTGTCGAAGAAGGGATTCTACGAGCACCTGCAAAGGTGGCATCTGGACCTGGTATGCAGGCGGAAGAATATCCCCTACGAGGAAGGGCGGCTAGTGGACTGGTCTAAAGTCCGGAAATACAACCCCGCGACAAAGGCCAAATATGCCGAAGCCATCCGCCGGCTGAAAGAAAGCGGGCTGCCGACGGCACAGGTCGCCGCCGAGTTCGGGCTGCAACCCGAAGCGTTCCGCAGCTACCTGAAGGAACACGAGCCGGAACTGTATGCCCGGAAGGGAATGGTCAGGACGGATACGGGCGGCGCGGTGTCCCGCCGCAGCATGGAGAAATACAGCGAGGCCATGCACCTGTACGGCACGACAACCGAAAGCGTGAAGTCGTTGGCCAGGCGGTTCGGGTTCAACGACTGCTCGTTCGGGCAGTTCATCAGAAGGAATTTCCCCGAACTGGTCGAAAAGCACAACGAAATCGTCCAGAAAAAAGGAAAACAAAATAAATAACCGGCTTTCGTATGCCGCTCCGTTGCGGAAGATAAGCTGTCATAGACAGTCTGACAAAATTCAATTAGGATACCTACTATCAAAATGATTTGCAGGATTATCCGATTCTGTCATTTTTCAATACACTCTCTCTAATAATCATCAAGGTTAGATGGACATTCATCGCATTTTTTTTCTGTCTTTTAATCCTAAGTGTTGCATAATATCGGATAACGATTTAGGTTCAACGCAGCTGACAATCTTATTCAATCGACTATCAACTTTTGGGGAACCCCCAAGCATCATGGACATTTTTTAATATCCGGTTGCGATAAATACAGATAAATACTACATCTTCTCTCAAAATACTGTTATTGGGGACCCAGCATTATACCTTGATTTATAAAAACAAGGAATCTATATACCAATTTACTGTCAACCAACTTTCTTCCAACTTCGCCATACTTTCTCTATAAACAGATAGAGTTAAGTTACTTACTATCTGTTGGGGAAAACAAAAATTTTTTCTCTGTTTATAGAGGAAATAAGCAATTAAATGCGGGTAAAAGAAAACTTGCTCCTTATCTACAGAACGTAGCCCATTTGAAACCCGTTTAGACTTACTTAGCATGAAGTGACAAAAATTTGGCATGAAAACAAGTATCCTCGTCATGCGCTGTAAAGTGGTACATAATATATAGTATGAAAACGTCTAATTATTGGGAAGTGTATGACCGATAAGTTCAGACTAACAATAATGAAGCAAAAAAGGTTTTGTTACAAATAAGTCTGAGTGTAAGTTATAGAGAGATTGTTCGACAAAAATTCCGTTCTCTCCATAAGAGAAGTATTTGAATATAAAATTGGTTGTAATCAGCTAGTAAACAATATTTGTTTTATTTGCTTGGAAGACGATTCACTTAACAACTGTTGAGTAAAACCTATAACATCTGTTTGAAATGAGGCACTCGGTTGAAAATTATATCATTTTTATATTGTTATTTTCAGTGAATTGTATAATTTTGTATCCCAAATCACTAGTGTCCACTAAAAATTAGAGGACAAGTTAAAAATTATAATTACTAAATAAATTTGGTCCATCAAGACCGCTTTGTTCTTTGACATCATTGAATTTAGTTTTGCTGAAGAGATCTCTTAATGGAGTCTTGTCCGTAAGGGAAATGCCAAGAATTTGTAGAACCTCGTATGTCGATCTGTCCAGTTTCATATCATGTTTCATGATAGCTACAAGACAGTAGGCAATGATTGCTGAGTAGACTTGTATCTTTACAGCGTTTTCGGAAGTACCCCAAAATTTCTTTATTTTAAGGTGTTGCTTGAGCCATTTAAAGAACAGTTCCACTTGCCAACGATTCTTGTAAAGTTCCGCGACCTGTAAGGCTGGAATATGTTTTGCATTTGTAAGATAAATGAACTCCCTTTCGTCTTCTTCATCCCAAAACCTCACCAAACGAATCGTTTCAGGGTATGATTTTTGGGTATAGAAACCGGTAAGTTCAATCTCACAGTCGGACTGTATATTCTTAGGTAAACGACGTTTCCATTTGAGTACTTTCGCCTTAATATTTGTTTTAGCCCGTACAACAAAGAACGAATCCATCATATGTATCTTATAGAGACGATGATAATCGTTATACGCACGGTCAAAGACATAGAAAGAGCCAGACTCATAAGGTATTACATCCATTGCATTGACATCGTTTATCTTTGCTTCGGTTATATGGATAAAGGCAGGTACTTGAGTCTCTACATCATACAACGTATGGATTTTGATACCTCCCTTATGTGTACGAAAGTTTGCCCAAGGAAACAGTTTCAAACACAAGTCAATCGTTGTAGAATCGAAGGCATATACATTTCCGTTTAGTTTAAATATGTCATTTATTCTTTTCTTTCTGGCCTCGTTTACCATATAGAATGCGAAGTCCTCAAAGATATGGTAGTTACGGTTTTCGTTTGCTTTTGCAAGGTTACTCCGGGTGACATGTTTCCCAACTCCAAGATGGTAGCATTTCTCTTGATGTGCATTCAGAACAACAATCAAGTCTCGAAGGCTTTCACGATTGCATAATTGTCCGAACATCAAAGTAAGAAGTTGATTCCAGCAAGTAAAATGCTTAACATACTTGTTGCCATCATACTTCTTTACGATACGAAGAAACTTGTAGTTGTCTAAAAACTCAACCATTTGGGCGAAAACGTATTTGTCTTTATTCATATACAGCCTAAGTTAAGGCTGCAAAGTTATGATTTCAAATCGTTGCGCAAGAAAATCTCTTGTAACAAACTGTAATTCAATTATTTCAAAGAACTATTTGCGATTTTTAGTGGACAGTAATGATCCCAAATACTTCTCTTATGGAGAGAAGTAGCAGAAGATGGAGCCGGAAACGGCTTCAGAGATTTTGTGCATGTGTGAGATAACGGAATCTTTTATGGTGTAAACATGAACAGATATACTGACATGGGAAGTTATTCTCCAGCTTTTGAAAAGAATGTTTGTAACTGCTTGATATGTAGTATAATTTACAATCTTGCAGGATTAGAAGAATTGTCCTAAATCCAAAATATGGCTACTTCGGAAGGTGAAAAACAGACATGCTGGTACGTGATGCGCGACCTTAAACGGGCCAATGCCAAGTTGCCCGCATACAAGCAACTGTTGAACGAGCATTTCGAGGTGTTCACTCCCATGAAAGAGCAGTTGAGTGTTCATGGCGGCAAACGGACTCGGGAAGAAGTTCCCTTTATCCAGGATTTGCTTTTTGTTCATGATACCCAGGAAGCTATTGATCCGTTTGTGGAAAAGTATCCCACGATACAGTATCGTTTCCAGAAGGGAGGTGGTTACAAAAATCCGATGACTGTCGCTGATGCGGACATGGAGCGGTTCATACATGCTGTAAGTGTGTCGAAAAATCCGAAATATTATCTTCCTGGCGAATTGACACCCTCTATGTGCGGACGGCACATCCGTATTGTAGGCGGTCCTTTGGACGGTTATGAAGGAAAATTGCTGACTGTACGCGGGTCGAAAACGAAACGTCTGTTAGTGGAGCTGCCCGAGTTCTTTTCCGTAGGGGTGGAAGTCAATCCCGAATATATCAGGCTATTATAAAATAATGATATGTAAGCCCGACTCTATTTTGGATGATATATGGTCCAAAGTTAAAGCGGTGTGCATTGATTATGACCTGCCGGACGAGCTGCGGATATTAAAGGTTATGCTCCGGAACAAGATGAGTACTGGTTTCTGTTATCTGTTTTGACAAATGCATCTGTACAGAACAGCCCGGCGCATGTTACAATGAGGATAAAACCTGCATTTCTGGCTTTGTAAAATTGAATATACGCTAATTCCCGACAACGGATGAAACATTTTTGAAAGTAATGAATGGTTACAATTCCGGAACTGAGCCTTGCTGGATGCCATTGATGGAACTCATCGAAACATGCCTGTTCGACATCATTCACACAGAAGATACAACCGGACGATTCATTCGTCTGTATGGAGCAGGTGACTATTGGCACGCATTCGAAGAATCCGCCTACCAATTGAGTCAGCTGTTCGTGACACACGATGTAACTGTACTCAGGCATAAAGTTTACCCATTTCCCGTTTTAATGGTCAGCATCTCGGATGACGAACTCCAGGCTTACGGCAAAAATCACATCTTCAGAAAGAAAGTATCAGGGTACAGGGAACTTGTTGGGATAGGAATCTCGATGAAGCGGTACAAGGAATGGCACAAAAAAGAGGTGATGAAATTCTCTTCTCTTCCATGACTTTGCACAAGTAAAGAACAAATTCTGACATAATATGATTTTTTGGATAGTTAATTGCAGTATTGCATTCCTGATCTGTGTGTTCTGTGCGGGTATCATCATTCCCCAGATTTTGTTGATCGCTTTCCGCAAGCGGTTATTCGACCTTCCCGACGAACGGAAGATTCATCATTGTGCCGTGCCCCGGTTGGGCGGCATCGCATTCAAGCCGGTAGTGTTTTTCACCGTAGCCTTGTTGCTGGGGATCAATATGGTTATGGGGCATTCGGAGATGTTGTCCGAAATCGAGAACGATGTTCGGCCCTTGGCTTTCGCCTTCTGCTCCATCATGGTTCTGTATCTGGTTGGCATGGCCGATGACTTGATCGGCATCCGTTATCGAGCCAAGTTCGTTATCCAGATTCTGTGCGGCATGATGCTTATCGCCGGTGGTATATATATCGATAACCTGTACGGCATTCTAGGCATTCATTCGGTTCCATTATGGCTGGGGTATCCTCTGACCATTCTGTTCGTGGTCTTCATCATCAATGCCATCAACCTGATCGATGGCATTGACGGACTGGCTTCCGGGCTATGCAGTATTGCCTGTTTGCTTTATGGGTTGACTTTTCTTATGTTTCACCAGTATATATATGCCATGCTGGCGTTCGCCACATTAGGGGTGTTAGTGCCGTTCTTTTATTACAATGTTTTCGGGAATGCCGAGCACGGAAAAAAGATTTTCATGGGTGACACAGGCAGCCTGACCGTTGGCATGATGCTCTGTCTTCTCAGTCTCAAGTTGACTATGTGTGGGACAGATGATAATACGGTACATATAAATCCGATGGTGCTGGCATTCTCCCCGCTGCTGATTCCTTGCTGTGATGTGGTCCGGGTTTATCTGCATCGGGTACGCAACGGAAAGAACCCGTTCTTGCCGGATAAGAACCATATCCACCATAAACTACTTGCTGTCGGAATGCAGCAGCGAAGTGTCATGATTATCGTCATATCCGTATCGACCGTATTCATACTGTTTAATATTCTTCTCTCCCTTTATCTGAATGTAAACTGGATCGTACTAGTCGATATCCTGATATGGACTTTCACCAATATCCGACTGACGAAACGTATCGGACAGCTTCAGTCGAGACAGGCAACCAACAAATAAAAATCAATGAAATATGAAAATCAGATACATTTTACTCTTATTGACCGTGGCTTCCCTGCTAGGATCATGTGCCGCGCCGAAAGTCGCTTATTTTACGGACCTGAAACCGGGTATGGCAGATCAGGTTCTTAATCCATTGGAAATCAGGGTACGTCCCGAAGACAAGATTTCCATATTGGTCAACAGCAAAGACCCTTTGTTGATGGACCTTTTCAACCTTCCGATTATATCCCGACAAATCGGTATAAGATCAGAAGCATCCAACAATCAAGGAATGTCAGGATACACGATAAACAAGGATGGAAATATCGATTTTCCCGTGCTGGGGCATATCCATGTGGCGGGAATGACACGCGAGGAGATTGCCTTGTGCATAAAAGAAGAGTTGATCTCGAAAAACCTCGTAAAAGATCCGGTAGTAACAGTGGAATTCATGAACCTGACCGTTTCCGTGTTGGGTGAGGTCGCCAACCCCGGACGTTTCAATATCGACAAGGACAGGCTGACGCTCCTGGACGCTTTAAGCATGGCCGGGGACCTTACCGTCTACGGGAAACGGGAGAACGTGCTGGTACAGCGGGAGGAAAACGGCAAAAAGACCCTGTACCGGGTCAATCTGAATTCGGGATATGACCTTTATGCTTCTCCCGTGTACTACCTGCAACAGAACGATATTGTTTATGTCGAACCTAACTCGGTCAGGGCAAGACAATCGACAGTCAATGGGAACAACGTGCGGTCTACCTCTTTTTGGTTATCGTTGGCCTCGCTGCTGACCACCATTACCGTGTTGATCGTGAAATAAATATAGAATCTGATATGGCCGTAAATCAAAAGAATACAAAACCGGGACAGCCGGATGATTTCCTGCGGATACAGGATCTGTTGTACCTGTGCCTCGCGAGGTGGAAGTGGTTCGTCCTGTCTTTGGCGATAACGACAGGTGTTGCTGCTGTCTATCTGCTGTGTACCCCTGCCGTATATACACGCACTGCTTCGGTGTTGATCAAGGAGGATTCCAAAGGCAAGTCGGTTTCCCCGGATCTGGAATCCTTTTCGGAGTTTGGGTTGTTCCAGTCCAGCACCAATGTAAATAACGAACTCATCACCTTTCAGTCGCCGGCTTTAATGACCGAGGTAGTTAAACGATTTCGTTTGGATATGAATTACTTCGTTCCGGGGAAATTCCACCGTCAGGTGGCCTATGGACTGACATTACCAGTGGATGTAACGATAAGTGACTTTCCTGAAAACGAATCGGCTGGGTTTACATTGGAAGTACAGCCAGACAGCACATTACTCTTATCCGACTTTACACGTAACGGGACGGAGCTCGACGGAAAGGATATAAAGGGCCGCTTGCTCGACTCCATCACTACGCCATTAGGGAAAATCATTATCCATGCAACCCCCAATTATGTGAAAGGCGAGACATACACATTGTATGTAGGTAAATCCAGTTTGTATGATGCTGTAAACTCCTGCTCGTCCAATCTGTCCGTTTCATTGAATAATGAGAAAGCGTCAGTTATCGACCTGTCATTCAGGGATAATTCTGTACAACGGGCGGAGGATGTATTGAGCATGTTGATTTCCGTTTATAATGAGAACTGGGTGAAGGACAAGAACCAGATCGCTATCAGCACCTCGATGTTCATCAACGAGCGTTTGGGCGTAATCGAACAGGAACTGGGCAACGTGGACGAGGACATTTCATCCTACAAGTCCGAACATCTGTTACCCGACGTGCAGGCGGCTTCGAGCATGTATATGGCGCAGAGCAGCCAGACGAATGCGCAGATTCTGGCTTTGAACAACCAGCTCTACATGACCCGCTACATCCGGAACTATTTGTCCAATGACGCCAACCGTACCCAACTGCTTCCGGCCAATTCCGGCATTGAAAGCGCCAATATTGAATCGCAGATTGCCGAATACAACAAACAACTGTTGCAGCGCAACAGCCTGGTTGCGAACAGTAGTACGGAAAATCCGCTGGTCGTTGATATGGATCAGGCCCTGGCATCCATGCGTGGGGCGATAATCAGGTCTATCGACAATCAGATAGTAACCTTGAATTCGCAGATAAAAAGTTTGCGGCAGACGGAGCAACAGACAACATCACGTATAGCAGCTAACCCTACACAAGCCAAATACCTGCTCTCGGTGGAACGCCAGCAGAAGGTAAAGGAGGCTCTTTATTTGTTCTTACTGCAAAAGCGTGAGGAGAACGAACTCTCACAGGCATTTACGGCCTACAATACCCGTATTGTTGCCCCGCCCCACGGTAGCATGTTGCCGATGTCACCCGTGCGCAAAAACATCTTAATGGTCGCGTGTGCTTTGGGACTGCTTATTCCGGTAGTCATTATCTTTATATGTGAGAACATGAATACCCGTGTACGGGGAAGAAAAGATCTGGAAAGCGTAACCGTACCGTTCATCGGTGAAATTCCGCTGTTCACAAGAAAGAAGAAAGGAATATTCAGAAAGAAACCACAGGAAGTCAGGGCCATTGTTGTCAAGGAGGGCAGCCGTGACATCATCAACGAGGCATTCCGTGTATTGCGTACCAACTTGGAGTTCATGACTGGCAAGGATAAGGCATCGAATGTCATCATCGTGACCTCGTTCAATCCGGGCAGCGGCAAGTCGTTCCTGACCATGAATATCGCCGTGAGCTTTGCCATTAAAGGGAAGAAAGTGTTGGTAATCGACGGTGACCTGCGTCACGGCTCTGCGTCATCCTATATCGACTCTCCTACCAAGGGGTTGAGCGACTATCTTGGCGGCAGGATTGACAATCTCAATGAAATAATTGTCACCAATCCGAAACAGAAATATCTGGACATCCTTCCTGTCGGCACCATACCTCCCAACCCCACCGAACTGTTGTTCGACGACCGGCTGAAACAGGTAATAGATACCGTAAGGGAACAATACGAATATGTGCTGATTGACTGTCCGCCCATCGAACTGGTGGCCGACACGCAGATAATCGAGAAGCTGGCTGACCGTACTATTTTCGTGGTTCGTGCAGGATTGCTTGAACTGAGTATGCTTGCTGAACTGGAGAAAATCTACGGGGAGAAAAAATACAAGAACATGTCCCTGATCCTGAATGGAACCGAGGGAAGCGGTGGTCGCTACGGATACCGTTATGGCTATCGGTATGGTTATCACTATGGTTACGGTTCGGAATATCACTATGGTTCCGATGAAAAATATATAGAGTAAATCGTTGATTATCAAGCAATTAAATACGGAGTAAGAATGTAAATTTGATTTCCCTATTGTTTCACTAAAAATCACAACTATGGCACAGAACGATTTTACAGAAGACAAAGCGACCTTATTCGGTGCGGGTATGGTTACTGTAGGTGTATTTGGTAAAACAGCATTGATTACCAAAGGAGTCGGAGTGGTTGCCGCAACAAAAGCCGGAGTATTGGCTGGTGGATTTATCTGTCCTCCTGCGGCTATCTGTATCGGTTTAGCTTGTGTTGGGGCCGGGTTGATAAATCATTTCGGCAAGCGAAACTGGTGGTGAAGTTTATCACCGGGACAATCAATTCATTCCCGGATTCCGCATATATGTCATGTGGAATCGGGAATGATTAAAAAGTTTTATGTCATTATATGTGGTTTTTTAAAAAAAGGGAAAAACAAAATATAATAAAGCTAATCGGTTTTACAGACTATCATTCGCATATTCTTCCGGGCGTGGATGACGGTGTACAAACGATGGACGAATCTTTGGAAATTCTACGTTTGTATGAGGAGCAAGGGATCAAATCCGTATGGCTCACACCGCACATCATGGAAGACATTCCCAATACGACTGCCCATCTTCGCGACCGTTTTGCAGAATTGCAGGCTGCTTACACAGGTGGCGTACAACTGCACCTTGCAGCGGAAAACATGCTTGACAATCTCTTTGAGGAACGGCTGGGAAAGAATGACCTGCTACCTTTAGGCGAGAATGGCGACCACCTGCTGGTGGAAACCTCTTATTTCAGTCCTCCGATGGGCTTGAAAAATATCCTGCTTCGCATCAAATCTAAAGGATACCACCCTGTTCTCGCCCATCCGGAGCGTTATGCTTATATGGATGAATCGGATTACCGACAGCTAAAAGACATGGGTGTGAAATTCCAGATTAATCTTCCATCAATAGCGGGTATGTATGGCAACCGGATTAAGAAAAAGGCCATGTTTCTTATGAGAGAACAGGCTATTGCTTATATAGGGACAGATATTCACAGTTACAGTATATTTCAAAAGTTCATTTGTACAAGCGTTACAAGAAACGTACAAAAACTGCTTGATTTATAGTCAAGATTATTGCGGCTATGGATAGCCAAGCTATAACAAAAATTCCTATTAATAAACAACAAGATGACAAGCGGAGAAAAGGCTCTTTATCATTCCATTATAGAGCAGTTAAAAGATAAGGAACTTTCCGATAGCCAAAAAGACAATTTTGTGAAAAAGCTGGATGAACTGTTCAAAAGTATGAATGACCAATCAAAAGAATTTCAATTAAACTCAATTTTATGCAAGCATGTTTTATGGGCTTGGGCTATATCGGATTGCCTACAGCCATTATCGCAGCAAAGCACGGAGTACAGGTAACGGGTGTTGACATCAACCCCAAAGTTGTAGAGCTGACCAATCAAGGTAAGCTCCACATCATTGAACCGGGGATGGAAGAAATGCTGCAAGAAGTTGTGAAAAACGGGACATTGCACGCAAGCACGAAGCCGGAGACAAGTGACGCTTACTTTATGGTTGTTCCCACCCCGTTCAAAGGTAATCATGAGCCTGATATTTCGTATGTAGAGGCGGCAACTCGTGCTGTACTTCCTTTTCTCAAGGAAGGTGACTTATATGTAATTGAAAGCACATCACCCGTTGGTACGACTGATAAAATGCGTGACTTAATTTTCGCTGAGCGTCCTGAATTGGAAGGTAAAATTTATATCGCCTATTGCCCCGAGCGTGTACTTCCGGGCAATGTGATTTATGAGTTGGTACATAACGACCGTGTCATTGGCGGTATGAACGAAGAAAGTACAACAAAAGCAATCGAGTTCTACTCGCAGTTCGTACAGGGGACGCTGCATCGGACTAATTGCAAGACCGCTGAAATGTGCAAACTGACTGAGAACAGCAGTCGTGACGTGCAGATAGCTTTTGCCAATGAACTTTCATTGATTTGCGACAAGGCAGGGATTAATGTTTGGGAACTTATCAGGCTTGCCAACAAACATCCGCGCGTAAATATCCTGCAACCTGGCTGTGGAGTCGGAGGTCATTGTATTGCTATCGATCCATATTTCATTACAGCGGATTTTCCGGTTGAAAGTCGCATAATTTCTACAGCACGCGAAATCAACAATTATAAATCGTTCTATTGTGCTGAAAAAGTAAAGAACGCCATGTTTGAATTTGAACTGAAAAATCACTGTAAGCCTGTGGTAGCAATGATGGGGTTGGCATTCAAACCGGACATTGACGATTTGCGTGAATCTCCAGCAAAATATATCACAACTAAAGTAATGCAAGGATGTAATAATGCCAACATTTTAGTGGTAGAGCCAAATGTGAAAGAACATAACGTGTTCAAGTTGACAGACTATAAAGAGGCTTATGACAAAGCCGATATTGTTGTGTTCCTTACAGCCCATACACCTTTCAAAGAACTACCGTGGAAAGATGATAAAGTGATACTTGATTTCTGTGGAATATTTAAGCAATAGAGGTAGACAATCATTAAGTTTACCAAGACTTACCCTCCCAATAAACGTACACATATACTGATTGCAGATTTACAGAAAATCTATTGCTTTAAGAAGATGACATTAAGCCAAGTTTTCAAATCAAGATTGTTGTCAAATATTTGGAATCAGTTTCTCCTTTATGGTTTCAGTAGCATTATACCAATTCTACTAATTCCATATTTGTTGAACGTTATAGGAGTAGAAAAATACGGTCTTGTAAATTTTGCCATTATATTTAGCTTTTACTTTCAGATATTCAATGAGTTCGGTTTCGATTTATCTAATGTCAGGCATGTCGTCAATAATAGAGACAATCAAGAAAAATTGGGAAGGATAGTTTCTTCTATTCTGCAATGTAAGTTTTTTCTCATACTCTGTTCTCTATTTGTTTATATTTTAGTTGTAGGGTTGATTCCTTCACTAAGGAATGAACTCACGCTTTATATATTAGCCTTTATTCGTTTGATAGGGGTTGTCATTGCTCCCTATTGGCTTTTCCGTTCAATGGAGGACATTAAATATATAACACGTATCAGCGTGCCAATAAAGCTATTATGTATATTGCCTATTTTTTTAATCGTTAAGTCTACTGATGATTATGCATTGGTGATGTTGTGCTATGCTCTTGAAACATTTGTTTCAGGTATTGTCGCTTTATTCATTGCCCAAAAAAGATACGGGATCAAACTTCAAATAGTCTCGGCACAAGAAGTGAAATTTTATCTTAAGGATAGTATTCCGTTTTTCTCATCAACTTTTTTGATGAGAGCCTATAAAACAATGAATACCTTAGTGCTTGGCTTTATTCTTGGAGATTTTGCAGTCGGATTATATACAGCTGCGGAAAAACTTCATAATGCGTATTCATCATTTGTTTCTCCGCTTTTATCTCAGATATTTTACCCATATTTCACAAGGATAAAAAATATGGGTAGAGCGACTAAGATGGTATTGCTTTTATGTATTGCCAATACAATCGCTTTAGCTTGTATATATTTCTTATCACCGTATCTTATACCGATTTTTATTAAGACTGAAACAGCAAGTATAACCACGTATTTCAACCTATTCTTGCTTTTATTGGCGATTAGTGTGCCAGCTGACATGTTCGGTTTCCCTTATTTGGGCGTACTTGGAAAAATCAATGAGGTAAATATGACAACCATTTATTCTGCAATCATATACATCATTGTTGTCCTTGTCTTGATTCTTACTCACAGTATTAGCATAGGAAGTGTTATTTGGGCTTTGATTATAGCGAACGTGGGATGTTTGGTTTTGCGCCTATATTTAGCCAATAAAGTAAGAGTTGGTAATGTTGATAAACAATAGGATATACAATATAGATACTAATTCTCGACATTGGGCTATTTCTTTAGCCTTAATTGTAATCTTGTCTGTAATAATGACATTTATTCCTTTTGTAGGACTGTGTTTGTCATTAATGTTTTTCAGACAAAGGTTTGCCCCCATTCTATTTATTATCTTTTCTTTCTATTTTGGTTGGTTTTATGAGCCACAAATGGATTTGTTGGTTCATTATGAGCATTTTCATCGTATTGCCGACAAATCATTGGTTGAGCAATGGATGGACTCTGGAACATCAAAATATGGCAAAGAAATATATCCTGTATTATTTAAATATTTCATTGGTTTAATTGCTGATAACCGGAATTTTTTCTCTGCTTGTGCGTGTGTGGTATATACTTCTCTATTTATATTTGGAGTCGTAAAACCACTCCAGCCATTATATATGCAGAAAATGTCAATTCCTGCATGGCTACTCTTCCTGGGAGTGATTTTTACTGTAGAATACTATTGGTTTCTCGGTTTTCGCTTTTGGAGCGGAGCATTTGTTTTTACTGGCTTCTATTTGAGATACCTTAATTCAGGAGCCGTTAAGTACCTTTGGTTATCTGCGTTATGTATTTGTTTTCACTATTCACTACTCGCCTTATGTGTCGCGGCTGTATTAAACCTACTCTTGCGATATAGGTTTAAAGTGTACTATTTAATTCTTATCGTATCATTCATCGTTCGCTTTGCGAAAATCGCGTTTGTCACTAATATCGCACAATTTGGCATATTTGAAAACTACGTCAAAGAGAGCGTTAGGAATCAAAATATCATACAGTCTGTTGGAAAGTATGCAGAGGAAATACGCGAGTATGGTAATCAGTTCTATTTGCTTCGTGAAACAATTGCCGTTTTCGGTGTCTTGGCTGTGATCTATATACTATATAAAAAAATAGGGAAAGAATTTTGGGAGCAGAATGTCAAATTCTGGGGGTTCTGTATTCTCCTATTGTCTTTTGCCAATTTCGGATATGTCAGTTTGACTTTTTATGATAGATTCTTCAAACTTGCCGTGCTATTCTTATATGTTTTTACATATATGTGGGTTATGGATATTCAATCCAAATTGAGTTTTAAGTCCCAGCTACTAATAACTATGGTTACAATTATACCGGTATTGTATTTCATTGTTACACCATTAGTTGAACAGAGGCACATGTTGTTCCAACTAAACTTATGGTTTAGTAATCTATGTTCATGATGAAAAATTTTGTAATCTGAATTTCTCATCGTGCTGATGTATGGTCTATGGATAGCTACCAATACGAACAACCAAAAAGGCATAACATCAGAAAACGAAAATAGATTAACCGTTGATGTTCAATGTTCTTAATTATTTTAATCATATCAATTGAAACACTAACAATGAGGGTATTAATAACTGTTCCCACTAAATCCGGATATGGAGGAGTAACTAATTATTATTTAGGGATTAAAGAGTATTGGAAAGAAAATATTGAATATTTTTATTTCGGTCGTAAGCCTTGGCGTAATATATTTTATCCATTTTTAATTATCCGTTTTATAATCCGATTGATTTGCTTCTGTCTCTTATACACATCTGACGCTGCCGACGAACTCTAGGG
>ERZ1027046.321-NODE-321-length-22530-cov-5.736596_pt1 | contig 22530 bp, 19 predicted proteins | sample MGYA00519431_ERZ1027046 | MGnify/ENA primary metagenome ERZ1027046 (study PRJEB26926, sample SAMN06164587) | human gut metagenome | biome: ENVO:00009003; feature: ENVO:2100002; material: ENVO:00002003 | host: Homo sapiens | place: USA | collected 2012 ...
GCTTTAACATCCATGCAAGCTTTCCCGCATCTGCCGCCGCGTCTTTTGCATAGGTTTCCATATCGCTTTCGATACGCTTTGCATGTTCTTTCCACTCGTCTTCCTTTGGATCGGTTTTTCCAAGCGGCGTTGCATCAGACGTTTTCTCCCCGGCATTTTCCTGCTGATCACTGTCCATCTGCGGATTCTCCTGCGGCACCGGGGGCTGGTTTTTATTCTGCTCCTGCGGCGGTTCTTTCTCCATGCGCTGCCAGAAACTGTGGTCACAGAGCAAAAATTCCTGCCGGAGGGATTCTTCCAGATATGGATCGCGTTTGCGCAGCATAAAATACTGGTACAGTTTTTCCGCTGTAAGCACTGAAACTTCCTTTTCCAGTTTTTCATACCACTCCTGCCGGAAATCCGAAGTCACACGCAAAATGGTCGGATAATCCATGGAATCCACCACCGATTCCACTGCAATATCACAACAGAGATCCCACAGCTGTGCATCCTCGTGCTGTTTTGCGGAAAACATATGCCGGAACAGACAGTGCATGAGCATATGCATATATGTCCGATTTAAAATTTCCGGCCGTTCAATATAAGTCTGCAGCAGATAGGTCGGATTAAACCGGATATATACCGCATCCGTGCCCACTGTTCTCGTTGACAGATCCATGGCAAATCCCAGACTTCCGAGTGCCGGTCCCATAAACCGCATCGACAGATATAGTTCTGTCCTGACACTGTTTAATATTTTATTTCCGGTTGCTTCCAGTTGTTCCCTTGTCTTCATCGTTCTCCTTTTCCTACCAGTCCAAAGACATGGTGGATGCTTTCTTCTTTCCGAAATTACTCCGCTGATATTCCATCAGTATTGCTGCAATCTGACTCATCTTTTCCTCCGATGCCAGCAAAAGGGCATCGGCAAGTGCCGCTTCCGGAATCAGGCAGGAATCACAAAGATAGGAAATCTCTTCCACCTTATTCTCCGGAATCAGCACCTTAAGGATCACATCTGCATTCTGTTCGAGATACTGTTCGTACTGTTCCCGCAGATGGTTCTCCAGCTCAATCGGATGCATCAGCCGGTCACAGGCAATCTCAATTGCCGTGCGATAATCATCATTTACCACCTGCGCAAACAGACGGTCATACGCCAGTAAATCTACGCCTTTTCTTGTGACACATTCCCGGTACGGATACCCGCTTCCCTCAATCTTGTGATGCAGAACCCGAGCCTCCACATCTTCCACAAAATTGTATACATATGCCGGAAACGTCAGCTGCAGCCCACATGGCTCTATGCGAAAATGCAGCCTGCGGTCGGTATCTGCCAGAAGTTCTTTCATCACCGAATAGTCTCCTCTAAGCTGCGTCAGCTTCACTTCTTCCAGACAATGGCACTGTTTGATCACGCCGTCATAATAGTCTTCCACACTGTCGTACAGCGAAATGCTTTTGAGTTTTTTACAGTTATAAAATGCATATCTTCCAAGCGTTTCCACCGTCTTTGGAATACTTACACTCTCTAAATCTTCCCTTGCGGAAAATGCATTTTTGCCGATCGTTTTCACCGGACATCCATCCACCTGATCCGGAATGACCAGATGTCTTATGGTTCCTTCATACCCGGTAACGGTAATTGTATGTTCTTTTGTTGTTTTATATTGCAATGCCATATGGATACTCCTGCATCTGTTATGCCCTATTCTGATATACGCTTTTTAATTCCCCGATAAAATACAAAGACCCCAGCGCAATCGTCTTTTCTTTTGGTGTTAAAAGTTCCGGAATCTCTGCAACCTTTGTAATTGCGTGTGCAGGCACCCCTTGTTTTCTGATGTCTTCTGCCAGTGTTTCCCCTTGCAGTGCCCGTGCACTCTCTGGTGTGACGGTTACAAAATCCATGGCAATCGACAACAGTTCCCCGATCATCTTTTCATAGTCTTTGTCTGCCATCACACCCATCACAAAATGAAACTTTTCCTCCGGATACAATTCTTCGAGACTTGTACGCAATGCATGGATTCCGTTACTGTTGTGTGCACCATCCACCATCAGAAACGGTTCTGTACTTAAAATTTCCATACGCCCCGGCCATACCGCTCTGTGAATTCCACGGGCAATAACGGTTTTCATCTTCTCTTTTTCTATCCGGCATCTGGTCCATGCCACTTGTGCCGCACACATGGCTGTAGCGGCGTTTTCTCTCTGATAAGCACCCAAAAGTCCCGGCTGTACTGCCTTTGCCCTCTGCAGGTCATTCTCCTGTACACACCGCGCACGTACTCCCTTTGCTGCGGCCGCCCTTTGCAGCACCGCAAGTGCTTCCGATTCCTGCGGTGCAATTACCACCGGCACTCCTGCTTTGATAATTCCCGCTTTTTCCTGTGCAATCTCTTCTATGGTATTTCCAAGAATGTTCATGTGATCATAACCAATCCGTGTGATCACTGATACCACCGGATTTCCCAGTGCATTCGTAGAATCAAGTCTACCTCCGAGACCGGTCTCCATAATTACAAGATCGCAGTTTTGTTCTTTAAAATACAGTACCGCCATAAGCACGCAATAATCAAACATGGTCGGTGTCACGCCAAATTCCTGCTCCAACAGAACATTGCCGATTCGTGTCACATCTTCTCTGGAAATCTGTCTGCCATCAACCATGATACGCTCTTCAAAATCAATCAGGTGTGGAGAAATAAATGTTCCGACTTTTAATCCGGTTTCCCGGAAAACTGATGTCAGGAATGCGCAGACCGATCCTTTTCCGTTGGTTCCCGCCACATGAATAAATGGCATCCCGTTTTGCGGCTGTCCCATCTGTTCTAACATGATTCCGGTAATTTCCACTCCCGGCCGGTTTCCAAACCGTCTTCCATTTTCTATCTGATCCAATACTTCTTCATATGAATACATCTTTATTCTCCCTGCAGATATCTGTAAACCGCTTTCGGCAGCCGGTACCTGACTCACAAAAATAGGGAGAAGCTTATAAAAAGCTTCTCCCCGTATTCTACTTCTATATGACGGTTGTTTCAAGTGCAAAATCCTATACCGAAAGGATCACTCCGCCTTCATTTGCATACATGCTGGATACCCCGGCCGTATTGACAATTACAATCTTTTTGAATTTTGCGACTTTCTCAATCGCTTCTTTCACAAACTGTGCACGTTCCGGACAATTGCAGTGGGAAATGGCAAGCACACGGTTCTCGCAGTTTTTGGTTACTTTGAACATATCCTCTACCATCTTGGAAAGTGCCTTCTTCATGCCCCTTGCCTGACCAAGCTGCTGAATCGTTCCCTCTTTGGTTGATCCCATTACCGGCTTGATGTTTAAAGTATTTGCCACAAATGCTTTCAGTCCACTCAGACGGCCAGCCTTGCGCAGTGTTTCAAGTGTCTCAATGACAAAAAATGTGTTCATGGAAGAAATGTAAGATTCCACCTCTGTTACAATTTCTTCAAAAGATGCACCGGATTCTTCCAGCTCCTGAATCTTTAATCCGATCAGGGTTTCCCCAATCGAGGCCGACTTGGAATTAAATACATGAATCTGCTTGGAATCCTCATGCTCTTCATGGTAAAGCTGTGCTGCAAGTACCGCACTATTGTACGATCCGCTCAATTTTCCGGACAACGTCACAACATATACATGCTCCGCCTCTCCCTCATACGCACTCATATAACGCTCCGGAGACGGGCAGGAAGATTTCGGGCTGTGAATACATGCCTTTACTCTCTGCAAGAAATCTCTCTGATTAAAAGTTTCATCATCTGTGATCTGATATCCATCCACATCCAGCAAAAGCGGCACTGTGCAAAAATGTCCATCTGCCTTTAAATCCTCAGGAAGTTCTCCACAACTGTCAATTACAATTTTATACTGACTCATATCCATCCCTCTTTTCTAAAATACGTCTATCCTTTTATGAAATGCGTGTTTATCATTACTTTATAAAAAGTTTTTATTTTCTATTACATGTAGTATTCATTACTACATTCATATCATAACACGGTTTCAGATATTTGAAAAGGGGAAAAAGGCATATTTTATAGTTTCTTCATATTTTTCAGGAAAAATATGCCGTCACAGCTGATGCCAGAGCATCAAAATCCGTTCGTCCCATCAGTTCCCGTGCAGAATGCATCGATAAGAGCGGAATTCCAATATCCACTGTGCGGACCGGAAACAGCGTGGATGCAACCGATCCCAGTGTACCACCCCCGCGCACATCGGAACGATTGACAAACCTCTGGTATGCGATTTTATTCTGATCGCAGAGCTGCCGCAGAATTCCGATTGCCTTTGCATCCGTCGCATAAGACTGGGAACATGCCTCTTTGATACAGAATCCATCCCCAAGCACCGGATGATTGGTAATATCCATTTTCTCCTTATGATTCGGATGCAGTGCATGCGCCACATCCACGGAAAGCAGCATCCCTCCATACATCGCACAATCCGTTTCTTCCTCACTGCAGCCAAGCGACCGGTAGATGCGTTTTACCATATCATGCAATAAGATCGATGCTGCGCCCTGTTTGCTGGTATTTCCGATTTCTTCATTATCAAACAGTGCGATCAGATTGATACCATCGGTCCGTGTTCCTTCCACGATGGCTGCCAGCAGTGCCGCAACGGATGTCTGGTTATCCAGTCGCGGAGAAGACAGCAGTGTCTCTTTTATCCCCACATATGCCGGTTCTTCCACACAGTATGTATTCAGTTCAAAATCCAGAATATCCTCTTTTTTTACTGCCAGCTCTTCCGCAAGAAATGACAGGAAATAATCGGTACTCTGCTGTTCTTCTGGCAGCATATCCGCAACCGGCATCAAATCTACCTGATTATTGATTGCCACTCCCTTATTCACTTCCCGGTTCATGTGAATGGCAAGGTTTGGAATAATAAGAACCGGACGACCGGAACGATACAGCATGGTCTTCGGGGCAAACACATCTTTGCTTCGAACGATCACGCGCCCTGCAATCCCCAGCGGACGATCAAACCATGTATTTAAAATCGGTCCGCCATATACTTCCACGTTCACCTGCGCATACCGGTCTGTCACAAAATCCGCATTTGGTTTGATCCGCAGATATGGATAATCTGTATGTGCAGCTGCCATGCGCAGCATTGCATCCGCACGGAAGTTTTCTCCAACTGTAAATGCATAGAGCGTTGTTCCATGATGATTCATCATATAAGCCTTTCCTTTTTTCAGATTCCATGGTCTGGCATACTCCAGTTCCTCAAAGCCGGATTCCTCTAACGTCTCCATGGCTGCTTCCACACAATGAAACGGTGATACTCCTTTTTTTAAAACATCTATCAAAAATGATTCTTTCATAGTTATAGTTTCCCTTCTTTTCTTAAGTGATTGCATCGTTACGGTTCGCAGGGGAACCTGTGAGCAGTAACCGTGCATTTTCTATCAATCAGTGGCATTATAACACATTATGATTGAAAAGATGAAGTCACTCATGCTAAAATTAAACTATATCAGCTGCCGTTTTATCGGTTTCACAATGGGGAGGTTTTTTATGCTGGCTCTTGCATTAACAAACAAAAAAGATTTTATGAATAAATTTCTCAAAACTGAAATTTTTGACCATTTTCTGCTTCAGGAGGGCATTGTCGTTTCTTTTGCAAGCTATGTGATTGATGGAACTATTACCAAAGGATTCTATACAGATACAGAAGCCGAAGAACTCGGTATTAAAACTTTTCATTTTCTTCCATTTTCCATGCTCCGTCCACGCATCTTTGACCTGATCAAAGGGAAAAAGGCTCCATCCTCCTTTAAATTCGTCCTGATGCTGTCGCCGGAAAATCAAAAACGCACCATGGAACGAATCGGAAGTTCCTATACCCCGGCAGATATTTCCGCCATGTCCATGAACATCAAATTTCAAAATCAGATGCTTACACTGACTACCGGAATTTCTTATCGCATTTTTTCTACAGATAAGACATTAGAACCGGAATGGGACAAATTTGTCAGACAATTTCTCTCACAACACGACATTTCTTTTGAAGTGCTTTAAAATCCGGCTATTTCACGAAGATTTTGCTTTACATTTCCAATTGGTTATGCTATTCTTAGCATAGTTGCAAGGCAACACAAATATATTGGAGGTACTTTCGATGAACAAAGGTACAGTAAAATGGTTTAACAACCAGAAGGGTTACGGATTCATCACCGCTGAAGACGGCCACGATGTATTCGTACATTACTCAGGACTTAACATGGAGGGGTTCAAATCTCTCGAAGAGGGTGCAGCAGTAGAATTCGAAATCACTGATGGCGCTAAAGGTCCTCAGGCAGTTAACGTAACAGTAGTGAAATAATTGCCGACTAATCTAGTTTCTATGTACCTTTTTCTTTCTTTAGAATAAGATATTGGATACAACGATTAAAAAAAGGAATGTTGCATTTCTGCAACATTCCTTTTTTTGCGTATGGGAATACATCTTTTCAAGTATTCTCCTATCCATTGTAATTAGTCCTCAAATACCCGTTTGATACTATCATAATGCAGGAAAATTCCCTGATCTGCGAGTTCCCTGATCTCTTCTGGTGTAGCAAACCGACATCCGTCTGTTTCTTCCGTCTGCAGATGGACATCTTGTTCTGTAACATCCATCGTGTAACGATAAACATCTACGAAATAGTTATCTCCTTCGCCCGGATTTTCTCTGTGATAGGTAAATACATAACCACCTTCCGCTTCTTTTACATCCAGTCCGGTCTCTTCTAAAACTTCCCTGCGCACTGCCTCTTCCGATTCTTCTCCTGCCTGCGCAGCACCACCGGAAACTTCCCACCATCCAGGTGCCCATGCTTTGGTCATCACACGCTTAGTAATCAGAAATCTGCCATCCGGACGCCTGATCACGCCAAGTACCGTCAGATGATACTCATCATCTGCCAGATTGAAATGATTCCGCTCCATGGTTCTTCCTGTCCGCACTTTATTTTTATCGTAGATATCCCAACGTTCCATTTCCATTCCTCCAATTTTCCTATGTGCCAGCTGCTATCATTCTTTTCTGCCATAGTTTTATAACTGCAACTCTATTCATTATATTGGTTTTAAGAAATGTTTTCAAGTTTCGTTTCTATTTATTAATTCCACTCCGTCATATATTTGCGATACCATTTTGGCAGAAGATGATTCTGACACTGCTCATTGTGACGCTCTCGAATTTCCATGGTGGCAAAATACTGTTTCCATAGCACAGCAAAATAATCCATATGCCCCTGCGGAATCTGAAGCTGCTCTCCACTCACCAGAACACAGCGGTGTCCGGCTTCATGGACGGCAGCAAAGTTTCGGTTTTCATCGTAGAGAATAAAATTTTCATCCGGAAAACGATCCGAAAAATGATCCATCATCAATGGAACCATATTGCATTTTGGTGCAAGCTGCGCCACAAGAATACTTCCCAGATCCTGAAATCTCACAAATCCCAGCAGCTTATCCAGCTCATTGTCTACCTTGCGGGACAACTCCATCACCCGAAGTGCAAACGGATCGGCAAGCTGATCGGAAATACCGCGTCCCTGTGCAAATGCACGCACCAGATATCCAAGAACTGCTGTCCCCCGGTCCCCTTCAAAATGGCATAATGCATGAAGCAGTGTATCATACACCGGATACCCCAGTCTCGACTGTATACTGCAAACCGTCTTCTGCACTTTCTGCGCATCTGTCTGTACTTCGATCTCCCTGGCAAACAAAGTCATTTCTCCTTCACCGGCCGCAATGGAAATACTGTCTGTATAAGGAGCTTTCATTTTATTTTTGCACACAAACGCATCGAAAAGTGCTGTAAAAATTCCTTCCAGAGAATCCTCACATCGAAGCACGATCTGTTCACTCATACTACAATTTTCCCCCTGTCATCAAACAGTGATAACTGCTCATAGGTCTGCACCGTTCCATCCGAAAGCAGCATCTGCATCGGACGTTCCTGATACATCAGATTCCGTGTAATATATCCTTCCTCCATACGGGTATGATACATCATCTTTCCTTTACAGGTGATAAAATACACTGCACGTTTCAGAACAACACCAATCTTCTTTAAATCTGAAAAATCCAGCTTTGCGTACCGCCGAGCCGCCATAATCCGGCGGGCACTTTTTGTTCCGATCCCCGGCACACGAAGCAGCGTATAATAATCCGCACGATTAATTTCCACCGGAAACAGTTCCAGATGGTGCACTGCCCAATTACACTTCGGATCAATCTGTTCGTTAAAATTCGGATTTTTCTCTGACAGCAATTCATCTGCGCGGAATCCATAAAACCGCAACAGAAAATCTGCCTGATAGAGCCTGTGCTCACGTAACAATGGTGGTCCGGGCAAATCTGGCAGGGAACTGTCATGATTCACATTGATAAATGCAGAATAGAATATCCGCTTCATCTCAAACTTCTGATACAAAGCTTCTGAAACCGAAATGATCTGATAATCACTTTCATCCGATGCCCCGATCACCATCTGTGTACTCTGTCCTGCCGGCACAAAATAATGATCCGGCCGCATCAATCCCCGCGTTGTCTGCGGAAGCTTCTTTTGCACGTTTCTCACTCTGCTGGAATTCTCCCCACCGGCAATTTCTTCTCCCCAGCTTTGTACTGCACTCTGTCGCGCTTTATGCTCCCGGATGGCAGCAATTCCGTCGTGGTAGTCCTGCAGACGGGCATAACTTTCCTTCATCTCTGCCATCTGGTTATAATAGGTTTTCTCATCCAGATACATCCGGCTTTTCATACTCGATACCCCGTGAAACTCGCGGCTTTGCCGAATTCCATTCTGTAACTGGCGCATCGGGGAAAGGATGTTTTTACGCACTTTGTTAGGCGCAATCTGCCGCAGCGCATCGGCCGTGGGAAGTTCTAAATTTACACTCATACGGTCTGCAAGATACCCCGTTAATTCCAGCAGATCCGCTGATGCTCCCGGAATTCCTTTTACATGTATATATCCGTTAAAATGATATTTTGTGCGCAATAAATAAAGGGTCTCATATAAAAGTCCCATGGTATAATCCGGAGAATGTAAAATTCCGGAACTTAAGAACAATCCTTCGATATAATTTCTGCGGTAAAATTCCATCGTGAGCTTACAGATTTCCTCCGGTGTAAAACTGACACGCTTCACATCATTGCTGCAACGGTTCCTGCAATATTTGCAGTCATAGATACAATCATTGGTATATAAAATCTTAAGCAGTGAAATGCAGCGCCCATCCCCGGTAAATGCATGACAGATTCCACTTGCATATGCGTTTCCCGTATGTGTACCATCTCCTCCACGCTGCACCCCGCTGGAAGTACACGCAACATCATATCTGGCAGCTGCCGAAAGTATGGTTAGTTTTTCCATGATACGATCCATCTGCAAAATTTCTCTCATATCCAGTATCCCTCCGCAAAAATGCCGAACATCCGTTCTTTTTATATCATATCACAAGAACAAATGTTCGGCAAGTGCAATTTTCTTTTATTTTATATGGGCTGCGAAGTTACTGTTCGCAGAGTAACCCGTGAACCGTAATGTACTCTTTGTATTGCGGTTTACAGAGGCACCTGCGAGCAGTCTCCTATCTGCCCTGATGCAGCATCCATGGATAAATCAGTGAAATCGCTCCGCCGATTCCGGCAGAAGCTGCACAGGTAAACACCAAAGCCCCTGCAATTCCGCCAAAGAAATATCCAATTGCCAGAAAAACGGCAACAATTACTAAAATAATGCAACGCAGCAAAATCTGGATCATACTCTTAACCGTATCCATCGCAGACGCCGGAACAAGAGCTTCCAGCAAAAGCCCAACTTCTGAAAACATAAAATCCGCCACCAGATACGTCAGATACCACAGAAGCATAATCCCCGGTTTTTCATGCAAAAGCAATGCCGAAACCACCAGTGCCGGAAGCAGATCCATCGCGCAGAGGGATGTTCCTGCAAGCACTCCGAAGAAAACTTTCTTGTATGGATTCTCCGGCACCAGAAACAGCCAGTTTCGCGCAGTCTCCTGTGCAATCGGATTTCCCATATTCCGGAAGAAAAGTACAAAAAACAAAATACAGCCCGGCACCAGAAATCCGGACACCTCCATGATCCTGACACAAAACAGGGAAATACCGACACTGACCAGCAGGTAAAACAGCATCGTATTGGTTATGATTCCAAATTTTGCCGTACGTTTACGGCAATAGATTTCTTTTGTAAAAAACACGGATGCGCCCCAGCCCTTTAAGTTTCCTTCCTTTTGCTGCTTTTTTGCATGTGCTTTTCCTGCGATAACCCGTCCTTCTTTTGCTGCCTCAAGCATCTGTGCACGTTTTCCCGCGGAAGCCAGCGCATCTTCGTAAAAATCCGCTTTCATATGCCAGATGGCAAAAATCAGTACCGCCACACTTACAAGCAACAATCCCAGATAAACCAGAAACGAAAACAGTTCCCCATTCACTGCACACATAATCATGCCTTTGTACCAGCCGATTACCGGAAGATACCGCAACCAGTGACTGGCAAAAGTCATATGTGCTGCTTCAAGCAGGTTCTGCCCATTCGCCAGATATGTTCCTCCTGCAATCATTCCAAGCAGTACAACAATTCCCACGATCAAAGGAAACACATATGGTTTTAATTTTTCGTGTGTGGTGCAGACCGTATATGTTAATACAATCATAAGTCTCTGAAACACCAGAAGCAGAATCCACCCTGCAAAAATGGCTACAACTGCCGGTGCCCCCAATCCCATATTTACAACGAGATTTGGGATCTGAAAAACCAGATATATGGACGCGAAAACTGTTGCCACCATCTGAAAACTCAGTCGAAACATCAACACGGACTGTGGTTTCATCGGTGCCGTAAACAACAGATTCACGTCTGCCATCTGGAAAATATCCGTACCGTCCTTAGAACCGGAATACATTCCCCAAAGTAATATCGCAAGAAAAACAATCATCACTCCGGCTTCCACATAGGTTTTGATTGCGGCAATCTCCTGTGGCGTTTTTTGCGTTTCTTCCTCTTCCATTGCATCTTCCTGTACGCGATCCGCCTCCGAAGACGATTCCACAGTTTCCAGCGACTGTTGCTTTTCTACCATGGAACCGACCACGCCACCAATCAGTCCAAATATGATTCCAAATCCAAAAATGGCAAGAATGATCACGAGAAATGTACTTCGAAACATCTTTTTTATCGTGTTCCAAAAGGTATGCCATGCATAATAACCCCATAACCGCATCACCTACACCTCTCTCTCCAGAGCCGCGCCCTCTGTAATCTCAAAGAAAATATCTTCCAGACTTTTATGGTTATCCTTTAAATTTTCACGCTCAACCACAGCGGCTACCCGCCCCTGTTTCATGATATACGTGGTATCCCATAATTCTTCCATACTGTCAATCATGTGCGTGCTGACCAGTACCATGCAGCCACTGTCCCGCAATTCCTCAAACACCTTTTTCAGTTCTTTAATGGCATGTGGGTCCAGTCCGATCATTGGCTCATCAAACAGTACCAGCCGTGGTCTCGGCAAAAGTCCACAACAGATGGACAGTTTCTGCTGCATCCCTTTTGACAGCTCATCCCCGAATTTTTTCTTTTTATCTGTCAGATCAAACCGTTCCAGCAATGCATCTTTATAGGCTTTATAATCCTTTAATTTATATGCCCGTGCAATAAATTCCATATGTTCATCCACAGTCAGGTTCGGATACAACGATGGAATTTCCGGAATATATCCCATGATCTTTTTCGCCTCGATGGACTTATTTTCGAGACCGTTTACCTGTATCTGTCCCTGATATTTCAGAAATCCCATAATACATTTTATAATCGTGCTTTTTCCTGCACCGTTAGGTCCAAGCAGTACTCCGATGCGCCCATCCTCTATGGTAAGATTGATATCATCATTTGCAAGCACCTTACGGTATCGTTTTGTCACATGTACAACTTCTAACATAACCATTTCCCTTTCTTTTTCTTACTAACATGTTCCATGTGTTTACGATATCACATTCATTTGCTGCAAACCATCTTCTTTTCCTTAAAAAACCTTAACGCTTCCTTAATATCTCTTCGCGCATTTGCCCACGCCCTTCCTCTGGTATTTCTCGCCAATCACATAACCGATCTCCCCAATTGCAAGCTGTGGATACGGAATATCCATCGTAACATATCCGATGCATGCTCCACTTTGTTTTTCTGTAATAAGCCATGCATTCTCATTATCTGCCAGTACATTTACAAAGGACTGCATCTGCTCACCAGCTACTGTTATTGTCCTTAACCACTGTGGAATAAAAAACGAGGCCATCGCAAGCGACGGCCCCATTTTGATATTACTCTTCTTCTCTGTGCATGGAGAATGTTTCCATATGATAATTCTTCAAATTGTCAAGAATCTGACGATCATCTGCTTTCTGAAGAAGTTCGTCACGGAACTTCTTTGTCACAAGCATATCGTTAAAGGAGCTTGGTCCACCGACACAGCCACCTTCACATGCCATACCTTCAATGAAGTCATCCGGCAGCTTGCCAGCCTTCATAAGCATCAGGAACTTGCGGCACTCTGCGGCACCGTTTGCCTTGCATACTTTCGGCTCAATGCCAGCTTCCATCTCTTTCATACTCTCGACAACTGCTGCGGTAACTCCACCGGAGTTTGCGAAACGCTTGCCGTATACGGAAGACTCCTGATAGCTGGTATCGCTTGGCTGCAGTTCTACGCCCTTGGCACTCATGATGGCACGCATCTCACTGTATGTCAGCACATAATCTGCATTGCCCTCAATCTTCTGATCGACAACCTCAGACTTCTTTGCTACACATGGTCCGACAAATACGGTCACAGCATCCGGATCCTGTGCTTTGATCATACGGGATACCGCACACATTGGAGAAATGGTTGTGGAAATCTTATCTGCCATCTCCGGGAAGTGCAGACGCACCATATTGACAAATCCCGGACAGCAAGAAGTTACTTTCTTCTCTCCTGCCTTGTATGCCTCTACCCACTCTGCGGCTTCGGAAGCAGCGGTCATATCTCCACCTAATCCGGCTTCGATAAATCCGTTGAATCCAACTTCCTGCATAGCTTTCTTCCAGCTTCCCATTGTGATGTTTGCACCAAACTGTCCCTCGGTAGCAGGTGCTGCAATCACGTATACTTTCCTATCAGACTTTAAGGCATTGATGACATCAACCATAAATGTCTTAGATCCGATTGCTCCGAACGGACAGCTATGGATACATTTTCCGCAGCGGATACACTTGGAATCATCAATCACGGAAATACCATATTCATTGTATGTAATAGCGTTGACCGGACATGCAAACTTACATGGTCTCTTCAAATGCGCGATTGCATTGTAAGGACATGCAGCTGCACATCGTCCACACTCTTTACATTTCTGCGGATCAATGTGGGAACGATGACGTCCCGCCTCAATGGCACCGAATTTACATGCATTGATACATGCCTTTCCCATACAGTTCTGACAGTTTTCTGTAACGGTATAACTGGAAATCGGGCAGTCCTCACAGGCTGCACTGATTACCTGAATCACGTTTCCATTATCCTCCGGTCCCGGGGCTTTGCCCTCTGCAAGACGGACACGCTGGCGGATAATTTCTCTTTCTTTGTAGATACAACAACGGAACTGTGGTGTCGGGCCCGGAATCAGACGAACCGCGATGTGGTCTCTCTGAGCATCAAGAGTCCCTTCAAATGCCAGTTTTGCGACTTCACGCAGAACCGCATGCTTGATCTTGATTACATTTTCATCAGCGTACATAAAATCTCCTTTGCTTTTTCGTGGTTTCTATTAAGCATAATATGTTTTTATTGTACATAAATTTTCATTAAAAAGCTATAGATGTATCTATCAAAATACATCAGACGGTGCGATTTTATGGATAATATGAATACGATGGACTTCAATCAGAAAATTGATGTTTCTCTGCGCGCTTCGCTTGAGGCAACTCCCGTCGAACGAAACGCTTCCGATGATCTGTCCACAGGGAGCAGCTCTGACGGGTTCTGGAACCTGATTGTTCTGTACACCGGTTCTCCACAGACGTTACAGAATGAATTTCCTTCCTCTTCCTTTACCTTTCTCCTTGGAAATTATGCCATAGTGAAAATCTCCGAGGACGACATTCCATCACTTGCCGCCTTTCCACAAGTAATATATATCGAACGTCCAAGACAGCTTTTCTTTGAGATTGTTTCTGCCCGGCAGGCTTCCTGTCTGAGTGCCATTCAGGAAAACAGCAGCTATGGTCTGACCGGAAAAGGCATTCTGATTTCTGTGATAGACTCCGGTATTGACTATGCGCATCCCGATTTTTGCAATCCGGACAAAACCACACGGCTGGTTGCTCTCTGGGACCAGACCATCCTCGCTGATCCTTCTGCTGGACGCTTTGCCCCCGCCGGTTATTCACAGGGTACACTTTTTTCTCCGGAACAGATCAATGCGGCACTTCAGGCAGACACTTTTGAGCAGCGCATGGAACTTGTACCCAGCACAGATGTCACAGGGCACGGAACCCATGTCGCCGGTATTGCTGCCGGAAACGGCCGTGCCTCCGGCGGACTCTACCGCGGAGTTGCCCCGGAATCCTCACTTCTTGCCGTCAAACTCGGCTCGCCCGATCCAAAGGGATTTCCAAACACGATCGAACTGATGCAGGCGGTCGATTTTTCCGTAAGATATGCCCTCGAACATACCGTGCCTCTTGTCATCAACCTGAGTTTTGGAAATACTTACGGCTCCCACAGCGGAACATCCCTTCTGGAAACCTACCTGGACTATGTCTCAAATCTCGGACGCATTAATATTGTTGTCGGAAGTGGAAATGAGGGAAACAACGGCGGGCATGCCAGCGCCCGACTGGCTTCTTTAGAATCTGCCAGAATTGAATTTGCCGTTGGAAATTATGAATCTTCTCTTTCGATTCAGATCTGGAAAAATTATTGGGATGATATTCGTTTTCAGCTGACTCCTCCGGGACTCGGAACCTCATTTAAAATTCCCAATCAGCCCGGCAGCTGGCGCTTTTCCTTTGGCACCACACAGATTCTGGTGTACTACGGACTTCCCTCCCCTTATAGTCTGTATCAGGAAATTGCCATCGATCTGCTGCCGCGGCGGGACTATATTTCGGGAGGTGTCTGGTTTTTTACCGCAGAAGCACGGTCTGTCATCGAAGGAATTATTGATCTGTGGATGCCGGCGGCCGCTATCCGCGGGACTGCCACACAATTTCTCACGCCGACAACGGAAACCACTCTCACGATACCTTCCACCGCCGGAAATGTCATTACCGTCGGTGCCTACGATTCTTCCACCAATACGCTCGCCCCTTTTTCCGGCAGAGGATATACCTGGAATACCGGACAGGTCAAACCGGATCTGGTCGCTCCCGGTGTCGACATCACCAGCTGTGCTGTCGGGGGCGGTTACGAATCCCGAAGCGGCACCTCCATGGCTGCTCCTTTTGTAAGCGGCAGCTGCGCACTGCTCATGCAGTGGGGCATTCTACAGAACAATGATCCCTTTCTATATGGCGAAAAAATGAAAGCATATCTGATCCGAGGTGCCAGACAGCTTCCATTTTCCGTTTCCTACCCCAATCCGCAGAGCGGATACGGAGCACTCTGCGTCAGCAGCAGCCTGACGTTTGTGTGATATGCTCCACTACTCTGCGATAAAGGCTTCATAAAATTTTTCTTTTGGCACAGGTTTTCCAAAGTAAAATCCCTGGATCATCTCTGCCTTTGTTTTCTTTAAAATATCTACCTGCTCTTTTGTCTCGATTCCCTCGACGATACAGTGAATTCCCAGATCATTGATCATGGAAGTCATATAGTCGAGGAGAATCCGGCTTTTGCGGTTATTGGTAATTTCGGTTACCATGGACCGGTCAATCTTTGCAGAATCAAAATCATACTGGATCAGTACCGCAAGATTGGAATAATGACTTCCGAAATCATCCATTGATAGTCTGAATCCGAGTTCTTTGAGGCTGTTTGCAACATTTTCAATCAGAACATGATCCATGTCTCCCACGGTCTCCGTTACCTCAATATGGATCAGTTCCACCGGAATATCATATTTTTGAACCATCTGCGTTACTTTTTCAATAAGTTCCGGATACATGATCGTCATCTTCGAGAAATTCACGGATATTGGCACCGTACGATGTCCTTCCCGGATCTGTTCCTTCTGATAACGAAATACTTCATCCAGAACAAACAGGTCAATCATATGCACCAGATTGTAATGTTCCAGCACCGGAATAAACATCCCCGGTCCCACAATGCCCAGTTCATCATCCAGCTGCCGGATCAGTGCCTCCGCGCCCTCTGTGCGCCCTGTGTGGATATCCACTTTCGGCTGCAGATATACCAGATACCTTCCACGCTCCATCAGATCGTTGATCTCATCTATCACGCTCTGCTCCATGCGCTTCATCACGGTTGTGCCATGCATCAGCTTAAGCTTATCGTTGCTCATAAGAACCTCTGCCTCTGCAATCTGGCTGCGTGTCTGCGGATGTGCACTCCAGCTGTATCCCATCGCCACGCCAAAGCCAAGTCCGGCAAGCCTTTTCTGCAGATTTTCCACCTGCTGCTCCATTTCCTGCCGTTTAATGTTGATACACAAAACCAGCATCTCATCCTCATCATACCGGTAAATCCGGTAATTGGGAAACATGGATTTCAATAAATCCGCAACTTCCATCAGTCTGCGGTTGCCGCTGATATAGCCAAACTGTTTATTAATCTCTGACAGATGGATCACATCGGTCGTGATCACGCCAAGTGAACGAAACATATTGTCCTCCCCGGTGCGTGCCATAACCGACAGTCCCTCCCGGTTCCAGAGACCTGTCAGTTTGTCATGTGTACGGTCATATTCCTGATGCTCCTGCAGATTGCGAAGTTCAATCCGCGCAGCCAGTGTCGTGCCAAGCATGGAAAGAACATCGGCCTCCTCGAGGTGTCTGTGTGGGTTTAAAACCATTAAAATTCCAAGCAGATGATCTCCGGTATACAAAGAAATCCCGGCTGCAGACCATGCACGTAGTTCTGCCAGATATTCATAGATCACCGGATGACTTTCTCTCAGCGACTTGATATCCGGAATCACCACGTCCCCGAGTTGTCCTATTTCCTGAATAACTCCTTCTGCATCTCCTGACTCAATTTTCTCGGTCACAAGTCTTGCCATCATCTGTGCCGTATCCCTGTGACACTCTTCCACATAGCGGATACCGCCCTCTTTTGCATAGGCAAGCACAACACAGTCCGCGTCAAAATACTGGCGCAGCGCTTCAAATGTCTGCATAAGGGCATCTCCGATTCCCTCTCTTCCAAGCGCTTCCATACAGGTACGGAGCTGTCTTAACATGGATTTTTCATTGCCTTGTGCGAGAATCGGTTCCACCGGATCTGCCGTTTCCGGCTCCTGATTTTCTTTGATCTGATCATAAAAAACAATCCGGTTTTTTCCGCCTCTTTTCGCCGCGTAAACTGCCCGGTCTGCCTCATAATAAAAATCCGGAAAACTGATTCTTCGTCCATCCAGTTTCGCAGCACCGATAGATACGGAATATTCCATATCAAAGATAATCTTTTTCAAATTTTCACGCAGGGAGACACAAAATTCTTCCATTTCAACAGAATTCTGAAAGCCGGAAGCAAACACCGCGAATTCATCTCCCCCAAGCCTGCCGACAATTCCCCGGTCACCGGTCACTTCACTTAAAATACTTCCGGTCTGGCTTAAGACCATATCCCCTACCGCATGTCCCTGCGTATCATTGATCATTTTAAAATCATCAATATCAAGCATGACAAATAAGGCATTTGTTGTACATTCCGCAAGCTCTTTTGCACAGTATTCCTCAAATGCCTTATGGTTATACACATTCGTCAGTACATCAATCTCTGCCCGGCGCCGCATGCGTTCCGTGATGGCTTTCTCCTGCTGCACACAGCAAAAACGCCCCACCATACGGTCTGTTTTTCCATCTTCTTCCGCAATACTCACCAGATAAAAACGGTACCATTCCGGTTGATTTTCTTTTTCGCAATAACGGACATCGACCGTAACAGTCCCTTCTTTTTGCAGGCAGGCATGCATCGCTCTGCGAAATACCTTTTTATCTTCCGGATCAATAAAAACAGATCCATAATGGTTCTTCTTTACATAATCTTCGATATCAAAAAGGACCTCGAACCGGTCATTTTCTATCGCATAAACCACTGCCCGGTCTTCTTTTACATCATATTCTATCAATCTCTCATGGTTTTGCTCTGCAACCACCCTGAGAAGTTCATTTTGCTTTTCCTGTTCTTTCTGCTCCCGCATAGTAACCTCTTATCTACTGCAGAACCTGATCTGCCACGTTCTCCAATTCACAGAATTTGTGAATTTCAGGAACCTTGTCTTCTATTGTACCAAACCCGTATGCCGCATGAATAAATTTAACCCCCGCATCCATGCTTGCATCGTAATCTCCCTGAATATCACCTACATATACCGCATCATCCAATGCATTCCGCCTGTACAGTAACGCGATATTCTCTCCTTTTGATTTTTCATTATTTCCGTAGCACTCAGTATCCTCTATCAGATCGTGCAGTTTGTAATAATCCAGAAAAGCCTCTATATATCCGGACTGGCAGTTGCTTACAATATACAGATGATATTTTTTCTTCAACTGTTCCATTGTCCTGCGGATATCCGGGTAGAGAGTTGCTCCGTGTATCCGGAGATATTCATTTTCTTCTTCCCCACACTGTGCCAGAAGTTTCTGGCGTTCGCCTTCTTCCAGATCCGGAAACAGAATCCGTGCGATCACATCCATCGTCTTTCCCATTACTGACTGGATGTCCTTTACCGTAATCGGTTTTCTGTCGTAGCCGGCTCTTTTTACAGTCTCATTCCAGGACTCTGCCACTTCCGCAGCGGAATCCCAGAGTGTTCCGTCCATATCAAATATGATTCCTTTTTTCATTATGCCTCGTCAATTGCCTTTCCGATATCATGGCGCATATACTTATTTGCGAAATCCACCCATTCGGTTGCCTCATAGGCTTTCTTTCTTGCTTCTTTTAAATCTTTTCCGGTTGCAGTAATGCCAAGGACACGTCCTCCGTTTGTTACGATGCGTCCTTCCTTATCGAATGCAGTTCCTGCATGGAAACAGAAGTAATCATCCTTGCCCTCGAACTTTTCAAGTCCGCTGATTGGGAATCCTTTCTCATAGGAAACCGGATATCCGTCAGATGCAAGTACAACACAGACAGCTGCATTGTCCTCAAACTGCAGATCAATCGTGTCAAGTTTTCCATCGACACATGCTTCCATGACATCAATGATATCATTTTTCATACGTGGAAGAACGACCTGTGCCTCCGGATCTCCAAAACGGGCATTGTACTCAAGAACCTTTGGTCCTTCCCCTGTCAGCATCAGTCCGAAGAAAATAACTCCGGTAAATGGTCTTCCCTCCGCAGCCATAGCATCTACAGTTGGCTGATAAATATACTTCTTACAGAATTCATCTACTTCTTTTGTATAGAACGGACTTGGAGAGAAATTTCCCATACCGCCGGTATTCAGTCCCTGATCTCCATCCTTGGCACGTTTGTGATCCTGTGCGGAAGACATGATGCGGATGGTCTTTCCGTCCACATAGGTCAGAACCGATACTTCACGTCCGGTCATAAATTCTTCGATTACCATCGTATTTCCGGCATTTCCGAATTTCTTATCTTCCATGATCGTACGCACGCCTTCTTTTGCCTCTTCGAGTGTATTACAGATCAGCACACCCTTTCCGAGTGCCAGACCGTCTGCCTTTAACACGATTGGCATCTTTGCCGTCTCAAGATATTTTAAAGCTTCTTCCGGATCGGTAAAGTTCTCGTAAGCAGCCGTCGGAATATGATACTTTTTCATCAGATCCTTGGAGAATGCTTTCGATCCTTCCAGAATCGCTGCATTTTTGCGCGGTCCGAATACCTTTAAGCCCTCTGCCTCAAAGACATCCACGATTCCGCCAACCAGCGGATCATCCATACCAACAATGGTAAAATCAATGGATTTCTCCTTTGCAAATGCAACGAGCTTGTCAAACTCCATGGCTCCGATCGGCACACACTCTGCCAAAGCTGCAATTCCTGCATTTCCAGGTGCACAATATATTTTGTCAACTCTCGGACTTCTGGCAACACTTGTTACGATTGCATGCTCACGTCCACCGCTTCCAATTACAAGAACTTTCATGATTATCCTCCTATATGTGATGCATTTCCTATTTACTGATATGTACGGTTTTGCCCGTCACCGTCACTTTTCCATTTGCGATCAGGTCGATCGCCTGTGGCATAATCTTCCACTCTGCCTGCTCCATGACACGGCGCTGCAGGATCTCCGGCGTATCGCCCTCCTGCACTTCTACCGCTTTCTGCAGAATGATCGGACCGGTATCCGTTCCCTCATCCACAAAATGCACGGTGGCACCTGTGACTTTGACTCCGCGGGCAAGTGCACCTTCATGCACTTTCAGCCCATAATATCCGGTTCCACAGAAAGACGGAATTAAAGACGGATGAATATTGATGATGCGGTTTCTGTACTTTGCAATCATCTGTTCCGGAATGACGACAAGGAATCCTGCCAGCACAACCAGATCCACCTCATACGCATCAAGTCTGCGCAGAAAATCTTCATTAAATGCCGCACGGCTCTCATACTCCTTCGGGCTGATGCATACTGCCTCAATTCCGTGCTTTTTTGCACGTTCCAAAGCGTATGCTCCCGGATTATTGCTGATCACTACCGCAATCTCTGTATTTGTGATTGTTTTTTGTTCAATTCCATCGATAATGGCCTGCAGATTGGTTCCGCCGCCGGATACACATACTGCGATTTTTAGCATAATGTTACACCCTTCTCTCCGTCTGTGATCTTACCAACCACATATGGAGTATCTCCGGCTGCTTTGATTGCTTCCATCGTCTTGTCCACGTCTGCCGGATCGACTGCAAGAACCATTCCAAGTCCCATGTTGTAAGTATTGTACATCATATGCTCATCTACATTTCCCTCTCTTGCCATAAGGGTAAAGATTGGAGGAACCGGGTAGCTGTTCTTTTCCACTACGGCATGCTTTCCTTCCGGAAGCATACGTGGAATATTCTCATAGAAACCACCACCGGTAATATGGCTGCAGGCTTTCACACGTACTCCAGCGTTCTTGATAGACTTCAATGCGCCTACATAGATACGGGTCGGAGCAAGAAGAGCCTCGCCAAGCGTTGTTCCAAGCTCATCAATATATGTATTTAAGGTTTCTTTGTCCATACGGAAAATCTTGCGCACGAGAGAAAATCCATTGGAATGTACACCGGAACTTGCCATACCGATCAGCACATCCCCGGCTTTTACGTCTTCTCCGGTAATGATATCCTTCTTGTCAACCACACCTACGGTAAATCCGGCCAGATCATACTCATCCTCCGGCATCAGTCCCGGATGCTCTGCAGTCTCTCCACCGATCAGTGCACATCCGGACTGCTTACAACCCTCTGCCACACCGCTTACGATCGTTGCAATTTTCTCCGGATAATTTTTTCCACATGCAATATAATCCAGGAAAAATAACGGTTCACCACCGGCACAGGCTACATCGTTGACACACATTGCAACGGCATCAATACCGATCGTATCATGCTTGTCCATCAGGAAAGCCAGTTTTACCTTGGTTCCGCATCCATCGGTTCCGGATAAAAGAACCGGCTCTTCCATATTCTTGATCGCATCCAGCGAAAAAGCACCGGAAAATCCGCCAAGTCCGCCTAATACCTCCGGACGCATGGTTCCCTTTACAAACTTCTTCATCAGTTCCACTGACTCATATCCTGCTTCGATATCTACGCCCGCGTTCTTGTAATCCATTTATTTTTCCTCCTAATATCTGTGTTTTAATCTATTATTGTCGCTTATAGTATATCGGGTATTTTTCGATTTTACCAATCATAAATGTTAATAAATCTAATTAGTAGTTCTTATATCCCACTTCCTGCAATCTGGCATCCTTTGCCTCAACCTGCTCTTTTAAGTTTTTAGAATACTCTTTCAGGCGTGCAAGTAAATCCGCATCACTGGTTGCAAGAATCTTTGCTGCAAGAATACCGGCATTTGCTCCGCCGTTGATTGCTACGGTTGCTACCGGAATACCGGTCGGCATCTGCACGATACTGTACAGGGAATCTCTTCCGCCAAGAGAAGTGGTGTGCATCGGGATTCCGATGACCGGCATCGGGAAGATTGCTGCGCACATGCCCGGCAGATGTGCTGCCATACCTGCACCTGCGATAATCACTTTAAATCCTTTTTCCTCCGCACTCTTTGCATATTCAAAAAATACATCCTGTCTCTTATACACATCTCCGAGCCCACGAGACACTCGCTAATCTC
>ERZ1027046.322-NODE-322-length-22528-cov-13.312241_pt1 | contig 22528 bp, 15 predicted proteins | sample MGYA00519431_ERZ1027046 | MGnify/ENA primary metagenome ERZ1027046 (study PRJEB26926, sample SAMN06164587) | human gut metagenome | biome: ENVO:00009003; feature: ENVO:2100002; material: ENVO:00002003 | host: Homo sapiens | place: USA | collected 2012 ...
CGTCGGCAGCGTCAGATGTGTATAAGAGACAGCTCAGTACCGACACTTCCGACATTTGTGCCTCATCTGCTTTTACAGATTCCAGCAGCGCATCACATTTTTCAGAAATTCCATCCGCCTTTTCCTTCAGCTCTGCATAGTTTTTGATTCCATGCTCTTCCATGAACATCATAGCTTTTGCCATCTGCTTCAGATTAAAGACTTTCGCCCAACGCGCATATCCCGCGCCTTTGCCCGCCTGCATTTTGGCACGGACATCAATCAGGAACGACAGCTCTGCCTTCTGATGCACCTGTGCTGACCGTGCGTTTGTACGATTTTTCTCTGCAAATTTGCTTTTATGAACCGCATTTCCAGCAATCACTTCGCAGAGTTCTTCAACCGAATATCCTTTGCCAAGAGAGCGGAAACGAGCAAATCTGGCGTGGCCTTTTCCCCGCAGAGCAGGCTGTTTTCCATCTTTATACTCGTATCCGGCCTCCTGCAAAATTTCAATCAGTTCCCGAAAGTCTTTTGGATTTCTTGCCAATGCTGCATCAATGGCCTCGCAGATTTCATCCCGCTGCGATTTTTTCTCCGGGTATTCCGTTCTCTTCTGCCGCTCTCCATAGGGCTTCCGGATAATGACCGACAACCGGTGTTCCAGACAGACGATATCACTGAGCCTTGCCAGTGCAAGACCGGATAAGCGAAAATCTCGGAATTTTCTGGTGCTGTCTAATGTAGTCGAATTAAAAATAATGTGGTTATGAATGTGCGCACGATCAACATGGGTAGCCACGATAAAGGCATGTTTTCCCTTAGTAAAGCGCATGGCCGTCTCATATCCAACCTTGTTCGCCTCCTCCGGCGTGATTTCTCCGGGCTTAAAAGATTGCCGAATCTGATATGCAATCACATCATGCGCCTGGGTTCTACCGGTGATATGCTCATACTGCCGTTTGGAAAGCAGAAATTCTTCATCACAGGTCTTTGCGTCACAGGCATACGCGCTGATATATTTTCCATCTTCCGTCTTTGCTGCATTCTCAGTATAATCAGTACGGTCAGCCAGACACTGCGCCACCGTCTTTCCTTTATTAATATGCAGCGCAATTAGTCTTGTAGCCGCCATTTTCATATTCCTCCATCTAAAAAGAGCTACCCGAAGGCAGCTCTTACCAATCTACTATTCTCATTTTAACATCCGTTCCCGGTCATAAGCTCCCTGCAAATAAACGGCCTGCTTGATGATTTCTTCCATATCGAAATAGACACACATAATGCTTTCGTACAGCTTCCACACATTAGATTCGCTGCCGCCCACCATTTCCATCAGCTGGTCTTCCATCTTCGATTGCTCAGACTGTTTTTCCTGATAAGCAGTCTCTTCCACAAAATGATTCTCTCCATCTGTTTCCTCGTACCGTAAATCATAATAATCTTTCATAAACTGAATATCCATCTAATCCCTCCTGAACTCAAATTGTCAAAACATCCTCCACACACTCGCACAGCCGTTCCATCAGTTCCATGATGCCGCCCGCTCCAACCGCAGCTGCGAACAGTCCCATCTCAATCAGGGTCAGCAAGAACACATCCGTCCAGCTCGCCCGAACCACAGAATAAATGCCGCAGCCAAGAACGAAAAGCATAACCAGCGAAAGTACCCACAGGGATAGCTGCATCAGCAGATTCCAGATAAAGCACAGAAATCGCAGCAGAAACGCAACCGGCAGCAACAGGATTTTCAGCACCAGCTTCAACAAAAAACATACGATCTTCATGGATTTCACCCCTTCGTTTTTCTTTTCATCTTCATTTTATCGTACCCGCTTGTCAAACACCACGATGTCAACAGGAAGACCTGCAAAAAATATGTAATGACACAGACTGTTTCATCTGTGCCATGTGCAATAGAAATTCCGCACGTTTGCGCCGTCATCGAATACCAGAAAGCCTCTTTAAGATCAGCTTTTGCATCTCCCAGAGTTCATCCAGTCGCTTCTGCAAATCCCGGATATCCTCCGCATAGATGCTTCCAGATTCATTGGCGCGTTTTGCGTACTGGTTTAGGTTGTTGCTGCATCGGCGAAGAAGTGTGGATACCTGCGCCACATCCGACAAATCAAGATTTACGCAGTACCCGTCCATCGCCATTTTTCTCATATAGGCACCGGTATTCCGAATCCCCAATTCTTTCTGCTTTTCACGAATCCTCGCCAGCTCTTCCGGGTTTACCCGGACATTGATCCAGTGTTCCCGAACACTCATAGTGCCACCTCCTCATCATTTCGATGTGTCATCGGCGGAATGCGCCCTGCACGGTCACGCAGCTCTGCCAGGACAGACGGCTTTTCCGTTGTTCTCTCACGGTCTGGATCATCATTTTCACGGTCATCCATATTCAGCAGTGCGTCCAGTTCTGCCAGTCTTGCACTCTTTTCCGCCAGTTCTGCCTCCTGGGGGAACGGCTTTCCAAGCTCGGCCTGCGCAGCTTCCTGCTGGCTCCTAAGATTGTCCAGCTGCTGTTCCGCCTTCTCCAGCCTTGCAGGAATCCCGGCAAGAGCATTATCCAAACGCTGGATATTGCCCGCAGCACTGGTGCCGATGGGCACCCGGTGGGTCATCTCGCCTTTCAGCAGCACCTGATACTCTTTCTGGAAGCTGTCATATGACAACTCCATCTTGAAACCGCGATAGCTACCAAGCGGCACCGGCTCCAAACTCTGATTGGCTTTACAGACCGCAAGAATTGCTTCACCGGCCTCGGCTTTTTCAGTAAAGCATGTGCCATTCACTTCCATGCCGCAGAACCCTTCTTCCGGCAGCGGATGTGCCGCCACCGTCCGAATATCCGACTGAAAGCCCTTGATGAATCCCTGCGTTTTCTCAATCTCCGCAGGGAAATATTTCATCAGCTTATCCTCCAATCGGTACTGCTGGCTCTGATGGTCTGCCTTCAATACTTTCAGCCTTGCAACATCTACATCCAAGTCCATTTTCTCCTTGATCTGCGGGTCTCCTGCACAAAGTGCCTTGATCTCCGCATAGGAAAGAGCCTGCTCATCTACATCATCACAGGAACGTACCGGAGATTTGCTGGTCATGATCTGGCTGATGAACTTCTGCTTATTCTCCAGTGTCTGATAGAGGTAGGCATCAAAAGTTCCTTCCGTCACATACTGATAAACCTGCACCTCTTTGTTTCGATTTCCCTGACGGATGATACGACCATTTCTCTGGGTCATGTCCGCAGGCCGCCAACCTACATCCAGATGATGCACGGCCACCAGCCTGTCCTGCACGTTCGTGCCTGCGCCCATCTTCTGTGTCGAACCTAACAACACCCGCACCTGCCCAGTACGGACTTTGGCAAACAGATCCTTCTTTTTTGCCTCGGTATCAGCATCATGGATAAATGCGATTTCTTCCTCCGGTACACCGGACTGGATAAGTTTGGTGCGGATGTCCTCATAGACATTAAAGGTACCATCGTTTTTCGGTGTGCTGAGGTCGCAGAACAGCAGCTGGGTCAGCTTGTCCGACTGTCCTTCTTCATAAATACGAAGCACATTCCGCACACAGGCATTGAGCTTACTGTTGGGGTCATCCGGCAGGAGCGGATTCATCAGCCGCTGATCCAGCCCCAGCTTTCTGCCATCCGACGTGATTTTCAGCATGTTATCGACCGACGGGTCTACCACGCCGGAATGCACAGCCGCTGCCCGTTCCGAAAGCTCCGCCACCATCGCCTGCTGATGCTCCGAAGGCTGCACCACCACAGTTTCAAACTTTGCCTCCGGCACCGGCAGATGCAGCTGATCGGAAGTCTTGATATCTGCCACTCCCTTGAACATATTCATCAGCTCCGGCAGGTTGAAGAATTTTGCAAATCTTGTTCTTGCCCGGTATCCGGTTCCTTCTGGTGCCAGCTCAATGGCCGTGGTGGTCTCACCAAAGGTAGAAGCCCAGCTGTCGAAATGGGTCAGCCCTTTCTGCTGCAACGTGCCGTACTGGAGATACCGCATCATGGTGTAAAGCTCCGTCATGCTGTTGCTGACCGGGGTGCCGGTCGCAAAAATGATGCCGCGCCCGCCTGTCAGCTCGTCCATATATTGGCACTTCATAAACATATCCGAAGATTTCTGCGCTTCCGATGTGGACAAGCCCGCAACATTGCGCATTTTTGTGTAGAGGAACAGGTTCTTGAACGCGTGTGCCTCGTCTACGAACAGCCGGTCTACGCCCAGCTGCTCAAAGGTAATCACATCGTCTTTTCGGTCGGTTGCCCGGAGTTTCTCCAATCTCGCCTCCAATCCTTTCCGGGTCTTTTCCATCTGTTTGATGGAGAAACGCTCGCCATTCTGGGATTTCATCTCAGCAATAGCATTTTCGATTTCATCAATCTGGGCAGTCAAAATCCGCTCCTGCCGTTCTGCGGACACCGGGATTTTCTCAAACTGAGAATGCCCGATGATAACTGCATCGTAATCGCCAGTGGCAATTCGTGCGCAGAACTTTTTTCTGCGGGCAGTCTCAAAGTCCTTTTTGCTTGCCACCAGCAGTTTTGCACTCGGATACAGGCGTAGGAACTCGTTTGCCCACTGAAGGGTCAAATGATTCGGAACGACAAACATGGATTTCTGGCACAGTCCCAGCCGCTTTGCCTCCATAGCAGAAGCGGCCATCTCGAAGGTCTTACCGGCACCTACCTCGTGGGCCAGCAGCGTATTGCCGCCGTACAGCACATGAGCAATGGCATTCTGCTGATGTTCACGCAGCCGGATTTCCGGATTCATGCCGCCAAAGCGGATATGAGAACCATCGTACTCACGAGGACGGGTACTGTTGAACAGCTCGTTATACTTTTCCACCAGTTCCGCACGGCGATAAGGGTCTTTCCACACCCAATTCTGGAACGCATCCTTAATGGCCTGCTGTTTCTGCTGGGCGAGGGTGGTCTCCTTTTTATTCAGAACTCGCTTTTGCTTACCGTCTGCATCCTCCACGGTATCGTAGATACGAATATCCCGCAGATTCAGCGTATCCTCTAAAATCCGGTAGGCATTGGCACGGCTGGTGCCGTAGGTCATATAGGCATGGACATCGTTCCGGCTCGGTGTACTCTTGCCGGTAATCTGCCATTCTGCCGTCATGGGAGAGAATTTCACTTCAATATTTCTGCGCAGATAGAACGGCGGTTCAAAGGTTTCTTCCATAAACTGCTGGATATAATCCCGATTGACCCATGTGGCACCAAGGCGCACATCAATCTCCGACGCATCCAGGTCTTTCGGCTGTGCTTTCTTCAAATATTCCGTGTTTACCGCAAAGGCAGGGTCAGAAGCCGCAGCCAGTTCTGCCACGCGGAGTTTTTCCCGGACATTGCCGGACAGATATTCATCAGCCGTCACCCAGCCGGTTTCCTCGCCGCCCTGCGTCATCGGGTCTTTGAAAATGACACCATGCAGTTCCTGCTGGATTTTTTCAAATTCTCCCGGTGTACCTAAAAGCTCCGACATATAGGGCAAATCCACTTTGCCGCGCTCTCCGATGGAGATTGCCAGAGCCTCTGCCGGAGTATCTACGCTGGTAACAGCCCGTTCCGGTCGAATCGTCCGTTTGGTGAACATATCCGCCTTGGATTCCAGCCTGCCGTTTTCATCTACATTTTCCAGAGAGCAGAGCAGATAATAAGACGAATCTTCTGAAAAAGCCTGCGCATTTGCACGGGAGTTGATAAGCCCATACTGATCGGCGAATCGGTCATAGGCTACATTCAGTTCCCGCTGTTTCTGGGCAATCGCGTCCTCCGGATAATCGTTCAGCTGATAGTCGATCAGTTCCTGCACAATGGTACGAAGCTCCACCATGCTCTTGATCCTGCCGGTGGCTGTCGCAGAAAGGTCAGCCTTTCGCATGATGCTGTTCTCACGGAAGTAGACATCCCCATCCACCACCGCATAGGAGAAGTTCTTTACATTGGGGTCTGCCGGAATGGTTTCGCCCTGCAAGGACAGTTCTTCCTCCGGTGCCAGCTCCTGCGCTTCATAGTGACCGCCGATATGCTGCACAGCCTCATGCAGCTGGTCTCCCAGATCCTCATCCGGAATCGGAATGACCGTACATTCTTCCTTGCCGTACTGGGTACTTTCCGTTGTAATCTCACCCAGCACCATTTCCGGGTGGTCAACAAAATAGCTGTTGAGGGTAATACCCTCCGATGTCAGCCCCAGATGCACCCAATCCGGTTCGATATCAATGGGATGGTCTCTCTTTTGCAGAAAAATGATATCCGACACTACATCTGTACCGGCATTGGCACGGAATGCGTTGTTAGGAAGTCGAATGGCTCCCAGCAGTTCTGCCCGTTGCGCCAGATACTTTCGCGCGTCCGGATTCTTGGAATCCATCGTGTAGCGGCTGGTAACAAAGGCCACGATGCCACCGGGACGAACCTGATCCAATGCCTTGGCAAAGAAATAGTTGTGGATAGAAAATCCGAGTTTATCATAGGGCTTATCGCTGACACGGTAGTTGCCAAAGGGCACATTGCCCACGGCCAGATCATAGAAGTCGCGCCGGTCGGTGGTTTCAAAGCCTGCCACCTTGATTTCTGCCTGCGGATACAATTTCTGCGCAATGCGCCCGGTGATGGAATCCAGTTCCACACCATACAGTCTGCTTCCCAGCATGGAATCCGGCAGCATACCGAAGAAGTTGCCGACACCCATCGACGGTTCCAGAATATTGCCTTTCTCAAATCCCATACCGTCCAATGCCTCATAGATTGCACGGATCACGGTAGGGCTGGTGTAATGCGCATTCAGAGTCGAAGCCCTGGCTGCGGCATATTCTTCTTCCGTAAGAGCTGCTTTCAGCTCCTTATATTCGCCTGTCCAGGCAGTTTTCTCTGCGTCAAAGGCATCTGCCAGCCCACCCCAGCCGACATAATTGGCCAGCGTTTCCTGTTCCTCCGGTGTCGCATCCCTATGCTGATTTTCTAAGGCTTTCAGCGTGTAGATGGCATCCATGTTGGCACGGAATTTCTGCTTAGGACTGCCTTCGCCGAGGTGAAAGCTGTTGATGCGGTAGTTCTCCGCATGTTTTGCTTCATGCCCTGCCCGGAACGCTTCTTTTTTTCCAGAATTCAGATCAACCACCAGATTGTGCAGGTGAACATTTTCCTCATGCCCCAAAATTCTTGCCAGATTTTCCTTGCTTTCCGAGCGGAAGATCGGATACACGGAATCCGGGTCCCGAAGTTCCACATCGAAAAGCCCGACTTTTTCAATCGTAAATGCCTTTCCGTCCAGATACAGCGTATCGCCAACGCGATAATCCGGCTGCACCGGAGCTGCGGGTTCTGGCTGCACAGTTGCAGGCTCTTTTTCAGCCTCCATGTTCCTGCCGCGAATCTCCTGCAACGCCTCTGATGCACTCACATAATCGGCAAATGTCTGCACTTTTCCGTCCGAATATCCGTAATACTCTTCTTTGACATAATCCCAGATGGCAAACGCATCTTTAGAATCCGGAAAGTTCTTGCCGGTCATTGTGACCACAAACCGTTCATCCGGTGCATAGCCAGACTCTCTGGAAAGTTCGCTGGCGTGTTCCTGCATTTCCAGTACCAGAGGATCTGTCTCTGCGTGAGCCGATTCCTGTACTTCTTCGGATTTCACATCTGGGAATGGAATGTCCTGCTGCAAATTCTGCTTGCTCTGTTCAACATAGAGCCAGTCTTTTGCTTCCCGTTCCTGAACTTTTTCAATCAACTGCTGGCGGTAGGTCTCTGCCTCCCATTCGCTGGTAAACTCTTCGCTGACACCATCCGGCTCCACATGAATGCCGTCCTGAATATCATCCCAGACCGCATAACCATCGTCTGTCTCCATCACGGTAAACCGCTGTGGTGCCGCCAGTTCACTCCGGGCATATACATCCGCAGCCGTATTCAGCATGTTGTCCACATGCTCATTTCCGGTATCGTAGCGTTCCGGTGGCGTTGGCGGAAACACATGGGCTGCAGTCGGCATAGGAAGCGGCGCGCCGTATTCCTGCTCCAGCTTCCGATACTCTTCCATTTCCAGCGCGGTCAGGTACTGATCATTTTCCACAAGCCGGTCTAACCGCTTATCCACCGCCGACCATGTGAGTCGCACTTCCCGGTCATGGTCATAATTGCGAAGCAGAATACCTCTTCCGTTATAATCGGCAAAACCGCGACTGCCATCCATAAAGGTATAGCTGTGGCCACCGAGACCGTATTCCGCTTTCAAGAATGCAGCTCGTTCTTTTGCGTCCCCTTGCTGCTGATACAGCGCATAAATACGGATCTTTCCGCCTTCAAAATTGGAGCCTGTCCGCAGCATCCGGTCGATTTCATCCTCAGAAATGACAAAAGCGGAGGGCTTTTCGCTCTCCGCTTCTTTGGCTGCATTTTCTGCCGCCGCATCAATTTTCTGAATCTGCTCTGCTTCGGACTGAAACAGACTCATGAAGTTTAACTGTTGATAAGTTCCGTCAGAATGACTTCCTCTGCCTGCGCTTTCAGCATGTTCATGTGCTGCACCCAGGCCATCTGGTTCAATTTCTTGTCCGGTGCCGGATTCGCTTTCAGAAGATCCGCCATCATCTGCTCCATCCGTGCGGTCGCGGTCTCCTGAATCTCCCACAGGTGCGGGTACAGCTTCTCGGTCAGGATCAGGTGATTGTACAGCAGCGTGTTGTTCTCCTGCAGAAACGCTCTGCGCATCCTCCCGTACTTGCCCAGGGGCTTCTGTTCCTGCACCGACAACTGGATGTCCGGAATCAGGTAATCGCCGTTCTTCGTGTAATTCAGCTCCATCATAGTTTTGGCTCCTTTCTGCCTGCTTATCTCTTTCATAGGTTCGGATCGTGCGTTCAATTTCCCGGAAGATCTGGCTGGACATTTCGCTGACCGCAGTTCCCAGCACATTGGCGGCAGCCTGCGTATTAAAATCAAAGATGTCCAGAAAATCCTCGTGCTCAAAATAGTCATCTGCATTGCCCACCGTCCGGGTAAAGACGGAATATGCGATGCTGACAGCGGCAGCTCTCTTAAAGGAAGCTCCGATGTTGAGTTCATCATATCCTTCCAGATAGGAATCTGCAACGATGTCACTGATCTGCCTGCGGTTTTCCTCCCAGTAATCCCTTGCAAGGCGTTCTGCCGCTTCCATGATATGATTTTCCAGAGACCCAGCACCGGCAGGAACATCAAATGCTGCATCCAGTGCGCGAATGATTGGCTGCTCATGCTCCGCATTCATTTTCCAGAGCTGTACCGGTCGGGAATTCTTCCGTTCTCCGGTATCTGCCACATCAAATACATACCGCAGTTTCGGCTGCTCGCCGCGCATGTCCAAAAGAGCAATGCCCTTGGAGCCACGCTTCACATAGCGGTTCATCCGATCATTCCAGAGATCGTACTCTGCACAGGCCGTCGCTTCTGGTCTCTGCTTATAGATCATCAGCTGCTCCGCAAAAGGATACTTATAAAGCCGTGCGGATGTGGTCAAAAACGCTGTCCACTGTTCTTTGCTGCCAGTGATCTGTGCCGCAGCTTCCTGTGCCATCTGCATATAATAAGCCGTTTTCGTCATCATCTGTCTTTTTTCCTCCTCTCCCTTATTCGTCCGGATACAAATCCAGTGCCTCATATTCTGCATCTGTCATCTCTGCCAGTTTCGCAAGCAGCGAGGCCGTCCACCTGCGCAGGTTTCTGTCCCTTCCGGTCAGACTTTTCTGCATCACCTGAAGCTCTTCGATCAGCCCTGTCCTTGTGCCAGGGCTGTAAAGCATCATGAGCATCCATTCTTCATCCGTAAAACGCATTTATAACCCCTTTTCTTCGCAGCACCTGCGAGGCGGCGCAGGCGGCACCGCCTCCTGCTTTTCCTTCAGCTGATCCAGAACCGATGCTTTCTCCGCCGGTTCTTCCTTCTTTCCGTTATTGATCACGCCGTCAATCATACCGTAATCGTCTTCCATTGCCATTTCTGCGGCTTTCAGATAATTCTCCGGTTTCAAAAATCCGGGCAGTTCCTGGAAGCCGATGGAATCCACATAGTGACAGCTTACAACACCATTCTGCCGTAAAGCCACGATGTCAGACACAGAAAGACTATGCCCAGTAAAATCATCAGGGTGGGAAACATTGAATTTCGCATACAGTTCCTCCAACATCGTATTCTGATCCTTGTAGGGAAGCAGCGGAGCCGTATAAACCACTTCATAATGGTCAATATCCGGTTCCAGCCCCATCCGTTCCAGTTCGCGCATAGACGAAAAGCGTTCATATACCGTATCCTCGATGCGGTGAAGCTGCAAAATCGCATACTGGTCGGTAGCACTGTCGAGAAATTCCATCATTCTTTCGTCCGGTGCCTGATTTCCATGCACTTCATCCCATTTTTCAATTCTTGCCATCGTTCATTTCTCCCTTCTCCATAAACGGCAGGCCGTTTTCCTTTGCTTCCTGCCGCTGCTGTTCCCGCCGCTTTTCACTATAAGGCGGTCGGATACCGACGCAGCGTTTCGGAATCGTATAAGTGACCGACCCATGCTCCCGGTGCTCCAAAATAAACTGCTCCGGATACTGTTTTCGCAGTTCCCGAAGCTTCTTAATCAGGCGGCTGTCATGGGTATAAATGCTGGCGGTATCCAGTTCATTATCAAAATTGATGACGGTTTCCTGCTCTGCTTTCGTAAGCTTGTATTTCATCGCTCTGCCTCCTTCGCCTTGGCAGCTTTCACCGGCGTATCCGTTCTGGAAGACAAATCCGAGAGTTTACCCAGCACAGATTCCCGTCTGCTGATTTCCGCTTCCTCTGCACGATCACAAAGTTCATCATAGTCAATCTGCGTCATGGTGCGGCCACCGAACCCATAATCCGAAAGAATCTGGTCTCTGGCTGCATTCATGCTGATTTCCGGGTTGTCGATCTGTCCACCGTCAATTTCCGTAAAGTCCTTATGATATAAGGTATAGTCGTAACCGTCCTCACAGGTCTGAATGGCAAGAAAGCCCTTGCTTCCCAAATCCCATGCACTGCGTTCTTCCGTAATCAGCGGCTCCGGGCGGCATGTACCACCGCCGCGTTCCAGCATTTCTGCCAGCTGACAGATGTGCAAAACATCATACCCCAGGCGCAAATGATATTCGTCCATATATTCGCAGCGAGCTGAGAACTTCCGGTTCGGATACTCGATCTCCACTGCACTGCCATCCGGAATTTTGAACCGATCCTCGTAGTTGCTGGTGATAAACCGGATATTTTTTGCATTCTCCAGCTCAGGATCAGCCTTTTTCATCTGCCAGAGAACCTTTCTGCCGCCGCGTACCTGCTCCAGCATCTCCGGAGCTACCGGCGCAACGGCAAGACCGTCAAGCTGGGAAATCTTCTGAAGTGCTACCACCCTTGCGCTTTCTTCCAGCGTAGAAGACGGCTGTTTATCCAACACATCCCAGCCAATGTGTCCCTCGGTGGTCTGCACCTTGCTGTCCATATCAAAGCAATGGAATTCCACGCCGTCCTGCTTTTCCTGCAAGGAAAGCAGCGCAGCATTATCCACCAAATAAGCTGCATTCATCATTTTCATGCTCATTTTTTACCTCCAAACTCCAGCTTAAATGCTGCTGCACCGTCCTCGCCAGTCTCTACATGAACGGTTGTGTCATAGTAACGTCCAGACTTCTTGGAATAGCAGTGGGTAAGCCGTGCTTTTCCCTGATTTACCAGTTGCTTTGCCAGTTCCTCTGTCATCTGCTTTCCCAGTGTCTGAAAGAACCTGTTTTCCTTCCAGAGTGCAAATTTACAGTTCTTATCCCTGCAAAACCATCCATTTGCCGTTTCACAAACATCACTGCCGCAGGCGGGGCAGGAACCAATGACTTTGCATTCCGGCTGCATCAGGACATTGGCACCTTTCACAGCCTCGTAGGTTTTTACAAGTCCGCTGACCATGCTGCTGATTTCTCCCATAAAGGCATCGCTGTCATACTCGCCGTGTTCTATTTTCAGCAGTTTTACCTCCCAGTCTGCCGTCATGGATGGAGACTGAATCTGTTCCGGCACCACCGTCACCAGCGCATTTCCCTTGTCCGTAGAACAAAGGTATTTCGTTTTCTTATCGCCCCTGCGCTCGATAAAGCCTTTCTGTACCAGTTTTTCGATGATGGCAGCGCGTGTAGCTGGTGTGCCGATGCCTTTTCGCTCTACACCAGCCGGAAATTCATCCGAGCTGGCACTTTCCATCGCTGAAAGCAGAAGATCTTCGGTAAACCTCTTGGGTGGGCTGGTCTTGCCTTCTTTCAGATCGACACCGGCAAGTTCCAATGTCATGCCTTCCGAAAGCTCCGGAAGATCACCTGCCTCCGCATTCTTCTCAGCATCTTCAACCGGCTTTCCTGCATATTGCCTCCAGCCCATATCCGTGACTGTTTTGCCTTTCGTGCGGAACTTCTGACCGGCACACTCCGCTTCTACTATGGTTTCTGCATAGTGGCAGGGTGTTCCGACCGCACAAATCAGCCGCACCGCCAGCAGAGTAAGAATCGCTTGTTCTCCACTGGGAAGCGAGGAAATGTCATAACCCGCCGCTGTTTTTGTAGGGATAATGGCATGGTGATCGGTGACTTTCTTAGAATTGATGACCTGCGCTGCATTCACCGGTGCCGGTACATCCGCCTGAATCTGAAAGCTCTGCTGGATCACAGAAACAAGTTCCGGCACCAGCGGTGCCATATCATCCGTCAGATACCGGCTGTCGGTACGGGGATATGTCACGAGTTTCTTCTCGTACAGAGCCTGTGTGTAATCCAGGGTCTGCTGGGCAGTGAATCCCAGCTGCCGATTTGCTTCTCTCTGAAGCGATGTCAGATCAAACAAGGCCGGGGGCTTCTCTGATTTTTCTTTCTGCTCTACCTTGGTAATTATGGCACTTCCTGCCTGGCAACACTCTGCCACCAGTTTTTCTGCTTCTGCTTTTTCTTTCATTCGCTCACCGCCCGCTTGAAAATCCCGAAATTTTAATTCTGCCGAGTAGAACGGCTCCGGCTTGAACGCCCGGATTGCTGCATCTCGCATAACCACCATCGCAAGCGTTGGTGTCATCACGCGCCCCACATTCAGGGTCTGCCCATACAGACATGAAAAAAGCCGGGTGGCGTTGATTCCGACAATCCAGTCGGCTCGCTCCCGGCATAAAGCCGCCTCATATAAGGCATCATATTCTGTTCCCGGTCTGAGCTTCTGAAAGCCTTCCCGGATAGCACTGTCCTCCATTGATGAAATCCAAAGCCGTTCCACCGGCTTTTTGCAGCCGCACTGATGGTAAACCAGTCGGAAAATCAGTTCGCCCTCACGCCCTGCATCGGTTGCACAGATCAGACTCTCCACATCTTTCCGCTGCATGAGCTTTTTCAGGATTCCGAACTGCTTTTTCGTGCTGGCGGACACCTGATACTGCCAATGTTCCGGCAAAATCGGAAGATCATCATACTTCCACTTTGCATACTTTTCATCATAGGCTTCCGGCTGGGAAAGTTCCACCAGATGCCCCACACACCAACTGACAAGGTAGCCATTGCCCTCCATATAACCGTCCCCGCGCTGATCTGCCCCGATCACTTTCGAGAGACTCATGGCAACCGAGGGCTTTTCCGCTAATACAAGCTTCATTCGATACTGCTCCTTTCGCAAAAAAATTAGCAGCCAGGCACCGAAGCGCATGACTGCTATGTAAGGAACGGTATTCTGTTTTAGGTCTACAAACTGGGGCTTTTATGATCTTGCCACAGCTTATCAGTCTATGCACGTCAACTGTTGAAACCGCCGTGTACCGAACGGTACGCACGGTGGTGTGAGAGGACGGCGGCTAGTCACCGCCTCCTACTCGCTTGTGCCCATGTTTCGGCCCTCCACATCATCACTCCGCGCATGCGTTGTGCCTCGCCGCAACGCATTCTGCCCCTCGCTGACTCATCGCCAGGCATCGCTGATGGTGTTCGTCTGCCCATCCTCACTTCTGCAGTATCTGCTTTTCGTTCTCCTGCACACGCCGCTCGAGCGCTGTATACTGCCGGAGCTCGTCCTCGGTAAATCCCCAGAACTTCGCCTGCTCGTAGTCACGCTCCGCGGCCGCGATATCCTGCAGCACCGCATCCGACGCCGGCAGCAGCTCGAGACGAATCTTCCGCGGCTCGCGTTTTTTCTTCGTCATTCCGTTCGCGTCTGCATCCTGTGCCTCGCCACGCTTTCCGAAAAGACCGGTCGCCTCGGCTATTTCCGCCGCTTCACGTCGTTTCCTCGGCACGTCGACCACTTCGAGCATCCCGCGTGAGACCAGCTTCTGCAGCGCGGCGCGCAGATCCCCGCGGCTCATATGCATCAGCTCCGCGAGATCCTTCCGGCTCAGCGCCTTTCCGGCATCCTTTCGATCAGTCGCCTCCACGGCATCTTCCCGCGCAGGCATCTGCGCTTCAGCCCCTCGAGTGAGCGCCTTTCCCGCGTCCTTCCGATACAGCAGCAGCGACAGCTCCGCCAGCGTCATATCATACTTCAGCGCCACCGACTCGAGATAGCGCTCGAGCAGCTTCCGGTCGCGGTACTTCTCCACGATGATCCCATCCTCCGAAATCACCTCCTGCAGCGCCTGGCTCCGCTCCTCACCGAGCTTCTGCGTCCCCGGAATCGTCGCCGGGAACACGAAACCATCCTTCGCCGCATCCACTAGAAAATGATAGACCTGCAGCCGCTTCCGCTCATACGCATCCTCATCCAGCATATGCTTGAAGAAGTCGTTGTAGCACTCGAACATCGCGAGTTTCATCTCCACCGTCCGCGCGAAGCTGATCTTCTGATTCACCAGCGAACCCTTCGTCTTCACATAATAGTAGACCGGCGTCCGCAGCGCATAGAACGTCGTCGCATAGCGCACATACTCGAGATTAAACAGAAAATCCTCGCACCAGCTGAGCTTCGCATCCATCCGGATCCCGTGCGCCTCCACAAGCGAGCGCCGGTACAGCTTATTCCACAGCACCCCATAGTAGTAGTCCGCCGGGTTCTCCATCATGAAGCCAACGAACGCTTCACGCCCGATCACCTGGTCCGCGTCGATATCCCCCTTCCGCGACACCATCTCTCCGACGACACGATAGAAATCCGCGATCACCATGTCGCAGCCCGTCTCCTCGGCCGCCCGCACCATCAGCTTCGTCGCATCCGCCGTCAGCCAGTCATCACTGTCCACGAACTGCAGAAACGTACCCCGCGCCCGCGCGATCGCCTGGTTTCGCGTATCCGACACCCCCGTATTCTCCTTATGCACGACCACCACGCGCGCATCCGCCCGCGCATATCCGTCGCAGATCTCCCCGGACCGATCCTTACTTCCATCATCCATGAGGATCAGCTCGAAATCCCGAAACTCCTGATTCAGAATACTGTCCACACAGCGCGCGAGACTCTTCTCCGCGTTATACACCGGCACGATGATACTGACCTTCGGCTCCATAGGCACCTCCATCAAAAAACTACTTCTAATTGTACCATAAAACCCTCCCGTTGACACTCGTATATTTCTGCTCACTTTTCCCGGGCCAATGTCTCGGCCCTCCGCCTGCTCACTCCGCGCCCACGCGTCCGCACCCTCCACCTTCTCACGTCGCGTCCACCCATTCGCACTCGTTGCCTTTATCGCGCCCATGCCTCCGCCCACTACCTCCTCACGTCGCATCGAAGCACCAATTCCCTCATGAAAATGTCATATTACAGCATAAATTCGCTCATGAAAGTGTAATGAAGCACGGATTATTCCCTCATGATCGTACGAGAACGGGTGTGAAGGGCGAAAATCCAGATACCAATATAAATACGTATTTGATGATTTATAGATATGAATAAATGCAGATCAAAATGCGCAGAATATGAGCACTTATAGACATTTAATCAACACTATATGAAAATATGCCTATTATTTTTGAGAGATGCTGGATGGTAAAATTCCGAGTTGTTGAGCTGTTCTTACTTTCTATTTTATCAGATATCGCCTACAGATTCCATAGCTTCATAGCTCAAAATAGTTCACCCACCAACCATTTGGCTATGTAAAAGGGACGGCTTTTCAGCCGCCCCACCGGTCAACGCTGCGTTAATCAGACAGGTTCATCGTCCGATTCCGCTTCATAATCCTCGTTGACATCCACTTCTTCGTCCTCGTCACCATCATCCTCCGGCAGCTGGAGCGTATCTTCATCCTCATCGTGATAATCCGCATCCGGGTCCGGCTGATTTTTCTTGGACGCAGGCTTTACGCCCTTCATCTTGATATAGAGATAACCGCCGACACCGGCTGCACCGATCACAAACAGAAGCAGCATAATCATCGGAAGCGTAGACGTTTTCTTCTGCTCGCTCTCTGTTTTCTGCTCTTCCGGTTCCGTCTCCTGCGGCTTTTCGGTTTCCGCAGGTTCCGTGACTTCCGGCTCCTTCTCCCGATACTTGGCAGCTTCCTCTTCATCCATCAGCGCAAGCAGATCGGCCTCGTCCACCATGTTCAGGAAATGCACATTCTGGTTGCCGTCTTTATCGCGGTCGATGATCAGATAAAAGGTGTTGCCCGCCTTTGTCACCAGCGTAATGAACTGCTGGCTGGATTTATCTTCTTTCTCACCGATATCGTCCACCAGCGTCATATTTCCTTCCGGAGTCAAAGCTGCACTGGACTTCGTCTCATTCTCGGATGACATTCCACTCTGCATCAGATCCAGAAACAGCTTCAGCGCATCTTCACTGAACATGCTGCTGTCTTTTGCAGAATCCGTGACATTCAGGTACTTTCCATGTGCATACCCGGTTTTGCCGTTGAAGTTTACCTTATACCAGTCACCGCATTTTTCGACAATCTCCACCGTATCGCCGGAATGCAGATATCCGATAATCTCCTGATCCATGCCGGGACCGGAACGAAAATGCAGACTGGTGATCCCCGGCACCACCGTACCAGTCTGCTTTTGGGACTTTTCGCTGCCGATATTGTATTCTTTGCCGCCCACCGTAACGATCAGGTTCCCATCCGCATCCGTAGAGACCTCATAGCCATCCGGCAGAACCTGCATGTCCGGGTCGATTTCGATGCTGTCGGTATTGTCCGTTTTCCCCGCATTTGTGCTTTCTGCTGCATCCGTCTCCTGTGCAGCGGTACTGACAGGCGTGTTCTTCTGCACATCATCGCCCGTATAGGCAAATGCAGTGGTCGTAAAGGTTCCTGCCGCCATCACGCTGGCAAGCAGCATTGCCATCATCTTTTTCATTCCATATCCTCCGTTTCTTTCTCATCCAGTTTCAGGTTCTCCGGGTTGGGAACCGCAGCCTGCGCCAGCTGAATGATGACTGCCAGCTGTTCCGGGGTCAGGCTCTGGGCATGTACCATTTCACAGATTTCGCTGTTTTCCTGCTCGTGGTACTTTCTGTCCCATTCCTTTCTGCGCTCCTCCCATTCATCGCGTTTCCTGCGGGCTTTCTCGCGCTCCGCAGCAATCTTTTCCAGTTTCAAGCTCATATCGTATCCTTTCCGGGCGAATAAACGCCCTATTTTTATCGAATTCTTCCCATGCAGTAGTAGTGCTGCCGCCAGTAGCTCGTCTCAATGGAAGCATAGGAAATTGGTGAGCCACAGTGGATCATCATCCCGTTGCCGACATAAATGCCCACATGGGATGCGCCGCTGGTGTTGTAGGTTTTCTGGAAGAAGATCAGGTCTCCGGGCTTTGCTTCACTCTTCGGGATAATGTCGCATTTTCCCATCAGACCATTGGCCGTCTGTCTGCCTACATTCCAGCCATTCCCGCAGTGATTGATGACCCAGCTTACAAAACCGGAACAATCAAAACTGGTGCTCGGTGAACTGCCGCCCCAAACATAGGGATAACCGAGATATTTCTCTGCTTCGGTAATCATCTTCCGGAATTTTTCATCCGTCAGTGCTTCGCCCGGAATATCGTAATCCTGATATTCTCCGCTGGAACCTGTGCCATCCGGCGTTGCAAAGGCAATGCCTGCAAACAGATCATCCCTATTGCCCCGGCACTCCAATGTGACTTCGTAGCGTTGCAGCTGGTCATCTGTGAGGCCGGAATTTCTGGCAACATAGTCCACACCCCGATTGAGCAGCGTTACATTGAGGATTTTATACTCATACTGTACCGTCACTTGATAGGTGTAGGTGTGTCCGGTTCCGGTGATCGGATTATAGCGATAGCCCACACGGGTTTCTTTCCTTGTCCGGATTTCTACCTTTTCTTCCAACTTCAGCTCATACTGCGCTTCAAAAATACTCTGGAGCCGTGCCTGCACCTGGCTTCTCGTATAGTTTTCAAATTCTACGGTCAGCAGAGATGCAAGCTCATAGGGATTGTGACCGATCTCTGCCAGATTGTAGCGATACTCGTCATAGCCCGGATGGTCGGTTTCAATGCGGTCGATTTTTTTGCGAAGTTTATCTTCCAGCTTGGTATAATCCGTCTCCACGCCTTTCAAATCTTCATCTTCCGCCGTGTAAGAAGTCCCCAGCACTACATTGCCGCCGCCATTGATCAAGACAGAGCAGGACGAAACCGACCCGGCAATCACCAAAACAAGCAGTCCCACAGCTGCGATACCGATGATGATATGCGAGTGGCTCTGCACAAACTGAAACGCCTTTTCCGTCATGCTGGCAGTCCCCTTCGCAGCTTTGGCTGTGCCAGCTGCTGTGTTCTCCGCAGCGACCGCACCTGCCTTCGCAGCGGCATACTCTTTTTTGATAGCCTGCTTCTGCCGCCATCGGGAAAAGATATTGGAACCAGTCTGCGGATCAGACTTCATGCGTTCCGCAAAGATGGAATCTACGGCATCTTTATCTGCCTTTTTCTCCAACCGTTCCAGCTTTTTGTACTGCCGCAGCTTTCGACCATATTGGAACCTGGAACCGGCACGGGCTGCACCTTCCGCTGAACCTTCGGTAAAATGCGCTGCCTCCACACCAGAATTATTATCCTGATCGGCATTGCGCACACTCTGATGCGCTTTGGCTGAAAGTGCATCTGCCGCAAGATTCCCCGGCTTCTTTGGCTTTCCGCCCTTTTTCCCGGAAGCTGCTGCATTCTTTTTCGCTTTTACTTCCTGCTCTGATTTCAGCTTCTTACTGCGCATCTTAGCAAGATCGGCCTCGTGACGAATCTGCCTTCGGTGTTCCGCTTTTTTCTTGCCGCCGTCTCCCGTACTGCTATCTGCGGTTTTGCTTCTGGAATCGCGAAGGGTGTTCTCCGCACCCTCGCGCTCCTGCCGCAGCTTGTCTCCGAGATTCGGATTTTTCTTGCCAGCCATTGCTTACGCCTCCTTTGCTTCCTGAACTTCGGTTAATTTTGTCGTCATAATCCGGTACAGTTCCAGATCGGTCGGGAAACGATCAACGAACGGCAAAATCACATTTCCGTAGAACAGCAGTCCTTCGCCTTCGCCGGAGTGAGTCACATAGGACAGCTGGTGCGGGCTGATATTCAGCTGATCCGCCAGAATCTGACGGTCACCGGCTGCCTGATTCAGCATATAAATGAAGTCGCTGTTCTCAAAAATGTTCGTCACTTCGCGGGAAGAAAGCAGATCTTTTACGTTCTGGGTGATGCCGGTGGGAATACCACCCCATTTACGGAATCGCTTCCAGATTTCCACGCTGTAAGCCGCTGTCTGCTCTTCTTTCAAAAGCAGATGGAACTCGTCCATATAGTAGCGGGTGGCTTTACCGGCATTGCGGTTGGCGGTTACACGCCCCCAGACCTGATCCTGCACCACCAGCATACCGATCTTTTTCAGCTGCTTGCCCAGCTCCTTGATGTCATAGCAGACCAGCCGGTTATTGATATCTACGTTGGTGCGGTGGTTAAACAGGTTCAGCGAACCGGTCACATAGATTTCCAGTGCCGTTGCCACATGGTGTGCTTCCTTTTCATCCTGCCGGAGCAGTGCCTCGTACAAGTCCTGCAACACCGGCATGTTCTCCGGCACCGGATTCTCAAAATAGGTCTGGTAAATTTGATGAACACATCGGTCGATGACCGTTTTTTCTACCGGCTGCAAGCCTTCTTTTCCGCCCACAATCAGCTCACACAGGGACAGGATGAAATCTGCTTTCAGGGCAATCGGATTATCCTCTTCCGAATAGTTCGCATTGATGTCCATCGGGTTGATATACTGCGTGCTGGAAGGGCTGATTTTAATGACCTGCCCCTCAAATTTCTTCACCAGTGCCGTGTACTCGGCTTCAGGATCGCACACAATTACATCGTCATCCGTCACCAGGAACGCATTGGCGATTTCTCTCTTGGCAGAGAAGGATTTACCGGAACCGGGAGTACCCAGAATCAGCCCGTTGGGGTTTTTGAGCTTTTTCCGGTCAACCATAATCAGGTTGTTGGACAGAGCATTCAGCCCATAGTACAGAGCCTCTTTCCCGGTCTGAAACAGTTCCTGGGTGGTAAACGGAACGAAAATTGCCGTGCTGCTGGTAGTCATGCTGCGCTGAATCTCAATCAGGTTCTGTGCCAGCGGCAGGCAGCTCATCAGTCCCTGCTCCTGCTGGAAGTCCAGACGGCGCAGGTTGCAGTTGTACTTCTGTGCAATGCTGGAAGCCTGAAACACATTGGTTTCCAGCTCCTGCTCCGTCTCGCCGGTATTCATCACCAGAAAGGTCAGCAGGAACATACGCTCATTCTGGCTCTGCAATTCCTTCAGCAGTGCCTTTGCGTCCTTGCCGTAGGTTGCCAAATCCGACGGAATGATGTCCATATCGTATCCGGAACGGACAGCCTTCTTCTGCTCCTCAATCTTGGAACGATCCAGCTCCGTAATGGTGTGCTTGATGGATTTGATTGCTTTATTCTGGTCTACCGACTGAATGTGCATGGTCACAATCTGGCTGGATTCCATATCCAGAAAGTCCTTCAGCAGCTGATCCGACAGGTCGGAAGCCGTAATCTGGAGATAGGACATGGAGCCATACATCCCGCCCATCTGAAAAATACGGTTCTTCGGAAAGGCAAAACCGGTCGGTGCAATAAAGTCCTTTACCGACAGCCCGCTCTCCGGCAACCACTTCCAATCGAAATTGAATCGGTCATGGTCACCCATGTGGAACATATCGTGCATCAGATGAAGCCGTTCCTTGCCGTTCAGCAATTTTGCCCGGACACCCAAGCGTTTGAAGTTGTTCATCAGGTCGATCTCGATGTGAATGAGCCTCGGCTTTGCCTGTTTCATGGATTCCGCCTCAATGCCAAACGTCAGGTACTTCGTCTTGGTCAGGCCGTTGTTGCCCTGGGCAAGCTGGCGGCGCAGCATGGTGCTGTACTCCGTGCGCACCGGATTGAAATGATCCTTCTGGTACGGGATACGCACCATCTTCTCAAAATTCGAGGCATCCGTAGCCATATTCATAAAAGAAAGCTCAAAGCGGATGCTGGAATCAAAGAAGTTCAGGAAGCTGCACCATTCCTCAAAGATAGCCGTCTGATCCTCCTGCTGTGCCAGCTGGTAATTGATGTCCTGAAACTGAATGGTTTTGGTGTAGTAGTTGTCCGTCACACGGCAGATACCATCCGGGAACATCCGCTGAAAGGGAATGCTATCCTGAGCTGAGTGCGGAACCGTGCTGTCACCCCTTGCACGGTCAATCACCGTCTGCACCTGTTTTTGCTCTGCGGCTGACAGATGGGACGGCATTCGGATGTCATCCTGCTTTTTATTCTTCGCTGTCAGCTTTTCGAGAATTTTGAACAATGCGATTTACCTCCATTTCCACGTCTGCCTGCTGAACCAGCAGTGCATAGTAATTTTTTGTTTTGTAAGGCCGCGTTTTCGGCCTCTTGAACTTTGCCTCATAGAAGTGCTTTGCCACCACTTCCAGCGGCTGACCGTCTTTCTCATACATGGCAAGAAAGAAAAGCGGCAGCATCACCGCCATCATGCCAAGTGCGGCAAGGCTCAGATTCCCGCTGGATTTGAGTAAAAAGAAAACCGGAACGCCAATCAGCGCACCGGCTCCGAAGCAGAGAATCTGCCGTTTGGTCAGGTTCATAAAGACCTTGGTCTTGACCTTTGAAAGGTCTCGCGGCACAGAAATATAAGATGCCATGACTCATTCCTCCTCTCTTAGTGCGCTGCAAACACGGATTTCGCGAGGCTTCCCGTCTTAAACAGCGTAAATGCCAGCAAAACCGTATAGCCCATAACGCCCCAAATGCTGCTGATAATGTTATCCGAAAAGGACAGGTTCTGAATCAGAACTGCATAGATGCCTACACAGATCATGATAAGAAAGCCCTGGAATCCCAGTGCAAACAGGGAGCGTAGATAGTTTTGACCGGTGTGGCTCTGCTCATGGTTTCCAAAGGTTGCGAACGGAATCGGCGCAAGGCTTACCATGAGTAGGGTAAGAACCCGGTGCCTTGCCATATCGCTATGGTAGGTTTCCGAGAACT
>ERZ1027046.333-NODE-333-length-22007-cov-7.414404_pt1 | contig 22007 bp, 10 predicted proteins | sample MGYA00519431_ERZ1027046 | MGnify/ENA primary metagenome ERZ1027046 (study PRJEB26926, sample SAMN06164587) | human gut metagenome | biome: ENVO:00009003; feature: ENVO:2100002; material: ENVO:00002003 | host: Homo sapiens | place: USA | collected 2012 ...
CGTCGGCAGCGTCAGATGTGTATAAGAGACAGATTACTACACCGATGGCACCATAGTTGGCAGCATCGTCAGCTTCCATGTTGAAGAACGGCGGCTGAAGAATAGCAGCAGGGAAACAGATTTCGTTAGTTGACGGATTATAGTAGGCATTGACAGTCTGCGGAGTCATCAGCCATTCATCTTTGTCAACCGGCTTACCAATGCGGCTGTACATATCATTGAATCCCCATTCTGAAGCACGGCATACGTTAGCCCAGTAAGAATCGTTCTTGATTTCCAGTTTAGAATAGTCTTTCCACTTGTCAGGATAACCTACTTTTACATGGAAGGTAGCCAACTTTTCGTGTGCTCTAATCTTGGTGCTGTCGCTCATCCATTCCTGTGCATCAATACGTTCACCCAGGGCAGTCTGCAGATTCTTCACCAACTTCACCATACGTTCTTTGGCAGCAGCAGGGAAGTATTTTTCCACATACATCTCGCCTACCAGCTCACCCAGCATACCGTTCACTGAGTTTACAGCACGTTTCCAGCGCGGCTGATTTACCTGGCGTCCTGACAAGACCTTGCCATAGAAATCGAAACGGGCAGCTACAAAGTCATCGCTCAGACAAGAAGCTGCTGCATCCAGCAGGTTGTATTCCAGATAAGATACATGTTTAGACAACGGAAGTGTATTCATCAGGCGAGCTACTTCCTGAATCGGCTCTACCTGTTCTACGTTCAGTTCTGCCGGAGCCTGAATACCCAAACCTTTCATATAGGCATCCCAGTCAATTCCGGCAATGGTCTTCTTCAGTTCATCGAAAGACATTTTGTGGTAGTTAGCTTCCGGGTCACGAAGTTCTGTTGCACTGCGTGAAACTTTAGCAATGGCAGTTTCGAGTTCCATCACATCAGCCACTTTCTGCTGTGCATCTGCTTCAGAGAAGCCAGCCAGCTGGAACAGCTTGCCGATGTAAAGTTTATACTGTTCACGAATATTCTGAGTGATGCTGTCGGTATCCAGATAATATTCCTTTTCACCCAAGTTGATACCACCCTGTCCCATCTGGAAGATGTTGAGTGAGCTGTTCTTAGGGTCAGCATATACATAGCTGTGGAAATAGGTACCGATACCGATATGAGCCATTTCAGTCATCATCGGCACGATTTCACTCTTGTCTTTCATGCCGGCAATCTTGTCGAGCATAGCCTTCACCGGTTCTGCACCCTGCTTGTTCAAGGTTACGCTGTCCATAGCCATGTTATACAAGTCACCGATTTTCTGTGCGGCAGAACCAGCCTGATTATTTTTCTGCGCAGCCAGTCCTTCAATCAGTTCACGCAACTGCTTCTGGCTGTTTTCAAACAGTTCATCAAACGTGCCGTAACGAGAATATTCGGCAGTCAGCGGATGTGCATCGTTCCATCCTCCACATGCGTAACGGAAAAAGTCCGTACCGGCAGACACGGTAGTATCCATGTTTGCCAAATCAATGCCAGAAGTGCTTTTCGCTTCCTTCTGTCCAGCGCAGCTTGTCAGCATAGCAAATGCCAACGTAGCTACGGCTACATAATTCTTCTTGTTCATAAATGCGTTATTTTAATCAAGTCTCTCTTATTTATTTCATTTCTTCCAGTTCCGACAGCAGCAGTGTCCATTCCTCTTCTGCCTCCGCAATCTGTTTTTTCAGCTGCTGGTGCTGCTCGTACAGCTTCATATCGGAAGCACCTTCAGGAGTAGCCATCTGTTCCTCTAGTTGTGCCACCTGCTCTTCCAGTTTCTCAATCTTTGCCTCGCAGTCGGCCACCTGCTTCTCTAGCTTGCGGATTTTCTTGTTCAGCTCCTTCTGCGCTTCATACGAAAGTTTGCTTTCACTCTCTGCAGGCTCTTCTTTCTTGGGCGAAGCGGTCTGCGGAGATTGAGACAACTGAAGTTCATTCAGATTCTCCATTTTCTTCTTTTGCAGGAAATCGTAGATTCCGCCGATATGTTCCTTCACCAGTCCGCCACCAAATTCGTACACCTTGGTCACCAGTCCGTCAAGGAACTCACGGTCGTGAGATACCACGATGACCGTACCGTCGAACTCTTTCACGGCTTCCTTCAGCACATCCTTCGAACGCATATCGAGGTGGTTGGTCGGCTCGTCCAGAATCAGGAAGTTCACCGGCTCCAGCAGCAACTTAATCATAGCCAGACGACTGCGTTCACCTCCTGAAAGCACCTTTACTTTCTTTTCGGAAGCCTCTCCTCCAAACATGAAGGCACCTAAGATGTCTCTAATCTTCAGACGGATATCTCCTTTTGCCACACGGTCGATAGTATCAAAGACAGTCACGTTTTCATCAAGCAGCTGTGCCTGATTCTGTGCAAAATAGCCAATCTGTACATTGTGTCCGATGGTCAGTTTTCCTTCATAGGGAATCTCGTCCATGATACACTTCACCAGTGTAGACTTACCTTCACCGTTCTTACCCACAAAGGCCACCTTTTCACCCCGATGGATGGTCAGGTTCACATCGTGAAAAACCACGTGGTCGCCATACGCCTTTTTCACATTCTCACAAATCACCGGATAGTTACCGGAGCGCATGGAAGGAGGGAACTTCAGACGAAGCGTAGAAGTATCTTCTTCGTCAATTTCAATAGGTACGATTTTCTCCAGCTGCTTGATGCGGCTCTGCACTTGTACAGCCTTCGTAGCCTTGTAACGGAAACGTTCGATAAAATCTTCCGTGTCTTTTATTTCTTTCTGCTGATTCTCGTAAGCACGCAACTGCTGTTCACGGCGTTCCTTACGCAGCACAACAAACTCATCGTAAGCTACCTTGTAATCGTATATCCGTCCGCAGGAAATTTCAATGGTACGGTTGGTCACATTGTTAATGAATGCCCGGTCATGACTTACCAGCACTACCGCACCGGAACTCATCTTCAGGAAATTCTCCAGCCACTGGATACTCTCAATGTCCAGATGGTTGGTCGGCTCGTCGAGCAACAGCACATCGGGACGACGCAACAGAAGTTTCGCTAACTCAATACGCATACGCCATCCCCCGCTGAATTCAGAAGTAGGACGATCAAAGTCTGTACGGTTGAATCCCAATCCCGTAAGCGTACGTTCTATCTCTGCACGATAATTGGTTCCTCCCATCATCAGGAAACGTTCGTTCTCATGGGTAAACCGCTCTATCAGCTCATGATAGCTTTCAGAATCATAATCCGTACGGTCGGCCAATTCCTGGTTCATTTTCTCCAGTTTCTCCTGCATCTCAAAAATATGCTCAAAGGCCATCTCGGCCTCAGCCATTACCGTACGTGTATCGCTCAGTATCATGACCTGCGGCAAATAACCGATGGTAATGCCTCTTTGTACGGCTACCACTCCCTCTGTAGGCTGCTGCAATCCGGCCAGGATTTTCAGCATAGTTGATTTTCCGGCACCGTTCTTTCCTACCAGTGCAATACGGTCTTTTTTGTTGATAACAAACGATACATCTTCAAACAGCGGAGTAGTTCCAAACTCCACTTTCAGTCCTTCTATTGAAATCATGCGAATTTATTCTTCTACATTACAAAGTGACGGCAAAGTTACAACTTTCCGAGCACAGCAATGACAGACAAGCTGTTAATTTTTCAAAGCGTCGGACTCTCCCTCCGATTTACGCTGCAAATACAACTGGTAGGAATTGACTACATTATGCCACACACTGTAGAATCCTGCCGCAACGGCCGTCACAGGAGTGAAGAATGTATAGCCCATCCAGATGGCAAATACCGTATTTTTCTGTCCCAAGGCCTGTCCGGAGCTAATGGAATCGCCGTAACGACGTCCTATCTTTTTCCCGAAATAGAACTGCAGGGCACAGCAGACCAAAGAAACGCCTCCCAATCCGGCCTGATACCAGAAAGACACGTCACTGTGTACGATACTCTTCACCGTTACTCCAATAGCCAATGTCAACGCCACAGCCCACAGATAAAAAGAGAGTTCATGATACTGTCCTAACTTGGCATGTACTTTCGGAAGCAAAGCCCGCAGTAAAATGGCTGCCAGGAACGGACAAAGCAATAAGGGGAACACCTTTCCCAAAATCAGCGCAAACGAACTGCCAAAATTCAGTTCCGGGTGCGGGTGAACTAACGGAAGTACCAGCGGTACCAAAATAGCTGCCAGCAAATTGACTAAAATGGTATAGGTGGTCAGATGGGCTGCATCTCCTCCTAACTTGCGTGTAACCACCGCAGCTGCTGTAGCCGTAGGACAAATCAGGCAAATCATAGCTCCTTCCACCAATATACGGGCTGAGAAATCCGGAAAAATCACCAGGAGCAATCCCAAAAGCAAGAAACTTGCTCCCTGAATCAGCAGCAAACGCCAATGCCAGGCACACAACTTCAAATCGTGCACATTGATTTTACAGAATGTAAGAAAAAGCATCAGGAAAATCAATACCGGCTGTACAATATCGATGGCATGAGCCACAAAGGGCTTGGTAGGTGCAAGAAAAGGGATATTGACATACACAAAATACAGAATGACTCCCATTGCCATGGCTATGGGCAACGTCCAATTTTTACAAAAACGTAGAATATTCATTGTTAATCCACTATGGTGAAACAAACCTGCCAGCGCAGAGTGAAAGAAAAAGGATTTGCAAATCCGGCCATCGACAGGCTACGGTTTGCAAATCCTTTGTATGGTCTTATGCCTCTCCCATTTTACAGAAAGAAGCATGTCAGAGGTGTCAATTACTTACAGTTGCCAGTGCAACGAGGTTTGATTTGTTTGAAGAAGTCATTACCCTTGTTGTCTACCAGGATGAATGCCGGGAAGTCTTCTACTTCAATCTTCCAGATAGCTTCCATACCCAGTTCCGGATATTCTACACATTCAATGCTCTTGATGTTGTTCTGAGCCAAGATGGCAGCCGGACCACCGATAGAGCCCAAATAGAAACCACCGTGTTTCTTGCAGGCATCTGTTACAGCCTGGCTACGGTTACCTTTAGCCAACATAATCATAGAACCACCGTGACTCTGGAACAAGTCTACATACGGGTCCATACGACCAGCAGTAGTCGGGCCCATAGAACCACAAGCCATACCCTGCGGAGTCTTAGCCGGACCAGCATAATAAATAGGATGATCCTTGATATACTGAGGCAGGTCTTCACCACGATCCAGACGTTCTTTCAGTTTGGCATGTGCAATGTCACGACCTACGATGATAGTACCGTTCAAAGACAGACGAGTAGCTACCGGATATTTATCCAGTTCAGCCAGGATTTCCGGCATCGGACGGTTCAAGTCAATCTTCACTGCATTGCCTTCACCAGCCTGACGCAATTCTTCCGGAATCAGTTCGCCCGGATTTGAATCCAGTTTCTCAATCCAGATACCGTCTTTATTGATTTTACAACGGATGTTACGGTCAGCAGAGCAAGATACGCCCAAACCTACCGGACAAGAAGCACCGTGACGCGGCAAACGGATGATACGTACGTCGTGTGCATAATATTTACCACCGAACTGAGCACCCAGACCAATGCGGTGTGCTTCTTCCAGTACCTGTTTTTCCAGTTCTACATCGCGGAATGCGCGTCCGTATTCATTACCAGTAGTCGGCAGGTTATCGTAGAAACGAGTAGAAGCCAATTTCACAGTCAACAGGTTCTTTTCAGCTGATGTACCACCAATTACAAATGCAATGTGATAAGGAGGACAAGCTGCAGTTCCCAAAGTCTTCATCTTTTCAACCAGGAACGGAACCAGTGTAGCCGGATTCAAGATGGCTTTTGTTTCCTGATACAAGTAAGTCTTGTTAGCAGAACCACCACCCTTTGTTACGCAAAGGAATTCATACTCCATACCTTGAGTAGCTTCGATGTCAATCTGAGCCGGCAAGTTGCAGCGAGTATTCACTTCTTCGTACATAGTAAGCGGAGCGTTCTGAGAGTAACGAAGGTTTTCTTCTGTATAAGTCTTGTACACACCCAGAGAAAGCGCTTCTTCATCACAGTAGCTAGTCCAAACCTGCTGTCCTTTTTCACCGTGGATAATTGCTGTACCGGTATCCTGACAGAAAGGAAGTACGCCTTTGGCTGCTACTTCTGCATTGCGCAGGAAAGTCAAAGCTACATACTTGTCGTTATCGCTTGCTTCCGGGTCAGTCAGAATCTTTGCCACCTGTTCGTTGTGAGAGCGGCGCAACATGAAAGAAACATCGCGGAAAGCCGCATTGGCCATCGCAGTCAAACCTTCTTTTTCGATTTTCAGGATGGGTTTTCCTTCAAACTCGCTTACAGACACATAGTCTTTTGTAAGCAAATAGTATTCAGTTGTATCCTTGCCATGTTCAAACATTGGCTGATACTTGAATTCGGGTGTTGCCATAATACATTAAATTAATTGTGAGTTATTAGTGGACACAAAGTTACAAAGTATTATTGAAATTTTTCCTTAATTCCTACAAAAAGTTATCTGTAATTCTTCTTACTCTTCTATTGCACGAATCAGGTCCTTTTGCAGTACATCTACCCCGGGGAATCCCACATAACGTCCCTGCAATTTTCCGTCATGACTGATAATCAGATAAGCCGGAATTCCAGTTACTCCATAAGAGGTGCACAAGTACTTCCATTGTGAGTCAGTAAGCCGATAGTGTACTCCCGTCATCTTGGACAGATTTGATTTCCAGATATTTTCGGGGGAAGAAGGTCCCGTCAGATAAATATATACGATGTCTTTTGATGACAGATTTTTCTTCAACGGTACCATAGACTGCATACTTTTTTTACAAGGACCGCACCACGTAGCCCAGAAGTCTATCAAGATGGCACGCCCTTTATGAGGAGCAATAATCTTAGGAAGAATATCCGCTCCTTCTACCTGCGCATCCAGCGAAGCAATCACCGCTTCTTTCACCGACTCCATCCGTTCGGCATTCTGCTGAAGTGCTTCTGCCACAGCTTCCACATACATACGAATTTCCGGAAAATTCACCGTTTTCAGCACTTTCCGGTCATCAGAAGACAAAGAAGAGGAAGCAGTAATCCGGGTACAGATGGGCATCACCTGCTCATAGTCAGATTGTAACCTGGAAGCGACCTCCGGACTCTCCATCAAACCTTTTTCTACAGCACGATAGGCATTCAGTGCAGCAGAAGAAGGGGAACTGGCCAGCTCCCGGTTAATAGTCTCAGCTGCTCCGTCAAACCAGGCCTTCTGTTTTTTCTCGTAACGTTTACCCAGCAAACGGGAAGCAGACATGCTCAGGCGAGGAAGATTGATATACACCGTCACCTCTTCGTCGGGCACAAGAAACAGTTTCAAAACCGCTTCGTTCAACCGCAATGCCGTCAAAGTTGGTTGCAACAACTCTGCTTCCAGATGAAACGAGCCATCCTGACGGACTTTAATGCTTTGCTTCCACTCCTTAGGGAAAAGACCGTCTTCATATTCCAATTCCGTGAACAATGACATTCTAGGATCATATCCTAAAATATAACCGTTTACTACAGCCTTTCCTACTGCCAATCCCGGCTCTGGAATTTCATTGCTCCGTTCCGGCTTATCTGTAGTAAGGTAATTAGGCACATACACATAAGGTTCTTCCCTACTCAACTGGATGCCAAAGATGTTCCATCCCATCTCCGGCTCGATAAAATCTACTTCATGCACATCCGAAGGAACCGGCGAAAAAGAAAGAGTTACTTCCAAAGTCCCATTCTCTTCGATTACTTCCGGCTCAGTCACTCCATCAATGGAAATACGTTCCGCCTCACGAAGCTGTGCCATCCCTCCATCAGCCCATTTCAATGCTGCTTTTGAAGAAATGACAACCGGAGTTCCCGGCTTACCATACATCACCGCATCGACCTGAGTCTGTTCACTAGTCTGGATAATCCGTCTGAATTCTATCTCCGCCGTATTCGACAAGACGAAACCCGGACATTCCATCACCTTTCTTCTATTGGCCTGCATCTGCAAAGCCATGAAACAAACGCAAAGCAAACATATATATCTGCATATTCTTTCCATACGCAGTACCTCCCATTTTACAATAAATTCTTTACACGTTCTATCAGTTCGTTTCCAAGCTCCGTTTTTACCTTTATATGTTCCAGCACCGCTGTCACAAACGGATTGCTTTCGAACACGCCACGTACTTCTTCAAAGTCACGCATCTTTTCCTCACTGCTTCCATCTGCTCCGAATCCGGTCATGGAAGTCAACGAAAATTCCTTCTTGGCATCTTCGTACACCATTTTATCCAGTCCCACTACAGCTTCCTGCCACTGGCGTACGATAGCTGCGATGTCTGCCGCTGTAATCATATCAGCCTGCAAGCCATAGAATTCAAGCATTTTTTCATACGCCCACGTCCATTCATACGTATAATAATTGGCGTGCATTTCTGCAAAACGATTGTGTATCTCATCCACACTGTTCAAACGGTCGCACTCAATATCTTCCATCAGGCGTTCTATCTCACTCTTCGGAGCAATCAGTCCGGAAATATCCACCCATTCTCCTGTTCCAATCGGCGTATCCGGAACCAGACGAGCACGAATTTCTTCATCTGAAGCAAAATGAATGGCTTCCAGACGCTTGATAACGGAGTTTCCCAGGAATTTATGGATAGCAGTCTCATAAAACTTGATTCCCTTATTCAATGCCGAATTCTTGATTTTCGCACTTTGATAAGAGTAAATCTCGGAAGTTTCCCCCGACACACGAGCCAGTTCCTTCAAAATCTGTCGACCGGTCATCATCTTCTGAATGGTGTACGGACTCAACAAGTTATAATTAATCTGGTCCAAACGGTTCGGGTCTTTCCGCTGGTCACGTTTAGGCCACTTCTGCGCATCACGAATTGTACCTACACTCCGCAAATTGACACCCGGCACCAGATAAGTTGTATTCTTTTCCTCTATCAAATAAGAAAAAGGCAGATTCGAAGTATCCGGATGGGTGACATGACGTCCCATCACCAGTGAGAAGGCACCAATACGGGCGGGCCACAGGATATAAGAATCAGAAGTGGTCTTAGCACCTCGTTCCAATGCCCCCTGATGAATCGGCCCTAACTTATACATGTGGTTACTCTGGTTAGAGCCTGAACCTGCATTCATGAACGAGAACATGCCGGCAATAAGCAATGTAGACTTATGGTGCGTCACGGTAAAAGGTCCGGCAAAAATGGCACAAGCCTCTCCATTTTCCTCCTGACAGTTACTGAAGAACAGAGAATCAGAAGCCGAATAAGTATGCCCCAAATGACAAGCCTGCCCCACAAAACAGCGTGTAAGCATCGTACCATCTTCTACGTGTGAACCACTTGAGATGATAAAATCATCACAAATCACTCCGTAACCGATATGCACCGGTGCATGCTCATTACTATTGATGCTTCCATTCTTCAAACGGCCGGCACCCTCAATCTGACAATAATCTCCAATCCGTACATTCTTGATGTAACCGGCATTCACTATCATTACATGACTCCCGATAGTACCTGTATCTGACGCATGTGACTCTGCATAAGACTCAATAATCTTCCGCATTTTCTCAATCAGTATCGGGCGATGGCGATAAAGAGCCATGATATAAGCCTGATGAGCAGAAAGACGGTCATGAATAATCACCTCACGCCCGCCAGTCTCATTCAAGACTGAGACTTCTACTCCATTCCCAAAACGGCTATGGCAATCCACCAGGATGATATCTACATTCTCGATAAAGGTATCATGCCCTATTTCATAGTTGGCAATGTAATTCTTTACATTCTCAATGTAACAGTTGTCGCCCACCGTTACATTGTGCAAGGTTGCATAATATACCCCAGAATGTTTGGCCATTCCACCAGCCAAAGTAAACTCTTTTTCAAAAACGCCCAATCGCACTTTTCCCGAAAAACGGGTGTGATGAATATAATCCGTATGAAAATCATCGGCCACTTCTACACCACTCCAATCGGAAGCTATACAGTGCTGCGCCTCCAGTCGTGCGATTTCTTCTTTTGTCAGTAAACGATAGTGTTGTGTCATATTTTCTTGTAGTTATTCTTCGTCGTATGTCTGATATAGAAAATCATTGTAAGGATACTTCTGCACATGCAGTTCCTTTACCTTTTTATATAATAAGTCACGGAACTGATCAATATTAGTCTTTTCACGTGCGGAAATGAAGATACAATTATCATTCAGTTTCGCCATCCAAGTATGCATCAGTTCCTCCAGCGTAATATTTTCTTTCGTCTTCGGAGTCAGGTCATCTTCTGCCTTTTCTACATACGTATAGGCATCTACCTTATTAAATACAATCATGCTAGGCTTTCCACCCGCGCCCAAATCAGCAATTGTTTTCTCGACCACCTGAATCTGCTCTTCAAAATCAGGATGTGAAATATCAACCACGTGTACCAGCAAATCCGCCTCACGCACCTCGTCCAGCGTAGACTTAAACGAATCGACCAGGTCAGTCGGTAATTTCCGGATAAACCCTACCGTATCCGAAAGCAAGAAAGGTAAATTTTCGATAATGACTTTACGTACGGTGGTATCGAGCGTAGCAAACAATTTGTTTTCCGCAAAGACCTCACTCTTGGCCAGCAGGTTCATCAAGGTCGATTTACCCACGTTGGTATATCCCACCAGGGCCACACGAATCATGCGTCCACGGTTCTTGCGCTGAGTAGACTTCTGCGTATCAATTTCAGCCAAACGCTGCTTCAGCAAAGCCATACGGTTCAAGATGATACGGCGGTCCATTTCCAACTGAGTTTCACCCGGACCACGCAAACCTACAGAACCTTTACCACCTCCGGCACCGGAACCACCACCCTGACGTTCCAAGTGCGTCCACAAACGCTGCAAACGCGGAAGCATGTACTTATACTGTGCCAGTTCCACCTGCGTCTTGGCATTGGCTGTCTGCGCACGCATCGCAAAAATATCCAGAATCAGTGAAGTACGGTCCAGAATCTTCACTTTCAGTTCATTCTCAATGTTACGGATTTGCTTGGCAGAAAGTTCATCATCGAAAATCACCATTCCAATTTCCGTCTCCTCGCTCTCGTTCTGCAACTCCAGGTATTCTTTTACCTCTTGCAACTTACCTTTACCCACGTAAGTCACCGAGTTCGGCGTATCCAGTTTCTGTGTAAAACGTTTTACTACCTCTGCCCCAGCCGTCTCAGCGAGGAAAGCCAGCTCAACCAAATATTCATTGGTCTTACGTTCATTCTGAGTCTGAGTTATCAAACCTACCAGCACAGCTTTTTCTGTCTGTGCTTCTGATATTACAAATTCTTTCATTCAGTATAAATCTAAATTCTATAGAGCGCAAATATAAATAAAAAAAGCGCATCTCATTACAGATACGCTCTTTTTACTTCTTCCTTATTTATTCAAATCCGGATTCATCAATTCTTCGCTTTGTGGAATCGGCCAAACATATCCGCTACTTTGCGGAGTAATCTGTGTTTTCCGTTCAAAGTTAGCTCCGCGACGCAACACATCAATGCCTCGCATCGCCTCACCGATAAACTCCAGACGACGTTCGTTATAAACCGCCATCTTCAAATCTTCACCAGACAAATGATCAATATCCAACTGATTGCTTGTCTCCGGTAATGAACGGAATCTCACCTGTTTCAGACATTCTCTGGCAAGTTTCTCATTTTCAGTTCCACCCAGATTTACATAACACTCAGCCAAGTTCAACAACGTTTCCGCATAACGGAAAATCGGTGCCCAATCCAGTTTCTGTGCAGCATCCGTAAACTTCAGCAACTGATTTTTTTCGTTCTTCATCTGCACACGGGCATCATCAGCTGAATTGTAATTCGGCTTGCCCATGATACCGTTCTCCACGTCTACCCACAAAATTGTATTCTTAGCGTAATAATATTCTGCCAATCCTTGCTGGGTATTCGGGCGGTTTGTTTCCTTCATTGGCAAAGAGAATATGGTTTCATCCGTATAATAAGGAGCCTTGAACATATCTCCAAACTTCGGAGTCAGTTCGTAGCCTGTCACCAGCTTACCTGCTTTTACCGCCTCTGTCCAGTTATTCATGGACATATACGCGCGCATCTTCAACATATTGGCAGCCGCCTGTGTAGCACGAGTTACAGTCGGTTCATCTGCTTTTGCTTTTACCGGCAACGCACTGATATTTTCCAAATCCGAAAGAATCTGTTCGTAAACCTCCTTCACTGTAGCACGTTTCAACGCATTGTGTTCACCGTTCTTTTCCGGAGTCAAACGTAAAGGCACAGATTTCGCATCCGGATTAATTACGTAGGGCGTAGCATACAGATTATTCAAATAGTAATAAGCAAATGCACGCACAAACTTTGCCTCCGCTTTATACTGCTCATACTTTTCTCCAGCAGTAGCTTTAGCACCTTCCAACTCATCCAAGAAAATATTGACACGGTTAATGGCAGCGTATGCCATGCTCCAGGTCACCGTATTTTCTGCATCTGTTTTGCCCACATTAAACTTATAAGTATTGGCCAAAGTAATCAAGTTCGGGTCAGAATTTACAATATCTTCTCCACGGTTATCAAACACCAGATAGGTTTTTCCTCCCATGAAGGAATCCGACGCATCATTTTTTATCGAACCATACAAGCCTAATACAGCTGCTTCCAAACGATTTGCATCATTATAAATATCTCCCGGCTCAATGTACAAAGGTGGTTCCTGATCCAAGAAACTGCTACTGCAACTACTCAACGTGGTTCCAGCCATCAATATAGCATATACAATATATTTTTTCATTCGAATCTGCTTTTAAAAATTCAACAATTAAAACGCCAAGTTTACACCAAATGTGTATGTACGTGCCTGTGGCAAAGTATTTTTATCCGTACCCGGAGCCAGAGTAGCATTGGTCGTATTCGACATCACCTCCGGATCCATACCCGAATAGCCCGTAATTACGAACAAGTTCTGCACCTGTGCATATACGCGCAACTTGCTGATACCGATGGCACTCGCCCAGTTCTTCGTATTGAAGGTATAACCCAATGAGATATTCTTCAAACGCAAATAGTCACCTTTTTCCACCCACTCGCTGATAGGCATGGCCGAACCATTAGAATAGTTATCGCCATACACTGGTTTCGGGAACATGGCATTCTTTCTTTCCGGAGTCCAGTAATTCTGAAGTACCTCCTTCGAGTTATTCCAGTAACGCATGTCACTTACCGTCGCCTTCGTACCATTATAAATATAGTTTCCACCTGAGAACTGGAAGAACAAAGACAAGTCAAAATTCTTGTAAGAGAAGTTATTACTCCATCCACCATACCATGTCGGCAGTGTATTTCCGCAAATCACCGGTTTCAAGCTGCCCTCATAAGGCGTACCATCTTCAAGCATCCATTTTGCTTTCGAGGCATGATTATACAGCACACGTTCTCCATTCTCTCCATAGAACACACGGAACCCGGTTTCCGGATCTACTCCACCTGTCGGTGTCAGATACAACTGACCGATAGACTTGCCAGGTACTGTGATATTTGTAATTTCCAATCCAGTGGCATCACCTTTGATAATATTATCCAGACCGTTAGCCAGAGATACAACCTTATTACGAGTAGTCGTAATATTAAAACTTGTATTCCATTTGAATGCACCGTCACGCAAAATATCCGCAGAAATCGTCAACTCTATACCTGAGTTCGTCATCTTTCCGGCGTTGGTTGTCAGGATATTTCCAGGAAGACCTTTCGAAGGAGCCTGTGGCACATCCAGAATCAAGTCTGAAGATTTCGTATAGAAATAATCAAAATCAATATCGATACGATCAAGCACACGTGCACTGAAACCTACGTCATACTTTTCTGAAGATTCCCATTTCAAATTCGGGTCGGCAATCTTACTTAAACGATAACTTCCCTGAGAACCGTAATAGTAAGGAGAATAATACGAACGTGAGGCATAGTCATCGATATTCGTATTACCTACCACACCATAGCTACCCTTGATCTTAAAGTCTTCAATCACATGCTTGAGCGGTTCAAAGAAAGCTTCTTCCGACACACGCCATGCCGCTGAAACACCTCCAAAGTTACCCCAGCGATTATCCTTGCTCAATGCAGAAAGGCCATCACGACGGAAATTGATAGAGAACATGTATTTCGATGCAAAGTCATAGTTGATACGTCCAAAATACGAAACCATAGAGCTCTTGGAAATACTACCCGAAGCTGTGGCATTGGCAAAAGTTCCCTGGAAGTTCGTAAACTTATCATCCTGCAATTCTGTACGAGAAGCATCCCATTCATTGTAGCTGCTTTCAGTAGCTTCCATACCCACCAGGAAATTGAAATGATGACGATTAGCCGTAAAATCATACGTTGCCGTATTCGTCCAGGTCCAGATACTGCTATGCACTGCCGCATTGAACGCATACCCGCCTTTATTTACTCCATCTCCATGATTAGGTGACCAGAAACGAGAGTTTTCGATACGTGCATCGTCAATATTATACTGGGTTTTCAATGTAAGACCTTTCACAGGAGTAACTTCTGCAAAGAAACTGCTCAAAATACGGTTTACATCCACGTTGGTCTTATTACCCAATTCCACCAATGCCACCGGATTCGAAAATGTATTCATTACCGCATTAGGTCCATAACCCAACACACCTAACGAATGTTCATAATAACCTTTGCCATTTTCATCATAGATAGGTATATTCGGAGAGTTAGCCAGCGCCATACGCGGGAAACCACCTACTGCAAAGTTTGAACCGTTACGTGCCGCATCCACCTGCGATGTAGAACTTACGTTCACGCTCGAGTTCATACCAATCTTCAGCCAGTCTGTTACGTTAGCCACAATGTTAGCCTTACCGCCCAGACGTTTATAGTTATCGCCCACTACAATACCTTTCTGCGTATTGTAATTAGCCGACATATAATATTTCACTTTTTCCGTTCCACCACTTACGGCTACAGTCTGGTCTTGTGTAAACCCATTCTGAAAAATAGCATCTGCCCAGTTAGAGTCTACTCCCGGCATCAAGTTAAATGCCTTATCACCATAAGCAGGATTAGCGATGAATGTCTTATCCATAGCAGCCAGTTCAGCTGCTACATCTGTTCCGTATGCATTACGAACCGCCATATTCTTGAAGTCTACATACTCCTGTGCATTCATCATATCAATGAACTTCGTCCGGTTGGAGAAACCGACAGAAGCATCATACGTTACTTTTGCTTTTCCGCTGCTTCCCTGCTTGGTAGTAATCAGCACGACCCCGTTTGCCGCACGTGAACCATACAAAGCTGCTGCCGCCGCATCCTTCAACACGTCAATAGAAAGAATATCAGCCGGATTAATGTCAGCCAACGCATTGGCATTACCCAATCCTCCGCCCAAATCACCCGACTGAATCGGCATTCCATCCACTACGTACAAAGGAGAAGTACCCGAAGTAATCGAGTTTACACCACGAATATGTACCACAGGAGCCTGACCTACTCCTCCTGAAGGAGTCGTTACATTCAAACCAGAGGCACGTCCCTGCATCATCTGGTCCAAGCTTGTATTAGGCACGTCCTTTAACACATCGTTGCGGATTGAAGCTACTGAAGCTGTCACCGTACGTGCGCTCTGCGTACCATACGCCACAACCACCACTTCTTCCAAAGCCTGTGCATCCGATTTCAACACTACATTCACCACCGGTTTTACAGCCACTTCCTGGCTCTGCAAACCGATAAAAGAAACCACTAAAGTTTTTGCCGAAGCCGGCACACCAGAAATTGTAAAGTTTCCATCAATGTCGGTCACTGTCCCTACAGTAGTACCTTTTACCAACACCGATGCGCCCACTACCGGCAATCCGTCTTCTTCCGACATCACATTACCGGTCACTTGAGAAACTTGGGCGTTTGACAGACCAATCCCTATCAGAAGAATGGCCATGAACAACGTCATTCTTTGTTTCATAAAATCTCTCTTTTAATTTAGTTAAGTTAGTCTAATACATTTATCACAAACGGGGCGCGAATGTAAGAAAATAAAGAGAAATTATAAAACAGCGGGCAATTTTACACTAAAATTTATTTATAAGGAGTAAAACGATATCAAAATAGATAAACAGATGGTTTTTAAGAACTTGCTTTCACTTCTTCAACCGCATAAAAAGTGAATACAAATAGAATAAAATTGCAATTATTTTGTATTATTAAGAAGTTCATTCTAACAAAAAGACCAGTTTTTAAGTGAATAAGACGAAAAAAGAGGTACATCCACACAGGACATACCTCTTTTATTATTTCAGCTATAATAACGATTATTCAGCAGAAGCTTTTACGAATTTCACTTCAAATTTAGCTTTATATTGAGTATTACCTTCTACTGGTACAGTATCATCTGCTGTTGAAAGCAGATATTTTTTATCAGCTTTCTCATCAAATGCATAAAGTTCATATGTTACCTGATAAGTCACGTTGTCCGTTTTAGCCTCAGCAGTTGCTGCTTCCACGTTAATACCTACCAAGTCCATACAGATAGGATACTCCTTCTCTTCAGCAAATTTCTGAGTCATTCCTGTAGCCAATTTTGTTGTATTGACTTTCAGAGAAATTTCATTATTAGCCAGGTAATCAGTTGTTAAGAATTGAGGATTTTTATGATCCTTATCTACCACAAACTGAATGTGGTCTTCTCCAGCTGCCTTCGACTTACCAATAGTAGCAAAGAAACTAGAGATACGCACCAAAGAATTCTTAGTATAATCAGGTGATGGTTTTTCTTCGTCTACCTCAAAATCTTTTGCAATTTCTACTGCAGCCAAAGCTCCTTCTTTATCAAATGTACCTGCATACTCATCTTTCACCATAGTAGATGCCAAAGAGTCACTCTTCCAGGCATAATCAATCACCATAGAATAGGTTGCATCTGTATAACCTGCACCATACAAATGATCTTTCACTCCGTCTGCAACCTGCAACTTCAAAGAATATGTCTTCTGAAGCTCTACTACACTTTGATTGAAAGTAACAGTTATCGGACTACTAACCTGTTTCTCAGCATCAAACACAAACTGATTATCTGACAAAGAGAAAAAGTTATCTGGATCTGTTGCCTTAACCGGTACATTTACAGCTTCAGAAAAAGAAGCTCTATTCAACACAATCTTAAAAGATGTTTGCCCCGGTGACAACTGTTCAGAAACTGCACTGCTTTCAAAATAAGCTCCAATTGCATCCGCATCTGCTTCCGGGCTTGCCACTTCCGTATCTTCATAATCGCTGCATCCTACCATCATTACGGCCGGAGTCATCAACAGTCCGAAAAAGAATTTATTTAATTTCATAATACTCTTAGTTTTTAACTTTAATCTAACTTATTATTCTTCCACAGGTTTTGGTAATGTCCATGCAGGGCTATCAGCAGGAGTCAATGCCTTGTTAGCCTGAAGTTCTGCTTCCGGTATACGCCATAACAGGATGTCATCAGTCGGTGCAATGTTGAAGATACATTCTGCATTCGGGAAACCACATCCACGACGATCCACTCCCTTGTTCAGACGCATTACATCAAACCAGATTACTCCTTCACCCCAAAGTTCAATACGACGCTGTGTGTAAACAGCTTCCTGAGGATTAGAAGCATAGTCAGTCAAATAAGCCTGCACTCCGCTTTCCAAACGGTTGTTAAGCAATTCCTTGAAATATTTTTCACCTTCAGCGCGGTTTCCAGCTTCGGCGTATGCCTCTGCAGCAATCAGATACATTTCCTCAATACGCATCAGTACAATGTCGTTAGCATTGATAGTCGTACCTACCACATCATTATACGGACCGAACTTTATCTGAGTATAAGGCTTATACCCCTGCTTAGCCACAAAAGCAGCCTGTTCATCGGTCAAGAATCCATCTTTAGCTTCAGCTGCTGCATCCAGCCACCATGATTTACGAATATCTTTATCGTTAATAGCATCATATAACTCCAAGCTAATCTGACGACCACCAGAGTAGTTTGCATATCCATAATTCAATGAACCCATGTGAGAAGGCCAGTTACAGATACCTGTATCTACCACGTCATCTGTTTCGCTGACAATAATACCCCACATCCAGTTAGTTTCGTCCACACTCCAGAATGTCGGCTTACCCACTGCAGTACGAGAAGCAACAGCAATACCTTCACTTGTTGCCGCCTTGATAGCATTTGCCGCATCATCAGCTGCTTTAGCGTATTCATGCATTGACAGATACATACGTGCACGAAGTCCGTATGCTACTGACAGACTGATATAACGTTTGTCAGCACGTTTTACTTTCCCTTTTTCTGCATTAGTCAGCAAATCAATAGCATTGTTCAAGTCTGATTCAATCTGTGTATACACGTCTTTTACAGACGAACGTTTGCAACCATTCACAGAAGCATCTGCCGAATTCTTTTCTGTAATCAGCGGTACACAAGGTTTGTCCTCATTACCTTTATAGTTAAACTGATACAGTTGTGCCATTACCCAATAAGAGAATGCGCGTGCAGCCAGTCCTTGTCCCAGATAGAACTGCTCATTAGCGTCTTCTGTTTTTTCGTCAATGCTTCCTACTACATTGTTGGCTGCAAAAACGATAGAATACAAGTCATTCCATACCATCTGTCCTTCCAAGGAAGTATTTTCACGGTCTTCAAATGTCAAGTCATATCCAGTCCAGTTATAACCGTTGTTATCACTTACTACGTCTTCTGTATTAGAATCCAGACACAACATGACAGTAGGATAACCAATATCGTTATGACGTTCAGCTCCCAATGCACTTGAGTTAGGAAAAGCCTGGTTGAAAGTAGAGAAAATCGCATTAACTTTTGCCACTCCACGTTCAGGATTCAGTGTAGAAACGGTCTCCTTCTGAGAGTCTGTCACGATTCCTCCATCGGGCAATGTATCCATATCCTGGCAACCAGTCACAGCCAGTGAAGATACAAGCAATGAAGCAAAAATATATTTTGTTTTCATATCTGTTTCTTATTTATATTTTAATTAAAATGTAAGGCTGATACCTCCAGAAATTGTACGGATAGCAGTATAAAGTGATGTAGTAGCACTTGTATAGCTCTGACGTGGGTCAAGACCCTTACGTGCAGAAAGCAATCCTACATTATCAGCAGTGAAATATACACGCAGTTTTTCCAGCATCATCTTGCGAACCAAGTTAGACGGAAGTGTATAACCAATAGTGATATTGTTTACACTCAGGTAGTTAGAGCTTGCAAGCCAGCGAGTTGAAGTAGAATTTGTATACTTATCCTGCGCATTCAGACGAGGTACATCCGTATATTTATTTTCCGGAGTCCAGGCATTGTAAATATCCTTGTGCCAGTTCTGTCCGTCACCTTTTCCAGCCATCATGAAACGATAACCTGAGTCATAAATCTGACCACCCAACTGATAAGACAACTGGATAGAAGCATCAAAACCGTAAACCTGTACAGAAGTACCCAAACCACCGTATACCTTCGGCATCAAGTTGTCTGTGGCTACCTTGTTTGTAGTCTGAGCTAATGCATAATTGTCTGTTTTATACAACTCATCCTTGTCATTTTTCGCCCAATACTGAGCCAAACCTGTTTCAGGGTCTACACCCGCATAATCAACCAAATACATACGGTACATTGATTCACCTTCTTCGTAAATGTAGTTTCCATCAATCAACTGACCATCCAAATCCGGATGCAGCTTGTTGATTTTATTCTTGATGAAAGTGGCATTCAAGTTCACATCCCAAGTAAAGTTCTTCTGATTGAAAATCAAATAAGTCAAATCCAATTCAAAACCAGAGTTAGTCATAGAACCTACGTTCATCGGAATAGAAGTATAACCCACACTTCCGGCAACCGGTTTGTTGTAAAGCATATCGCTTGACTTACGACCAAAGTATTCAGCCGATCCGTTCAAACGGTTATTGAACAAAGCAAAGTCAACACCCACATTATATGAAGTTGAAGTTTCCCAAGTCAAATCCCGATTACCTTTTGCAATCATCGTACCGTCAGAGAACACACCGTCTGCACCTGTCATGTTATACTGGTCCATCCATGGATAATAGTTCTTGCTTGTACCACCCACGGTATATCCACCAGCGAACAAGATATCATCGTTACCCTGCTGACCGAAAGAAGCCTTCAATTTCAACATGTTAATCCAAGTGATATCCTTCATGAAGTCTTCACGTGTAATCATCCAAGCCACACTTGCAGCCCAGAAGTCACCCCAACGATTTTCAGGAGCAAAACGAGAAGAAGCATCACGACGGTAAGAAACGTTACCAAAATATTTGTCATCATAAGAGTAGTTTACACGACCGAAGAAACCTTCAGTAGCATAAGTCAACTTCATACCACTGGCAGTTTTCTTATCAATTGTATTACTGATATAGAAGCTTTCCGGGTCATACAGATTCTGACCAGAACCAGTCAATTCTGTATATTCGTATGAATAACCGTCGTAACCGGCAGTAATATCAAAATGATGTACATCTTTCACTGCAAACTGATAGTTAGCTACATACTGCTGGTCGAAACCGAAAGTACGCTGAGCAGCCTGGTAAGCATTACCTCCATAAGAAGCATTCTGACCCATATATGCGTTACCTAAATCATTGTAACGTGTATTGTCGATATTCATACCAAAGCGTGCGCTGATAGTCAGACCTTTAATCGGAGTCAATTCTGCAAACCAGTTTGCATTCAGCACGTCAGCCAAATATTCAGTCTTATTATAAATAAGGTCACCTGCCGGATTGGCAATAGACATAAACGCACGTGATGAAGGACTGCTTACGCCATCACCATAATCATACACCTTACGACCATTCAATGTCATAATCTGCTTGTCAGCTCCACGTACATACATCGGATAAACCGGGGCAATGTTATTGGCAATATAGAAAGCATTACCAGAAGATGACGTATTATTCTGATCACCTGGATAGTTACTCTTTGAGTTTACATAGTTCATGTTGGCACCCACTTTCAACCAGTCTGTCACCTTGTAGTCACCTTTCAAACGGCCGCTGAAGCGAGTCAAACCAGAGCCTTCAATTACACCCTGATCATCCAAATAGCCAAAAGCCATGTAGAAAGTAGACTTATCGTTACCGCCAGATACATTCAAGTTATATTCCTGACGAAGTGAAGTCCTGAAAGTCTCATCCGCCCAGTTATCCGGTATATAATAATAGCCTTTCGCATCAGTATATCCCAGCGTAGCATTCGGATTCAGCAAACCGTTGCTACCAATCAGCAACTGACCTTCAGGCACTGTATAAATCTGGTAACCTACACCACCATTTCCAGCAGAAAGCAAAGTATTGTTTGCAGCAACATTGGCAGCCTGCGGAGTCATTCCGTTCGTCAGCACATAACCATTGTAAATAGCCTCGTAAGCCTTTTCCAGATAATTCTTTGAGCTTGTCAATACATCATAGTTCTTTACCCCACGAGAGTTGGCACCCCATTTTGCATCAAAGTTCACGCGAGCTTTTCCGGAAGTACCTTTCTTGGTCGTAATCATGATGATACCGTTTGCACCACGCGCACCATACAACGCCGTAGAGGCCGCATCTTTCAACACTGTCATTGATTCAATATCTGCAGAGTTAATAGAAGACAAGTCGCCATCATAAGGCACACCATCAACTACATACAACGGATCTGTTCCGGCATTGATTGATCCGACACCACGGATACGTACTTTCGCATCTTCACCCGGCTGACCGTTATTACTCAAAATCTGTACACCAGCTACAGCTCCAGCCAACGCATTTGAAACGTTTGATACCTGACGTTTCTCAATCTTATCAGCTTTCATCACTGCTGCAGAACCTGTAAATGACCCTTTGGTAGAAGTACCATACGCAGTTACCACAACTTCATCAAGTACCTCAGCATCAGACTTCAACACCACTTTTACGACAGGCTTAATCTTCACTTCCTGCGACTGCATTCCGATGAAAGAAATGACCAAAGTTCCG
>ERZ1027046.376-NODE-376-length-20655-cov-13.084369_pt1 | contig 20655 bp, 17 predicted proteins | sample MGYA00519431_ERZ1027046 | MGnify/ENA primary metagenome ERZ1027046 (study PRJEB26926, sample SAMN06164587) | human gut metagenome | biome: ENVO:00009003; feature: ENVO:2100002; material: ENVO:00002003 | host: Homo sapiens | place: USA | collected 2012 ...
AACTATAACGGTCCTAAGGTAGCGAAATTCCTTGTCAGGTAAGTTCTGACCCGCATGAAAGGCGTAATGATTTGGGCACTGTCTCAACAGCCCGCCCGGCGAAATTGTAGTACCGGTGAAGATGCCGGTTACCCGCGACAAGACGGAAAGACCCCATGGAGCTTTACTGTAGCCTAATATTGGGTTTCGATGTTGCATGCACAGGATAGATGGGACACAGGGAAGCAGGTGCTTTGGCGCTTGTGGAGTGGCCGTTGGGATACCATCCTTGCGATATTGGAATTCTAACCTGCGCCTTTGAATCAAGGCGGGGGACATTGTTAGGTGGGCAGTTTGACTGGGGCGGTCGCCTCCTAAAGAGTAACGGAGGCGTTCAAAGGTTCGCTCAGCTTGAACGGAAATCAAGCAAAAGAGTGCAAACGCAGAAGCGAGCCTAACTGCGAGACTGACGGGTCGAGCAGTAACGAAAGTTGGAGTTAGTGATCCGGTGGTATGTGAGTGGAAATGCCATCGCTCAACGGATAAAAGTTACCCTGGGGATAACAGGCTGATCTCCCCCAAGAGTCCACATCGACGGGGAGGTTTGGCACCTCGATGTCGGCTCATCGCATCCTGGGGCTGTATTCGGTCCCAAGGGTTTGGCTGTTCGCCAATTAAAGCGGTACGCGAGCTGGGTTCAGAACGTCGTGAGACAGTTCGGTCCCTATCTGTCGTGGGCGCAGGATATTTGATGGGAGCTGTTCCTAGTACGAGAGGACCGGAGCGGACGTACCTCTGGCGCACCAGTTGTTCTGCCAAGAGCATAGCTGGGCAACTATGTACGGATCGGATAAACGCTGAAAGCATCTAAGCGTGAAGCCGACCCAAAGATAAGATATCCCATTGTTTTAAACAAGTAAGACCCCTTGAAGACTACAAGGTTGATAGGCACGATGTGTAAGTGGAGCGATCCATTCAGCAAGCGTGTACTAATAGGTCGAGGGCTTGACCACAATTCGCTTGAGACTCTTAGAGTCAACGAAAAAATGTAAGCAGTGATTATTCAGTTTTGAAGGCACGTCCTTCAAGAAATACTAGACAAAGTAAGTCAGAAATGATATACTTAGCTAGTCATATGGTCGGTGACGATGACGGTGAGGTTCCACCTGTTCCCATTCCGAACACAGCAGTTAAGCTCACTCGTGCCCAAGATAGTTAGCTGGAAACGGCTTGTGAAAATAGGTAGTCGCCGACTTGAATATGCTGCTCTGAGAGTTCTCAGGGCGGTTTTTGTTGTGTCTGCGGATTATAATTTCTGTCTGAAATTGTTATAATGGATAAAATCAGAAAGGGGAAGCGCATGATGGGAAATGAGGAAAATAAAACACTTTATGATATTTATCGGGGGATACTCTGCAATAACCAGAGCTTTCAACTCGGAAAGCAGGCACAGGTAGAATATCGTTTTGACTGCCCGGAGTATGCAGAGCTGAAAGAAAAATATCATCTCAATGAAATTGCCGGAAACGGGACAGAGCTGGAGCACAGTGTGCGGCTGTTGAAGTATCTTGCCCCGAAACTGACACACAGTGCGTGGTACGATAACAGCGTTCCGTGCAATGGGCTGGCGCTGCTGGAATACAGTCTGGAGCAGCCGGAGCATGGGATCAATTGTCTGAACAAATCCAAGATACTGGAGGAATGCTGTCTGGCACTGGGGATCTACGCCCGGAGAGTGAGAATGCTGCCCTATTCGCCCTTTGACAGCGACTGTCATGTCGTGACAGAGATTTTTGACAGGACTCTGGGAAAATGGTGTATGCTCGACCCCACGACCAACGGCTATCTGGTCGATGAAACGGGCAGCGTTCTCTCTTTGCTGGAAGCCAGAGAGAGGATGGCGCAGGCAGGGTTTGTGACGTTCTGCCGGGCGGATGAGACGGTGCAGGACCTGCATGAAGTGGCTCAGAAAGAAATGGAATGGAGCGCATATTTTGCCAAAAATCTGTTCCGGCTCCAGATCGACGCGGTTTCTCAGTTTGGAGAGACAGGGAAATGGCTGGATGTGATCCCGGAACACTTTTCGGTCCGACAGTGGAGCAAGGCAAAGGCGGAGTACCGCATCACGATGGCATCGGAGTATGCAAAAACAGAGAATGGGTTTGAGATGGCGAAGATGCTTCCGCTCTTTCAGAAAGCAGTAAAAGAAGCAGAGACGATGCAGGAGCCGGAGAGCATTTCGGTGCGATGCATAGCAGATGCCCCTCAATAAAAAGATAAAACAAGAGCGACCCCGCTGTGCTGAGTTCAACACAGCGGGGTCGCTCTTTCTATCAGGTGGAGTATTGTTCAGAAGGACAGCTTCGGCTTAGCCCTTGCCTGCGCAGCCGAACAGCTCGATCTTCTCCTTGCACTTGGCCTCGATGGCCTTTGCGCCGGGAGCCAGCAGCTTGCGGGGGTCGAAGCCCTTGCCCTGCTGATCCTTGCCCTCTTCGATGTACTTGCGGGTGGCCTCAGCAAACACCAGCTGGCACTCGGTGTTGATGTTGATCTTGGAAACGCCCAGGCTGATTGCCTTTGCGATCATCTCGTCGGGGATGCCGGTGCCGCCGTGCAGAACCAGAGGAATGTTATTGGTGGCCTTGTGGATGCGGTCCAGAGCCTCGAAGTCCAGACCCTTCCAGTTTGCCGGGTAGACACCATGGATGTTGCCGATGCCGGCAGCCAGGAAGTCAATGCCCAGAGCAGTGATCTTTGCGCACTCCTCGGGGTCTGCGATCTCGCCGGCACCCACAACGCCGTCCTCGACACCGCCGATGGAACCGACCTCGGCCTCGATGCTCAGGCCCTTAGCGTGTGCCAGAGCAACCAGCTCCTTGGTCTTTTCCACATTCTCCTCGATGGAGTAGTGGCTGCCATCGAACATGATGGAAGAGAAGCCGGCCTCGATGCAGGCCTTGCAGCCCTCGTAGGTGCCGTGATCCAGATGCAGGGCAACGGGAACGGTGATGCCCATGGAATCGACCATTGCGCTGACCATGGCAGCGACGGTCTTGAAACCGGTCATGTACTTGCCGGCACCCTCGGAAACACCCAGAATCACAGGGCTCTTCATTTCCTCGCAGGCGGTCAGAACGGACTTGGTCCACTCCAGATTGTTGATGTTGAACTGAGGCACACCGTAGTGGCCATCACGTGCTTTGATCAGCATTTCGGTTGCATTTACCAACATTATTCATTACCTCCACAAAATCATTGGGGTCTTGCTCGTTTCATATCCGCTTTGTGCACGGTTTAACGAACCTACAGAATTAGTATACCCCAAACAGCGGCCAAAATCAATCCAAACCGGTGTTTTTCCTGTAACAATGCGGGGATTCTGTTTCTGGCAGGGTGCAGGGGGTTACTGCCAGAAGCGCGTATATTCGATAGAATGCAACAAATTTCCATATAATGTGCAATAAGCGGCCGAAAGACAGAAAGCTTGATGAAGGACAGATTTTCAACACAGATCCACATTCGTCAAAATGATATTGGGCAATTTGGCAAAAGCGGACAGGATGCAGTTCAAAAAATTGTCATATTTCCGACTTGTATTCTACAAATTGTACGCAGGAAATCAAAAAAGGTCGAACCAAAAAGTGGAAAACCTTGTGGAAAGTGTGGAATTCCACAGGCAAAACAGGCTTTAAAGCTGGACTTTTGAACTTTCTCCACAGGGTTTTCAACATGTGGAAAAATAATCGCTCTTCTACGGATTGTATACCGCGTTTTTGTGGAAAACTTTTTTCTCCGGCAAAACAGAGGGATATCTACCCAGCAGCCGGGTAAAGCTGATGCAGGGCGGCAGAACATTTCTGCAAAAAAGCGGAAACGGTCTCCGGCACCACGAACAGAAAAACTTTTGCAGGACGCGGATAAAAAACGGTAATTTGCTGGCAAACAAGGTCGGCTTATGCTATACTTCAAAATGAGTTATCATCTTCAGATCATACCGGTGCGCGGCCCAGAGTGCGGCGCGCCTTTTGGAGGGTGTGCACAGCACCTTCCGGTGATACAACGGAAGGAGAAAATCATCATGGAAGAAAAGAACCAGCCGCGCCGTCCGCGCCGCAGCCCGGAAGAGCCGCTGCAGAAGAACGAGAGCCTTGTTTATGGCAAAAATCCGGTGACCGAACTGCTGAAAAGCGGTTCCGGCGTGGACACCGTGCTCATTGCTGAGGGCATGGCTCCGGCCGTGGCGGCTTACTATACCGCATTGGCAAAGGAAGCGGGTGCCACGGTGAAGCGGGTGCACCCCAACAAGCTGCGCCTGATGACCGGCACCGAGAGCCATCAGGGTGTGGCGGCATTTGCCAGCGAGATCGAATACGTGACGGTAGACGACTTGATGGCAGCAGCCAAGGACAAGGGCGAGGCACCTTTTCTGGTGCTGAGCGATGGCATTGAAGACCCGCACAATCTGGGTGCCGTGATGCGCAGTGCTCTGCTGTGCGGTGCGCATGGCATCGTGATTCCAAAGCGCGGCGGCGCATCGGTCACGCCTACCGTCATCAAGTCCAGCGCAGGTGCCGCAGAACGCCTGCCGGTGGCTCGTGTGGCCAACATCGGCGAGACCATCCGCCGCCTGAAGGAGCAGGGTGTGTTCGTCTACTGCGCCGATATGGACGGCGTGTCTCTGCGCAGGAACAACCTGACCGGCCCCATTGCACTGGTGCTGGGCAGCGAGGGCAGCGGTGTTTCGCAGCTGGTGAAAAAGCTGTGCGACGGTGTGGTGCGGCTGGATATGGCAGCACCGGGCACCGGTGTGGACAGCTACAACGTGTCGGTGGCTGCGGGCATTATTCTGTACGAGATCCAGTCCCAGCGCGCAGCACAGCAGGCATGATCCGGCATTCGGGCCGGAACCTCAATTTGAATTACAGGAGGGACTAGAATGCCGAAAGATAAAAATAATGGCCGGGAAATGACCCCGGATGAAAAGTTCCGCTCCTTTTTCAGCACCACGGCGGTGGATATCCCGGAGGAGATGACCCGGAGGGACGAAAACCAGCCGGAGGAAAAGCCGCAGAAACGGTTTGGCCTGTTTGGCCGTGGTAAGGAAAAGCAGGAGACTGACGAAGCTGCAGCAGAGCAGCCGCAGGAAATGCCTACCGGTGAGGTGCGGCTGGGTGAGGATGCGCAGCCGGAACCGGAAGCGGATCTGGAACTGATGCTGAGGCCGGAGGCAGACCCGGAACAGGAACTGGCCCCGTGGCCTTTTCTGGAGAAGGAAGCAGAGGATGCACAGCCGGAAGCACCCGCCAAAAAGCCGGAGGAAAAATCTGCACCGCAAACGGCAGAACCCCCGGCGGCAGTGAAGCCGGAAACACCCCGGCAGAGCGCTGTCCCGGCGGCAAGACCCGCAGAGCAGCACAGCACGGCAAAGCCTCTCCGGCACCCCAAGAATGCGCCGGAGGTGCTGCTGCCGCAGGAAGAGCAGGAGCAGCAGGAGATGGCACAGCTCAAGGCGATGATCAACGGCCTGAGCGACCAGAAGCCGGAAAAGCCTGCACCGAGGGCCGAAGCAGCCCCGGCAGCAGAAACTGAACCGGCTGAAAGCAAAAAGAAACCGTCCGGTGCACCGCTGCCCGCGGCTGTGTTTGCAGCGGTAAAGGAGACGGCACCGGAGCTGCAGCCGGAACCTGTGCCGCAGCCGAAAAAAACGGAGCAGCCGGAAAAGCAGCCGGTGGTCGATTTCTTTGGCAAGGTGCAGAGCGAGGACGCACCGCAGGCACCTTTGGCCCCGGCAGAGGAGCCTGCCGCAAAAGAGGACACCATGAGCCTGCCGCTGCTGCCGCTGGACGGTGAAGAGCCGCAGCAGGCACCGGAGAAGGCACCCGCTGCGCCACAGCCGGAACTGAAAGCTGAGGCGGAGGACGCGGTGTCTCCGGAGGAACATGCTGAAACGGAGCTGACCGAGCCGGAGGCTACGGCGGATAAACTGCACCGTATGAGTGCAGAGCTGACGCTGCGCTGCGTGCTGGGCGGCATTCTGGCTGTGGTGCTGCTGCATTTTGGTTTGGTATCGGATGGGCTGCTGCCCGCCATGGCGGCGCTGGACCCGGATGCTGCCCCGGCGGCATTCTATGCTGCAAACCTGCTGCTGCTGGCAGCAAGCCTGTGCGTGGGCTTCCCGGTGCTGCGCGACGGCCTGAACGGCCTGCGCGGACGGTCTTCTTCCGAGACGATGCCGGCGCTGGCCGCAGTAGCAGCGCTGGTGCAGGCGGTTACAGCCATGCTGAACGCAAATGTTTACCGCGGCACCACCGGCATCTCGCTGCTCAGCGGCATGGCCGCGCTGGGGCTGTTCCTTGCGCTGCTGGGCAGCCGGGTGATGCTGGCTGCTGTCAAGGGCGGCTATGAGCTGGTGACCAATGGTGTGGAGTTCGAGGGCGCCTACCGCGCCAAGGACAAAGACCTGCTGCGCGCCCTTGCACGGGATCTGGAACAGAAGGACCCCTGGGTGCTGCTGAGCCGCCCGATGAAGGAAGCTGACGGCTTTGTGGAGCAGAGCTTGAGCGAACGCGCAAGCGAGCGCCGTGCACGCAAAGTTTCGTACATCCTGCTGGGCGTTGCCCTGCTCAGCGGCGTGCTGTTCCTGCTGGCAGGTGCCGGCTGGAACAAAGCGGCGGCTGCCATGGCAGCGGTGCTGTGCATGGGCGCACCGCTTTCTTCTACCCTGATCGCGGGCGTTGCCTCGCTACGGCTGCAGCGTGCGGCTGCGGCTGTGGGCGCAGTCGTGCCCGGTTGGCAGGCCATTGAGCAGCTGGGCGGCATTGATACGCTGCAGATCGATGCAGACGACCTGTTCACCGCCGACAGCGCACAGCTGGAGGATATCCGCATCTTCAAGGGCGGCCGCATCGACCGCGCCATCCTGTACGCGGCCAGCGTGCTGAACGGGAGCCACGGCACCCTGAAGGGGCTGTTCCGCCAGATCGTTGAGGAACGCACAGACATCCTGTTCCCGGTCAAGGATCTGGAGCAGCACCATGGGCTGGGCTTTTCCGCCTGGTGCGATAACAACCGCATCCTCATTGGTACCCGCCGCTATCTGGAGCAGGAGGGCGTGCCGCTGCCGGACGAGGAATACGAGATGCAGCACTCGAAGAACGGCGAGCTGCAAATTTTGTATCTGGCTGTGTCCGGCAACCTGCACGCTATGTTCGTGCTGAAATATGTGGGCGGGCGCAATGTGGCCCGCGGCCTTGCCGTGCTGCAAAAGGAGAACATCCGCCTGCTGGTCACATGCCAGGACCCCAGTCTGACTGCACACCACATTACCGAAGCATACCGCCTGCCGGAAGGCATGATCACCGTGCTGGATCAGGAGCAGTGCAACGCCATCAAGGCCGCACCGGAAGACCCGGAGGACACCTGCTGCATGATCCATCTCAAGGCGTTTGCCAGCCTGACCGGCGGCCTGCAGGCTGCGGATCAGGCCCAGAACGCCGAGAGCAGCGCCACCACGGTACAGATGGTCTCGGTGCTGTTCTCCATTATCATTGCAGCGCTGCTCACCAGTGCAGGCAGCATCTGGGAGCTTTCGGTGGCAACGGTGCTGATGTATCAGGCAGCGTGGAGCGCCCTGAGCATTGCTGTGTGTGCACTGAAACAGCATAACTGAGAAATATTCTCAGAATAAATAGGAATTATTCTTGATTTCCATCAAAAAATATGGTATACTCTGTTCAGAACCTGAGCCGCAGGCGAAAAAAATTACCGCCGGGCTGAATGATAGAGCCGGGATCGGTCGATCCTGACAGAAGATCCGTTTTTGAAAGGAGAGCATCATGGAACTGAAGGGTACCAAAACCGAGAAAAATCTGATGGAAGCGTTTGCAGGCGAGAGCCAGGCACGCAACAAGTACACCTTCTTTGCCAGCATGGCAAAAAAAGAAGGCTACGAGCAGCTGGCCGCGATCTTTGAGGAGACCGCTGGCAATGAAAAGGAGCACGCAAAGATCTGGTTCAAGCTGCTGTGCGGCGGCGCGATCCCCGATACCCTGACTTGTCTGGACATGGCAGCAGGCGGTGAGCACGACGAGTGGACCGAGATGTACCCCCGCATGGCCAAGGAGGCCAAAGAAGAGGGCTTCCCTCAGATCGCAGCACTGTTCACCATGGTGGCACAGATCGAGAAGGAGCACGAGGAGCGCTACCGTGCGCTGGCCGAAAACCTGAAAAACAACAAGGTCTTTGCCCGTGAGGAGCAGCAGGTATGGCAGTGCCGGAACTGCGGCTACACCTATATCGGCAAGTCCGCACCGCTCAAGTGCCCGGTGTGCGCACATCCGCAGAGCTACTTTGAGCTGAAAAAGATCAACTACTAAGCTGAAAATTCAAAAGCAGAACAGCGCCGCCGCATCCGGTTTGCCGGGTGCGGCGGCGTTTTGTACAAAATTGAAAAGCGGATTTTATTATTCTCCACAAAATAAGGCTCAGCTGCCCGGCAGAATGGGCAAAAAACTTGACCCGGTTTTGCACTGCGTGTAAAATAATACGGAGACAGGAATATTTAAAGGATCTTGCAGCAAAGCAGGCGGGGAGGGCAAAGCCCATGAAGCAGGGGTTCAAAGCGTGTGTTTGTGCAGTGGTGCTGTGCGCAGAACTGTTTGCAGCCGGGGCCTTGTCGGCCTATGCTGCGCAGGAGCAGCCGCTGCCGGACAGCGGCATGACATTGGACACTGCCGAACTGACGCTGGATATCACCGAAGGAGACCCGGCCCCGGTGGCCTACCTGAATGTGCAGGCACCCAACGACTACTTCTTTCTGATCTGGACTTCCAGTGATCCGGCAGTGGCATCGGTGGACGGCACCGGCAAGGTGACCGGCCATGCCGAGGGCACTGCGGCCGTCACGGCCCGCAATGAGCGCGGCGAAAAGACCACCTGTACCATCACGGTGCGCAAAAGCACAGCCAGCCGCTTGGTGCTGAACACCAGCGATCTGACGCTTACCATTACAGAGCAGGAGCCTGTCCCGACGAAACAGCTGAAGCTGGAACAGAACAAAGGCGGGTTTACCTATGTGCGGCAGTGGGTCAGCAGCAACCCGGCGGTGGCATCGGTAAGCACAAACGGTACCGTAAAGGCGCAGGGGTCCGGCAAGGCCGTCATCAGCGCACTGACCACAGCCGGGCAGGTGCTGCGCTGCACGGTAACGGTCACATCGGAGATCGGACGGGTGCAGATAAGCAAAAACGCCATGCTGCTGCAGGCAGTGGGAGCCAGTCAGAAGCTGACCGCGCAGGCTGCAGGCGCCAAAAACGGAACGATGACATGGCTCAGCAGCAATCCGGGCGTGGCAACTGTGAGTGCGGATGGCATGGTAACGGCGGTGGGCGACGGTGAAACGATGATCCTTGCCGTTACACCGGAGGGTCGTGCCGATGCCTGCTATGTGGCCGTGGGAGCGGCGGCGTGGCGGTTCCGCTCGGAGGACGAGCTTGCCGAAACGCTGACCCTGACCGGCCAGCTGCCCTATTCGGATGGAAAGTAAAAAGAAAAATGGGAGCGTTCTGTGCAGCAGGATGCTCCCATTTTTTCAAAACCCGCTGGGCAGAAAGATCATGGTTCCCCGGGCAGACCACGCCATCCGCTGGGCCATGCAGCCGGGCGCACCGGCCAGCAGAAACAGGGCCAGTGCGGCGAGCAGCAGCACCCATCCAAGGCCGCTGTGCGGCCTGCCGGAAAAAGGATCCCCTTTTTTGCGTCTCATCCCGCTGCCCCCTTTTTGCTGTGCTGGGCCATCCTATGCGCCGCAGGCACCGATTGTGCAACCGGCCCGGCTGTGGTACAATAAAACCTTAAGAGATACATTGTGCAGGGAGAACGATTTTATGCTGACCATTACACTGCTGGGCACTGCGGCTACCATGCCACTGCCGGACCGGGCACTCTCGGCGGCGTTTGCTGCCTGCGGCGGTCACGGCCTGCTGTGGGACTGCGGCGAGGGTACGCAGGCAGCGGCACACCGGGCAGGCGTGAACCTGATGCGGGCAGATGCCATCTGCCTGACCCACTACCATGGCGACCACATCTTTGGTCTGCCGGGCCTTTTGCAGACTCTGGGGGCGCAGGGCCGCACAAGGCCGCTTGCGCTGCTGGGTCCGGAGGGCCTGCCGGATATCTGGGCGGCGGTGCGGGCACTGACCGGCCCGCTGCCCTATCCGGTGAAGCCGCAGGTGCTTATGCCGGGCCAGCCGCTGGCGCTGGATGCGCTGAGCGAGGGCTGGCCTGCCGGTGCGCGGCTGGTGCCGTTTGCCACAAAGCACCGGGTAAAAAGCCTTGGCTACCGGCTGGAGCTGCCCCGTGCAGGCAAATTCTCGCCGGAGCAGGCCCGGGCGCTGGGGGTGCCAGTGCAGCAATGGAAGCTGCTGCAGAAAGGGCAGAGCGTTGCCGTGGAGGGCAGAACGGTGCAGCCTGCGCAGGTGCTGGGCGCCCCGCGCAAGGGGTTGAGCGTGGTATTTTCCGGCGATACGGCCCCCTGCCCGTATTATTTGCAGGCGGCGCATGACGCAGACCTGCTGATATGCGATGCCACCTATGCCCTTCCGGAGCAGGAAGACCAGGCCCGTCAGTGGGGGCACAGCACCTTTGGGCAGAGCGCGACCCTTGCCGCGCAGGCGAGGACAAAGCGGCTTTGGCTGACCCATTATTCCCCCATGATCACCGACCCGGAGGAGTATGCCGCGCAGGCACAGAGCATCTTCCCGGCGGCGGAGTGCGGCTTTGACGGCAAAAGCATCACTCTGCAGTACGAGGAGGCACAGCCATGACCATCCGGATGGACGAGGGTGCGGCAGAGCTGCTGGACACCCTGCACAGGGCGGGCTATGCAGCCTACGTGGTGGGCGGCTGCGTGCGAGACAGTCTGCTGGGCCTTACACCGCACGACTGGGACCTGTGCACCAGTGCTCTGCCGCAGCAGGTGATGGAGCTGTTCGGCGCGCAGCGGTGCATCCCCACCGGCCTGCAGCACGGCACGGTAACGGTGAAGCAGAGCGGTGCCCTTTACGAGATCACCACCTTCCGTACAGAAGGCACCTACACAGATGGCCGCCACCCGGACGAGGTGCACTTTGTGCCGGATGTGCGGGAGGATCTGGCCCGGCGGGATCTTACCATCAACGCCATGGCCTACAATGAAAAAGAGGGCCTTGTGGACCCCTTTGGCGGGCAGGCCGACCTGCAAAGCGGCATCGTACGGGCGGTGGGTGTGCCCCGCCAGCGGTTCACCGAGGACGCGCTGCGCATCCTGCGGCTGTACCGCTTCGCAGCCCGGTTTGGCTTTTCCATCGACCCGCCCACGGCGCAGGCGGCACAGGAGCTGTGTGCCCATCTGGACTGCGTATCGGTGGAGCGCATCGAGGAAGAGCTTGCAAAACTGCTGAGCGCACCCGCCCCTGCGGCATATCTTGACAAAAAAATACTGCTTGTTATTCTGCCGGAGCTTTCATCGGAGGCACTGGCGGCGGCAAAGCCGGTGGTGGATGCCTGCCCGGCGGGGGAGCAGGCTCTGCCCGTCCGTCTGGCGGCGCTGCTGCTGAGCCTTGGCGAGGACGGCATCCGCCGCACACTCAAGCGCCTGCGCTGCTCCAATGCCTTGATTGAAGAGGCGGCGGTGTTGGTGCGGGAAGCCAGAAGGCGTGACGGTAGCTTTCTCTTCGGACACGAGTACGGGTTGCGGCACCCAGCGGATGCTTCGTGCTTTGAGCAGCACTCGCATCCTGCTGGCCGCTGTCCCAACAGCAACTTCCTGTTTCCGCCACTGGCGGCGGTCGTTGCTGTTGCAGGCCATTCCATCGCCCGCCCTATTGCCTTCGGCAACAGGGTCCTACCCCAGCGGACGGTCCTCAGAGAAACTACCGTCACACCCGACTTTACTATCTACGCCCGCCGACTACTGGGCAAATATAACTTGTGTACCGTGCAGCGTTTGGCAGCACTGGGCACAGCCCTGCAGCCGGAACGGGCGGCTGATTTTGCTGCACTTTCCGAATTGGCCGAACAATTGGACGCGGACGGCGTATGTTGCCGCGTCAGCCAGTTGGCTGTGAATGGCCGCGACCTGATGGCGGCAGGCGTCCCGGCGGGGCCGGGCATCCGCAAAGTGCTGGAAGCGCTGCTGGACGGTGTGATCCGGGAAGAATATCCCAACGAGCGGCAAGCCCTGCTGGCCGCAGTGCAGCAGCTCGCTGCGTCTTGACAAGCTCTTTTTTCAGAGTTACTATTATACTACTGTTTTAGTGTGTTGAATGCACCAAAGGAGAACTTATGACCACACAGACCCCTGATTCAAAGCCGCGTGCCCTCATTGCCATGAGCGGCGGCGTGGACAGCTCGGTGGCGGCATGGCTCATGCAGCAGGCAGGCTATGACTGCACCGGCATCACCATGCGGCTCACCCGCAACGAAACGCTGGGACAGTCCGGCTTTCACACCTGCTGCTCGGAAAAGGACATCGAGGACGCGGCAGAGGTGGCGTTTGCCATGGATATCCCGTACGAGGTGCTGGATTTCACGGCCGACTTCCGGGAACAGATCATTGAAAAATTCGTCCGCGTGTATGAGGCGGGCGGCACGCCGAACCCCTGCATCGACTGCAATAAATATATGAAGTTCCGCCATCTGCTGGACTGGGCTCGGGCACACGGCATGGAGTATGTGGTCACGGGCCACTATGCCCGGGTGGAGCAGGACGAGGCCACCGGCCGTTTCCTGCTCAAAAAGGGGCTGGACGAGGGCAAGGACCAGAGCTACGTGCTCTACAACCTCACTCAGGAGCAGCTGGCGCATATCCGTCTGCCGCTGGGCGGCCTGCACAAGACTGAGGTGCGCGAGATCGCGGAGCAGCACAAATTTGTCAATGCCCGCAAGCACGACAGTCAGGACATCTGCTTCGTGCCGGATGGCGACTATGCCCGCTTTATGGAGGACTTCACCGGCAAACACTACCCGGCAGGTGATTTTCTGGATGAGAGCGGCAGGGCGGTGGGCACCCACAACGGCGCGGTGCGGTACACCATCGGCCAGCGCAAGGGGCTGGGCCTTGCCATGGGGGCACCTGTGTACGTCTGCGGCAAGGACATGCAGGCAAACACCGTCACGGTAGGGCCGGAGGAGATGCTGTTCGACCGCATCGTGTATGCGGACGAGGTGAACTGGATCGCTATTCCGGAGCTGACCGGGCCGCTGCGGGTCACAGCCCGCACCCGGTACCATCAGGTGGAGCAGGCCGCCACCGTCTACCCGGCGGAGTGCGGCTTCCGGCTGGAATTTGACCAGCCCCAGCGCGCCCCTACGCCCGGTCAGGCCGTGGTGCTGTATCAGGGCGACACCGTGCTGGGCGGCGGCACCATTACGAGAGTGGAAAAGTAACAAGGAGAACAAAATGCAAAATCAGTATTCCCGCACGCAGTTGCTGCTGGGCGCGGAAGCTATGGAAAAACTGCACAATTCCCGCGTGGCGGTGTTCGGCATCGGCGGCGTGGGCGGCTACACGGTGGAAGCGCTGGCGCGCAGCGGCGTGGGGGCACTGGATCTGATCGATGATGATAAGGTCTGCCTGACCAACCTCAACCGCCAGATCATCGCCACCCGCAGCACGGTAGGGCAATATAAGGTAGATGTGGCTGCACAGCGCATCCACGACATTGACCCGGACATCAGGGTGACCACCCACCGGTGCTTCTTTGGCCCGGAAACACAGGACCAGTTCGACTTTACCCAGTACGACTATGTGGTGGATGCCATTGACACTGTCACCGGCAAGCTGGCGCTGGTGATGAAGTGCAAGGAGGTGGGCACCCCCATCATCTGCTCCATGGGCGCAGGCAACAAGATGGACCCGACCCGCTTTGAAGTGACCGATATCTACAAGACCTCGGTCTGCCCGCTGGCCAAGGTGATGCGCACCGAGTGCCGCAAGCGCAGGATCAAGCACCTGAAGGTGGTCTACTCCAAGGAGCCTGCCATGACCCCCATCGAGGATGACGCCATCAGCTGCAAGTATCACTGCATCTGCCCTCCGGGCACCCAGCGCAAGTGCACCCAGCGCCGTTCGGTGCCGGGCTCCAATGCCTTTGTACCCTCGGTGGCCGGCCTGATCATCGGCGGCGAGGTGGTAAAAGACCTTGTGGGCTTTGTACCGATGAAGGGGTAAAACAGACTGCAGACTCCTGCTGTGTGGGACGATTTGAAATGCGCTCCGCGTTGCTTTGCGCATAAGCTAAGGAAATTATATTTTTGATTTTGGGGTCCAGAAACGCCTGCGGGCGTTTCTGGACCCCATTTTCATGGGCGGGGGTCGTGGAGGATAGGCTTGTGCTTGCGGGCAGAACCCTCTCGGTCACGCCTGCGGCGTGCCAGCTCCTGAGAGGGTTCAGCCCGCTGAAAACAAGCAGAACGTTAACTCCGCCGCGCGAATGTTTCCACAGGAAACCAGCGCGGCAGCTTCCGCTTTCGGTTATGACTCCTCCCGTGAAAAGGCAATTCTGGAAAATCCGCAGATTTTCCAGAATTGCGAAATAAAATAATAATTCCGCTGAAAATGGTCAGAGCATCAGCGGAGACCATTTAAGATCGCGCTTTTTACGCGCTGCAGCGTTCCATAACATAAATTTGCAATCAATTTGCATTTTGGTATTGCAATTGGAGAGAATATCGTGTATAATCATCCCTGTTCAAAATGCAACCAATTTGCAATTTACTAAAATGAAGCGACGAACGGTCGTTTTTAGGAGCGTATATGGAACTGTTTCTGGATGTTCTGGGCGAATCTCTGGTGGATACCGCCAAGATGCTGCCCTTCCTGTTTCTGGCTTATCTTCTGATCGAGTATATCGAGACCCGCCACGGTGAGCGCATTGAAGCACTGCTGGCAGGCGGCGGGCGCTGGGGCGCGATTCCGGGCGCGGTGCTGGGCTGTGTGCCGCAGTGTGGCTTTTCGGCCATTGCGTCCAACTTCTACTCCTCCCGCGTCATCACGCTGGGCACCCTGATGGCCGTCTACCTTGCCACCAGCGACGAAGCCATCCCGCTGCTGGTATCCATGCCGGCCTACTGGGATAAGCTGGCTGTGCTCATGGTCATCAAGGTGGTATACGCCATTGTGGTGGGCTTTGTGCTGGATTTTGTGCTGCGCGGCGTGCTGCCCAAATCGCTGCGCGGCGGCTACACCGGCCATGCCGACGAGGTGGACTGTCACGAGGAGCACAGCGACGAAGAGGGCAAGCCCGCCCCCATCTGGAAAGCGGCCCTGCGCCACACGCTGGAGATTTTTGTGTTCATCTTTGCGTTCAGTCTGGTGTTCGGCCTGATCGTGGAAGGCGTGGGCGAAGATGTGTTTGCAGACCTTCTGGGCAGCATGGGCTTCTTCCAGCCGGTAGTGGCTGCGCTGGTGGGCCTGATCCCCAACTGCGCCGCCAGCGTGCTGCTGACCCAGCTGTATGTGGAAGGTGCTCTGCGCTTTTCCAGTCTGGTAGCGGGCCTTTGCACCGGTGCAGGCGTGGGCCTTGCGGTGCTGTGGCGCACCAATCCTTCGTGGAAGCAGAACCTGTTCATCACCGGCCTGACATGGGGTGCAGGCGCATTCCTCGGCGTGGCAATGCAGGTGGTCGTGGCCGTGTTTGCGTGATCCCGAGAAGGAGCTGCAAAGAAAACGGCATCGTGAAACAAAATAAGGCTATTGCATGGAATTCTGTGCAGTAGCCTTATTTTTATGCCCAAATGCACCCCAATTTTAAAAAAGTATGGTATACTGGTACAAAACTCAGTTCCATAGGGGAGAATAGAATGCAATATAAGATTCTGGCAAGCGATTACGACAACACACTGGTGCCCTTTGGCGAGGGCAAGCCGCGTCAGAAGGTGGTCAAGGCGGTAAAGAAGCTGCAGGCCGCAGGCGGCAGATTTGTGCTCAGCACCGGACGTGCGTATCCGTGCGTCAACCTCAAAGGCCAACTGGGCGGCATCCGGTTCGATTATGCCATCACCTGCAACGGTGCCTGTGTGGTGGACCGCGAGGGCCGCATCGTAGCCGAGCACCCGCTCACCGCTGAGGAAATGTACGCGCTGGTGGATTTCTGCGAGGATTATAACTATCCGCTGCAGTTCAATTTCAGGGATGCCTGCTACGCCTACTGCGAGTATGAATATCTGCACAGGGGCTATCAGCAGATGAACAGCATCGGGCTGGACTGTGTGGACGGCGAAGATCAGGACCGCCACCTGATCGATATGCCCCACGCCGCTTTTGCGGCCATGCCGCCGGAGCGTGTGGCGGACTTCAACGCCAAGTACGGCCATCTGGGCCTGCACTGGATGCAGGTGGGCGCGCAGAATGCCGACGGCCTGTGCTACTACGACATCGTGCGCGGTGGAATGGACAAAGGCGTTGGCCTTGCCGACCTGTGCGAAAAGATGGGCCTGACACTGGCCGATGCCGTGGCGGCAGGCGATTCTGCCAACGATGTGGCCATGCTGAAGGCAGCGGGCCTTGGCTGCTGCATGGCAAACGGCACGCCGGACGCAAAGGCTGCCGCCGACCGCATCATTGGCGATGTGCGGGAGGACGGCCTTGCCGACCTGATCGATGAGCTGTGGTTCGACGGCCCCAGAGCAGAGCCGTCCGGCCGCGACCTTGGCTCGCCTTGGGATAAAATTGAAAGTGCAGGCGGACAATGAGCTTTGAACCGGTGTATAACGAACACAGCCGGGCGCTGATCCTTGGCACATGGCCCAGCCCCAAAAGCCGGGAGATGGCCTTTTACTACGGCCACCCGCAGAACCGCTTCTGGCCCGTGCTGGCCGCGCTGACCGGTGAGCCGGTGCCTGCCCGTGAGGACATTGAAGCCAAAAAGCAGATCATCCTGCGCCATGGGCTGGCCCTCTGGGACACGCTGGAACGCTGCACCATCACCGGCGCAGCGGATGCTTCCATCAAGGATGCAGTGCCGAATGATATTGCCGCTCTGCTGGCAAAGGCACCCATCGAAGCAGTATTCTGCAACGGAGCCACCGCATACCGGATCTATACAAAGTATCTGCAGCCGGTGTCCGGCATTGCAGCGGTAAAGCTGCCCAGCACCAGCCCGGCAAACGCTGCCTGCCGCCCGGAAAAGCTGCGCGAAATCTGGGGCGCGGCCCTCTTGCCGTGGATCAACAAATGATGGCCAGGTTGTAAATTATCCGTGAAAGCCTTGCGTTTTTCGCGGGGTGCGGTATTATGGGTAACATAAGGGGCAATGCCCCGGACAAGGAGAAGAAACATGAGCAAGATCATCCGCACCAGAAAGCCCAGCGTTCTGCCATTTTATGCAATGGCACTGGTCTTTTTGGTATTGTGCGCGGTACTGCCGGTGTATAAGCTGTGGGCGCTGCTGGCGGCGCTGGGCGGTGCATTTGTGGCCTTTGGTGCGGCACAGAAGGTCTGCCCGCCCCGGGTGGTGGAGCACGAAGTGCCTTTCCACACCGGTGTGGAGGATGTGGACGCGATGCTGACCGACATTCAGCAGAAACTGGATACCCTGCACACCCTCAACGAGCAGCTGCCGGACCCGCAGCTCTCTGCCGCCATGACCCGCATGGAAAAGGCGGGCCGCTCCATTGTGGAAGCGGTGGAAGCAAACCCGGAAAAGGCAAAGCAGGTGCGCAGGTTCGCAAACTATTACCTGCCGGATGCGGTGAACGTTCTGCAGCAGTATGCAAAGCTGGCAAAGCAGGGCGTGCGCGGCGAGAATGCCGCAGCCATCCGTACCGAGGTGGAGCACAATGCTGCTTCCATTGCCACGGCGTTTGAAAACCAGCTGGATGCCCTGTACGCCGCCGAGAGCATGGACCTTTCTGCAGATATCACGGTGCTGCAGAACATGCTCAAAGGGCAGGGCCTGAGCTAAGAAAAAAGGTAAATGGTATTTGGAAAGGAAGGAATCTCTTATGGCTGATAATACATTCAACTTTGACCTCGATGCACCCGCAGTACCCACCCTGACGCTGGACCCCACCCCGGCAGAAGAGGAAAAGGCAGCACCCGCCCAGCAGGAAGCTGCCGCACCGGAGCAGCCGCAGGTGAACCTGACCCCGGAAGAACAGGCCATGGTGGATCAGTTTGCTGAAAAGATCGATATTACCAACAGCCAGCAGGTGCTGCAGTACGGCTCCGCCTGTCAGAAGAAGATCGGCGATTTCTCCGAGGCCGCCCTTTCCAAGGTGGCCACCAAGGATCTGGGCGAAGTGGGCGATATGATCACCAGCCTGATCGGTGAGCTGAAGAGCTTTGATGCAGGCGAGGAAGAAAAAAAGGGCATCCTCGGCTTCTTCAAGAAGAAGGGCGACCAGCTGGATGCCATGAAGATGAAGTACAACAAGGCCGAGACCAACGTGGAAAAGATCCAGTCCATGCTGGAGGGCCATCAGGTGCAGCTGCTCAAGGACATCGCCATGCTGGATAAGATGTATGATCTGAACATGGCCTACTTCAAGGAGCTGAGCATGTATATCCTTGCCGGCAAAAAGAAGCTGGCCGATGTGCGCGCAAACGAGCTGCAGCAGGCCATGGATAAGGCCAAGGTTTCCGGCCTGCCGGAGGATGCACAGGCGGCTCGTGATCTGGCCGACCAGTGCGAACGCTTTGAGAAGAAGCTCTATGATCTGGAGCTGACCCGCAACATCAGCCTGCAGATGGGGCCGCAGATCCGCCTGCTGCAGAACAACGACACCATGATGGCAGAGAAGATCCAGTCCACCATCGTCAACACCATCCCCCTGTGGAAGAACCAGATGGTGCTGGCACTGGGTCTGGCCCACAGCCAGCAGGCCATGCAGGCCGAGCGTGCCGTGACCGACATGACCAACGACCTGCTCAAGAAGAACGCCGAGGCCCTGAAGATGGGTACCATCGAGACCGCAAAGGAATCTCAGCGCGGTGTGGTGGACATCGAGACCCTGCAGCAGACCAACAAGAGCCTGATCGAGACGCTGGACGAGCTGAACAAGATCCAGAGCGAGGGCCGCGCAAAGCGCGCTGCCGCCGAGCAGGAGCTGAACCGCATCGAGGACGAACTGAAAGCAAAAATGATGGAGATCCGGAGCTGAGATGGCAAACGCAGATTTTTCGCAAAAACAGAACAGCACTTCCGGCGGTTTTGACGCGGGCAGCTACCGCGAACAAAAGCAGCCGGAGCAGGCTGTACCGCTGACACCTCTGCAGCAGAAGCTGGCAGGGCTGGAAGCAAAGCTGCCCGCAGCCCTTTCCACCCGCGCAGCTGCACTGGCGCTGAGCGTGGTGGTGATGCTGGCGGCCTTTTTGGGCTTTGGCAGCGCCAAGCTGCGCAGCCGGTACAACGAAGTCCGCAAATGGTACACGGTGGGTGTGGCGGCAGACAACGGCTATAACCTCAACGAAGAGCTGACCACCCGCATGAACACGGCGGCAAACATCATCACTACCGCCAGCAGCACGCTGGGAGCGGACAGTGCCGAGGTGCAGGCCGCACAGAGCGCGCTGAGCGATTTTACCGCCTGTCTGGAAGCCGTGCAGAACGGCGGCAAAAGTCAGGCACTCACCTCGCTGCCCTATTATCAGGGTAGCACGATGCATGCGCTGTATCAGGCCAACGAGGTGCTGGGGTCGCGGATCGATCAGCTCTACGCAAAGCTGCAGGAGCAGGCCGCAGACCCCATGAAGATGGGCGCGGTGCAGGGCCAGTACGGCCAGTTCAACAGTGCGGCTACCATTATCGGCACCCTGAAATACAACGATGCCGTTTACGACTACCAAAAAGAGACCGGCGGCTTCCCGGCCAGCGTGCTGGGAGCCATTGCCGGTGTAAAGGAGGTTGAACCCTTCGCATGAAAAATTTTGCAAAACGCGTAAGCGCTCTGGTGCTGGCCCTTGTGGTGGGCGCAGCGGCCCTGTGCCCGGCGGCCCTTGCCGCCGCCAGCCTGCCGGACCTGCCCAAAGACGAATGTGTGGTGGATGATGCCAACATCCTGAGCGACAGCACTACCCAGACCATCATCGACCTGAATGCCCAGCTGGAACAAAGCTGCAACGGGGCACAGATCGGTGTACTGACTGTAGATTATACGGGTAATTATTCCACTGAGGATTATGCAACACAGGCCTTCAACGCATGGGGCATCGGCTCGGCTTCCGAGAACAACGGTGTGCTGATCCTGCTGGTGATGGAATCGCCCATCTACGAGGACGGCGATTACTACGTGACCTACGGCGACGGCTTCCGCAACACCACGCTGGAAAGTCAGGCCAGTGCCCTCGCTCAGACCATGGAAGGTGATTTTGTTAACCGCGATTACAGCGATGCAGTAATCACCTGTGCCAACAATGTGGCCGACACCATTGCAAGTGTTTATGGGGTAAATCTGAACAATGGCAGCTACGACGACGGCAGCTATGCCCAGCCGGACGACGGCCCCACCACCTTTGGGGATATCGTTCTGGGTATCGTGATCCTGTTCATGTCCCTGATGGTGATGCTGATCATCGTGCTGTTCGTGTTCCGGGTGTTCATTGCACCCATCGGCCACGCAGCAGGCTGGAACTGGGGTCCCTTTGCATGGGGCTACATGGCAGGTTCGGCCCGTCGGCACCGTCCCGGCCCGCCGCCC
>ERZ1027046.385-NODE-385-length-20482-cov-8.256817_pt1 | contig 20482 bp, 20 predicted proteins | sample MGYA00519431_ERZ1027046 | MGnify/ENA primary metagenome ERZ1027046 (study PRJEB26926, sample SAMN06164587) | human gut metagenome | biome: ENVO:00009003; feature: ENVO:2100002; material: ENVO:00002003 | host: Homo sapiens | place: USA | collected 2012 ...
CTACACCCTAGAGTTCGTCGGCAGCGTCAGATGTGTATAAGAGACAGCAATTATTCCCATAACAAGTGCATCAGCCGCACCCATTATATGACTAATTACACATATCACAACAAATACTGTTGTAACAACCAATATAATAAACATTTCATAAACATCCACTTTCTTATATCCAAATATATATTCTGCTATCTTTATGCCAATTGCCAGAATACTCATCACTATTATCATATATACTGGAACTGCTCTTCTCTTTATATCCATAAAAGACATTATAGCCAGCCCAGTTAACATAATCAGACTTCCCATATACCCCCTTTGGATTATGAATGTATACATTTTTTGCAACATTCCATTCCTTTTATTTTTTCTTTTTTCACTTTAAGAATTGTTCTTTGCAATGCATAACAACTATCAGATGCATGATATTTATCACCATAATCTGTATAGTATACAATTTTTGATGCACCCTTGCACAAACTACATTGGTAATACTTTCCTCCAGAAGCATTTCTTAAATCTGTAATTTCAGCCAGCGATGCTGCTTTTATGTTTCTTACCAGATAACTACACATCTTCTCTATGTGATACACTTCACCATACTGTGTTATGTAAACATACTCAGATTCGTCATTGTTATTTAACTCAAATCCATCTTTTTCCTCTCCTAACCATATATCAGTTATTCTTTTTTCATATATTGTAATCTGCCTTTTCCCTAATATATTGAATGGATTCTTAACAGTATATTTTAAAGAAATCTTCACGGTAGAATTATCATCCGCTATATCTGAACCATAAAAGTTCCACCCTGTATTACCGCCTGCTATATAATGTTTCTTAGCATAATCACTGCCAATTTCATCTACAAAAATAGCAAAAAATGTAGACTTATATATTTCTCCCGTCATAACCTGACTTGTATAAGAATATGTATTAAACTTTCTTAATGCATTATATAATGCATCATTTACATGCATCCTTATTGAAATTAACTGCAACAAAAACATTACTGCCGCAACAGCATATAATATAACAGGTATAACCAAAGCCCCCTCTACAGTTGCTGATGCAGGAATGTCTCTATTCATCAATTTTCGGTTAAAGTATGTCATTGACTGCTCTCCTCTCTTCGTAATTATTCCTGCATCGAACCGTTATTTAGAAGCATATGCCGCTAAACCATATTAAATATAAGAACAGCTTATTATCTGTACGTATGGCTGTCCTCTCCTAATAACACTAAACACTGCTGTTCCCGCCATACTCACAATATAATTTCTCATTCTGAAATCATCATGTCCCATACTTATCATCTTAATTTCCATTGCCCCCATAGTTCTGTAATTCTTATGTTCACTCCTTTCTAACATAAGCAGCATTCGTATATAATCCCTGTATTCCAAACCATCATCGTCTGTATCCTTGTCGGAATCAAACTTCATACCTAACAGATTTTCCAATGATAATTTCCAGTTTTTTTCATTTTTCACAAGAGCGACTTTATTTCCTGCATACAAATCCCTCATATCCATTATTGCTTCACCATATGCCCACACCGACATTATCAGATATTGCCCGGCTTTAATAAGAGCCATATTACCTGTAAATCCTAATGCTCCTGCTGCAAATGAATACGCCTGCATTTTTTTTGACTTGTCTGTTATAAGATATGCCAGATTCATACCCGTTCTTATTCCTGATAATTCCAGCATTGTCTGTTCAAGATTTTCCTTATCACCGCTTTTTCCACACAGTATATATTCAAGCGTATAATCAATACCGGCACTTTCATCGATATCCATATCAAGATAATCAGTAAAACAATTAAACTTCATCATCAGATACTCATTCATCAGAAATTGTTCCTTTATTTCTTCCGCCTTTGATTCCATACTCTCAATTTTCCCTGACATATCTGTTGCAAGACCTGCATAATTAACAGACTTTTCTGAAATATTATCTGTATCCATAACTAACGCCAGTATGCCATCAGTAATCAGCTGTCTTACTTTTTTTACAGCAGACAGACCGGAAGATTCTATAGAAAAATCCACTCCTGAATAATCAAACTTCATTCCCTTTGCGGACAATCCATATAACAACTGCCTGCATCTGACTACTGACGACATAACATCTCTGCTATTGTCATAATTAAGATTTTCTTCAAGTTTTTCAAACTGACTGCATACCCCATTAAGCACAATTAGATTTCTTGAAAGTGCCTGTCTCAGTTGTTGCATATCACACATTGTTTTCTTGTCTGACGCATTGTCTTCTTTCATAGACTTAAGATCCTCTATTAATTCATTACAAAGTTCTTCACCAAGAGTCTTTATTTCAGCAGAAACCTTTTCCATACATCCACCCAGTTTATTCTCTGCACCCGACTTTGCATCATCATATTCACCAAGCACCTCTAAAGCTTTCTCTGTCTGCTCTTTAGTTCCTCCAAGTACAGCTTTCAGCTTTATATAATTTCTCCTATATACATCCGAATATGAATTAATATAATCTTCCTCTTTTTGATTTTCTTCACTAGCTGCAACACCACTGGCATCTTCATACATATCATCTAATAATGCTGATACATCTGTGTAGCCAGGTTCCGAGTTGTCAATACTCATGTATACTTTTTTCTCATCAACATATACTGAATCCCTTGAAACAATCCCATTAACTGCCGATTTGGCAAAATATCCCCCTGATGATACAGGTTCCCCACTTCTTATTACAATTCCCGTATCTGTTGTCTCAATCCCTTCAACATATTTAATGAGCTGAAGTATTTTTAAGTCCACCTCCCACAAATCCTTTTCACAATCCTGTATATCCGATGTTATCTCCTTGATTTTTTCTACTTTTTGAAGTTCCTTTTCCGACTGTCTCATAACATCAGCCATCTCTGAAAACAATCCATATTGCATATATGAAGCAATTTCTTTTCTAAGATATATTCCACCCTGATCAGTTATGTACTCAACATTATCCACATCAACCCCCATTAATGAAACATTTTTCCCACAGGAATATATATTTTCTTCAGCATATTGTTCAATTCTTGCCTTAATTTTATCGCTATATTGAAGAAGCAGAATATCATATTCACTCAACATATCGTTATGATACGCAGAAAATGCGCCTTCCACAGATAACATGCATGCTTCCTTGATCTGCGTATTATAAAAACAATCTGATGCTGATCTGACACATGTACATATCAAAGAAAATATTATTGTCATTGACAATGCTGCCATTACCGTTATCTGCGCCTTAAATGTCTTATTATTCAACAACAGCCTCCATTTATCAGATTTTATTAGCCTGATTTGTCATCTTAGAAAGAATTGAATTAACCAGACTTGTTATCTGTTTTTTGAATACAACAACCAGTCCCACAAGAACAATTGTTATCAACACAACCTCTACAACACCCATACCATCTTCACTATCCCAAAACTTTTTTATCGCATTCTTCATATTATCTTAACCTCCATAATTACCAGCTAAATCTGAAAAGACCATACTGCAGGAATCATAATTATTGCCATTACTATCATAAGCATCATCATCATTGGCATAAGCAGTTTAGTTGTAGCCTCTTCACCCTTTATCTTTGCCATATTCTTTCTTTTTTCAAATGCATCAGCCGTCTCCTCTTCAAGAAGACGCCGTAACTCTTTAGTCCCTTTTCTGATATTAGTCTGCAATAATGCTGCAAGCTTCATATATTCTCTCGTATCGCATCTTTTTCCAAATTGTTCATATGCCTTTAATTCGGATATTCCTGCCTGAATATTATAATCAGTCTTACATATCTCATCATATACAGGTCTGCGTACCGCCTTGCCATGTTCTATGTTATCCTTATAATCAGCCGCTATTTTATGCCATGCCATTCTTGTAGTCATTCCAGCACCAAGAAGCAATGTCAATTTCGATACAACTTCTGAATAATCATATAACAGTTCCTTTTTTCTCTTTATAGCATTGTCCTTTACTTTCTTTTTATCAGCTATAATTACTACTAATATAGCTGCCCCTCCAAGAAGGACAAATAATAACGGAGACACAGGCTTTTCACTTTCCTCATAGTATACTTTGCTGTCTGCTATATACTGTGGAAGGTTAATATTTCCATCCATTCTGCTACTACTGACAGCTGCTTCTATATCCTTTTGTGCCTGTATTTTTCTCCTATCTCCTGTACCATATTCTGGTGAATATACCGTTACTGTAAAATCGTATTCACTTTTATAATCCTCATATTCCATAATCAGCTTAAGTTCTACATTCTGACACTCATTTTCTAAAAAACTAATATTATTAACATTGCCGTTATAATTAATAAGTTCATAATTTCCTGAATACCATGTCAAAGAAACTACACCTCTCTGTGCCGTTTCTGGTAATACAAGATTGCTAGTTACATGTTCAAGATTTTTATTTCTCCCACACATAATTCCAGCTATCTCCTCATATGCCTTTTCAAAGCATACGGCAGCTTCATCCTGTGACATAATTCTTGGTGCGATTTCAACATCAACAGATGTTATGCTCTCTCCATCTTCACCTACGACATTAATTCTCTTTACCTGTGTCTCTTCTCCAGGTTCAGGACGCTCTATACTGCAAAACAACTTATCTGAATTGTCCGTCATAAACATACTGATTACAGCCATGGCTGCACTAATAACAATTATTAATAATACCTTTCTTTCTTTTTTAAACTTCAATATTAACTATCCTCTTTGCCCACATATCAGAAACAACATATACCGCCAGACACACCGTCATAATAATTATTCCAGCAATATTACCATACAAAGGCTGTATAAATTCTTTGGCAGTCACCTTTAAATATATAACGATAACAGCAGGTATAAGACTCATTACTCTCTGTTCCATTTTTTTGCCACTTATAATAGTGTCAACCTCTGACATAACCTCTTCCTTCTGCTGTATAATCTGCGCTGTATTCTTTATAACTGCCATTAAATCTCCACCACTTCTCTTGGCATATCTGAATATCTCCGCAAAATACATGATATCCTCTACTTTACTTTCCTCCGCAAAATCATCTAATATATCCTCAAGATTCTCATTCTGCCCAAGCCTTATAACTATAAGTTTGAACTTTACAACAATATCAGAATCATCCCCATACATAAGAGTAAGTTCATCTACAGCCTGTCCAAATGCATTCTCTATTGAATATCCAACATTTAAAGCAAATGACACTGCAATAATTCCATCTTTAAATTTCTTCTTAAAGTTCTTCTTATCATGAACAATCCTTTCCTTTATTCTCTGCCTGTAATGAATATACACATACGGTGAAAGAATAACCGCCATAAAAACATTTTCATAAAATATGTATGCTGCAATCAGAACAATAATTATCCCCTCTAATATGTACCTTTCGTTACCATTCACTAAACCCTGCAGCTTCAAGCTTCTCTGTTCTGTTAAACACATTATTCTGCCTGACAAGCGTACCAGTAACTTTTCCATTCTTATCCTGACTGTTTTCAACAAACTTAAACAATGGCGTAAGTGCAATCTCACCATTAATGCAATTTCCGACTTCTGCAATCTGAACCACCTTTCTGCTCTTATCCCTTAGCCTTGCAAGATGAACAATAATATCAATAGCTGATGATATCTGCGCCCTGATTGCTGACACAGGCATATCCATTCCCATAAGTACCATTGTTTCCAATCTCGTCAGCATATCTTTGGGACTATTGGCATGTCCTGTAGACAGACTTCCGTCATGCCCTGTGTTCATAGCCTGTAACATATCTATTGCCTCTGGTCCTCTTACTTCTCCAACTACAATACGATCCGGACGCATTCTTAGGCTTGCTTTTATCAAATCTCTTATACTCACTGCATTAGTTCCCTCTGAATTTGCCACCCTCGCCTCAAGCCTCACAATGTTATTAATGTTGTGAAGCTGTAGTTCAGCAGAATCTTCAATTGTAATTACTCTTTCATCATCTGGCACATAATCTGACAACACATTTAAAAATGTTGTTTTTCCACTTCCTGTTCCACCTGATATGAAAATGTTATACTTGCTCTTAACAAGCTTTTCTAAAAACTGTGCCGCCTCTGGAGTAATAGATTCCAATTCAATAAGTCTGTCTATCGTGATGGGCTTATTGAAGAATTTTCTTATAGTTATTATTGGTCCATTAATTGCCACTGGTGGAAGAACAATACTGACCCTCGAGCCATCTTCAAGTCTTGTATCAGCTATTGGAGATGCTTCGTTAACCATATGGTTTGACATAGCTGCAATCCTCTGTGCCACATCTGACAGTTTATTCTCACTTTCAAATTTTTTGTTCCATCTTTCTATAGAACCATTCCTCTCCATGAATATACTGTCACTGCCATTCACCATTATTTCGGTTATGCTGTCATCTTCAAGTAATTCCTGCAAAATATCCAGTTTTTTAATAGAGTTGTATAAGCGCTGTTTAAGTTCTTCCTTCTGCCTTATCGAAATCACATTATTACGGCTTTCATCATATATGCAGGCATCTATCACCTCATATAGTTCACTGTCAGCAACATCTCTGCCAATGTCCAGTCTTTCATATACATGCTTTCTTAGCTTAATGTAGAGTTCGTCCATTATATTTCCTCTATTCCTGCTGTTCTGCATAATTCTTCATAAAAACTGCAAAAAGGCAGCCGCCCCCATATATCATCATTATTAATGTTCTCATCTTCATTAACATGTATTTTTTTAAAAGTTGCTGCAATATTATCCAACCCCTGCTCAAGAAGATATTTTTCAAAATTCTTAAACCTCATATTCTCTATATAATTGCCTGTTTCACATATATATATTTCATCACAACAATCCATCATATTCCAAGGCATGCGTATTCCATCCCCAATATCAATTACAATATTCGAATATCCAAGTTCCCTTCCTATTGCCTGAATAAATGTCCCAATTTCTTCAGGTTTTATATCATCAATATCTTCTGCGCAGGACGCATCCGGTATATAATCCAGCCTTTCATAATGACTTATGGCATTAACAATATTTTTATGAAACTGATTATGATTTTGTCTGAATGCATATAATGCATCAGAAAGATTTTCATTCTCTTCATCCTTCAGGATTCCTTTAAACCCATAAAATGTTTCAAAATTAATAAAAAGTGTGTTCCCATGCTCTGACATCAGTCTTGCAACTGCCAGTGACAACATCATTCTTGCAGTATTATTAAATCCATATATACCTGTCACTTTAAGGCTTCCCCTTTTTTGAGCCCGGTCTTTCTTCTCATATCTCATTACAGACTGTAGAAGCTGATATGACGGCTGATACTTACATATTCCAACCAGTCCTTTTTCTTCCCTTGAATTAATTTCATCTGCTTCACGCTCCTCCTCACACAACACAACAGTCTTAGTTCCCGTTCTATATGCGTTATACCCATATGCTCCTTCACATATCATAAGCATATCCGCTTCTTTTTCCTGCAGGTACTTATCAAGTTCATGTTCCTTAGTAAAAACCTGTGCATTATAGGGAATATCATTATCATCATTAATTACAGACATAAGCCGTTTCGCATAATTTTCGTCTGAATCATATATAACGCAAATGTTATTCCTGCCCATCTGTTCACCCCCCTATGTAATATCATTCATAAAACCACAACACACCTGTATACCAACACAACAACATATCCAGTCAGAACCCCCACTGCATAATGAAAGCCATGCGCCTTTATTCCGCTGCTCCCCATACTGACCTCTCTGGTCTTTTTTAAAAACAACTCAACAATTCCCGTAAAAATCCCTGTAATAAGAGATACAACCATAAGCTGTAGTACAAATTCCAACCCAGTCAACATTCCAATTACTGCCAAAAGCTTTACATCCCCTGCACCTACAGCCCTGATTATATATAGAAATGTCATTCCCGCTAATCCCGCCAGAGTTCCAAGAATATAATTTCCTATATATTCACCTGTAAAAGCTCTTATAACAATAACACTCACGCCTACAACAATACCTGCAACAATAAGCCTGTTCGGTATTCTGAATTCTCTCAGATCATGTACTGCTGCTACAATAACTAATACCAGTGCAATAATGACTGATATAATATCCGGCACTTATCCACCTCCTCAAAAAAACATGTATAGAATTACCATTTACTGCCTATACTTCTAATAAAGGCATATGATGCCCCTAATCTTGTGCATTAAGGAGTAATTCTATTGAAAATGTTTGGTAAAAAAAAGAGTCCTGCTACATATGATGAAAAATACCTGCTACAGGAACTTATGATGACTAAAAAGGCAATGTATACTGCCTATTCTAATCTTGATAATGTTACTGATCCTGACCTGATAGACTGTTATATCTACCAGCTTAATTCAGAACAGAAACGGTACAATTACCTTCTTGCAAAGGCAAAAGAATCTCAGTTATCCACGTCTGGATTCTGATTCTATAAGAATTGTTGTGTTGTACAGATACTATATATTCTATTCAATAAATTGTCAATACCTTTTCTATATTTTTATTTAAAAAATCATATGAATTCTAATTGACATTTCGCAAAAGCTAATATACCATTTATACAAGAAATACTTTTTATGAATAACTCATAATTAATTATTATAGAGGTGATGCACTATGAAATCGAAGAAAACCAATCCTTTTGTGATAACAACTTTAATATTCTTTATGACAACTGTAATGTTCGGTCTTCTGACCACCGGTGTCATTATTAAGTACCGAAAATCAACCGTTGCAACTAATACCGATAAGCTTAGCAATGACGAGATTGAGAAACTAAAGTCAGAAGAGAAAGAGGATCTTCTTTCTGATATGAAGTTAAGATTCACTAACGGTGAAGGTTCTCTTTCTATACTTAAGAGCTATTTCCCTGATAATATAGTCTATGTGAACAATAAGAATCAGTATGTATTTGCGCAGATACTTCCTGAACTTGCGAAGAATAATTATAAGGATGAGAATTTCAAGCAGGATGATAAAGGAATTATTACATACAATGAAGACGGTAAAGTTACAACACATATGGGTGTTGATGCCTCGAAGTTTCAGGGGAATATTGACTTTAAGAAATTAAAAGAACAGGGCGTTGAATTTGCCATGTTAAGATGTGGTTTCAGAAGCTATGGCAATGGAATCCTGAACACTGATTCTTCATTTGATACATTTGCAAAAGACGCAATAAAGAATAATATTAAGATTGGCGCATACTTCTTCTCATCTGCAATTACGAAACAGGAAGCTATAGAAGAGGCTGATTATGTTCTTGATATTATCAAGCCTTACAGGATTACATATCCTGTAGTTATTGACTTTGAGGAGATTTCGGGCGATTCATACAGACAGGAGAATCTGACTACTGAAGAACTTACAGATATCATAATCGCATTCTGCGACAAGATAGAAAAAGCAGGCTATAAGCCAATGATATATTCCAACCTCAAGGGATTCGTTGGAAGACTTGACCTTACCCGCTTAGAAAAATATGAGAAGTGGTTTGCCTACTATTCAGACACACCTTACTTCCCATATGAATTCTCTATATGGCAATACACTGAATCAGCTAAGTTAGACGGTGTCAGTGGTAATACCATAGATCTTAATATTAGTTTTAAAGATTACAATTAATTGTGATTCACATGCTCACTGCGGAATTTCTCAATCATTTCCCTTGTGAGACTGATATGGTCATCAATTACATCTATATCATCTGCCTTGACCCATGTGCCGACCGATAACTCATCTTCTTCAAGAGTTATTGTGTCGTCACCGTCAAGCTCACAGAAGTAACCAAGAAGCTGTGAACCGCTGAGTCCCCACGGCTGGCTTTTATAATAGGTGATATTTTTAACCTTCACACCTACTTCTTCCATAACTTCTCTGCTTACAGTTTCCTCTGTTGTTTCACCAATCTCAGTGAATCCGGCAATAAGCGCATAATTCCTGTAAGTTCTTCCTGCATATTTAGTAAGAAGAATTCTGTCCTTATCTGTAACTGCAACAATAACAGCCGGACATATCTTAGGAAATACAATATTCTTACAGCAGTCACAGCGTAACATTCTCTGCTTGTCATCATGCTTGAGTGGTTTTCCGCATCTTCCGCAGAAATGATTATCCCTGTACCAGCCATACAGATGAAATGCAGTAATAGCCGCATAAGCATGCTCTCTTGGCTGTGCCTTACGGAAAGAATCGACTCCTATGAATTCATATCCTCTGACGAAAGAATACATATCCTTGTGTACAGCTGAATCAGCCATCTCTCCCAAGAATGTGCCTCTTTCGAGGCTTCCTGTCTTTCTTGCGAGGAAAAAATGTTCCTCATCAATTGACAACAGATATATGAATTCAAAGTTATCCACAGCTTTGTCTCCGTAAGAGGACTTTATCCCCTGAACGAACTCATCATACTGTGGATATATTAATACATTTTCTTCAGGATTCTGTGAGTTAAAATGTCCTGATGGTCTTGCAAGCAATGAGGAACCCTGAAAATAAAACACAGTATCCCCATTGCCTGGCTTAAGATTCTTATACTGGTTGTCCAGATGTTTTGGCCATATATCCTGTATCATATTAGAAGAACACCATCTCTTCCTTAGGTGCACCTGTCTTTTCTACGCTTTCAACGTAAAGAACAGGACCTTTCTTCTTATATGCCATCTGGAATTCATACTTAATAGTAGCTGTAACCCATATCCATTCTCTGTTCTCAAGAGAAGCTATGTTGTTGTAGAAGCTGATATAACCAATAAACTGTGTATCTTCTGCACAGCATGTCATAACCTTTCTTCCCGGAACGAAATTCTTATCCTTAAAGTACTTGTTCTTAAGAACCTGTCCCTTGAATCTTACCTTCTTACCTGCGTATACTTCCGGTCTTTCAGACACATCCATATACCAGATACCATAATCTTCGTCATCAACCTGAATAACATCAGCATTGATATCGTATGGAAGCTGTTCAGATATAGCAACCTGGTCACCCTTCTCGTCCTCGAAGATAATCTGAAGTGCAGGATTTAATGCTCTCATGCTTCTTCTGTAGCTGCCAAGATCCATACCTGACTTGCATCTGTTAAAGATAACCATATCAGCATATTTAACAGACTCTGCAATAATAGACTTCATGTTAGCCCACTGTAAGCCAAATGCATTGGCATCAACTAAAGTTATAGACTGGTATACCTGCCATCCTCTTGGCTTCTCACTTCCAAGAATAAGTGCTGGATCCCACATTCCGTTATATTCAACAATAACAATCCATGGATCATACTTCTTGTCCAGTTCATTAAGAGTCTTGATATTAAAATCTTCCTTCTCTACAACAACCATATCAACTCCGTTGTCCTTAAGAAGCTTCTCGCTATACTCCTCTTCACCTTCTTCACACACAATAAGAAGTTTATTCTTAGCGTCTGCAAACTGTCCCATTGCTATAGTATCGGAGATAAATCTTGTTTTACCACTGTCAAGCTGACCGTTAATCAAGAAAATCGGAATCTGATATTCCTCATTTGCCATATTTATCCTCATTTCCGCGCATTTGCGCTATCATTTCATTATAAATGCGTTGTAAAAATGTGTTCTTCTATTAAACACTGATTAAACTTCAAAAAGTTCCTTAAGTGCATCTTCCTTAAGTTCAGAACCGATTACACAGATTCTTCCTGTGAAATCAGCACTTCCCTCACGAATCTCATATTCTTCTGGTACAAGGTCGAAATACATCCATGTTCCATCTGTGCAAGGAAGCATACCCTTAGAACGGAGAACCTTACCATAATCTTCACTCTCAGAAAGCTTCTTTAATATGCTGTCAAGCTCTGCCTTCTCATACTTCTTAGGAGTCTCTGTTCCCCAGCTTGTAAATACGTCATCTGCATGGTGATGATCATGGTCATGGTCATGATGATGTTCGTGCTCGTGCTCGTGCTCGTGGTCGTGATGATGCTCATGCTCGTGGTCGTGATGATGCTCATGCTCGTCATCATCATCATCATGATGTCCGCCGCAACAGCAGCACTCTCCATCTTCATGATGATGGTGGTGGTGGTGCTCCTTCTCATGCTCCTCATAAGCCTTCTGCGCTGCCTCTGCAAGCATGTCTAACTCAAGGTTAGTAACATTCTCCATTGCACCAAGAATCTTAGTTCCGTCAATATCATCCCAAGGAGTTGTGATAATATGTGCATTAGGATTAACACTCTTAATAAGCTCAATAGCTGTCTTTAACTTCTCTTCAGAAACATTCTGTGTTCTGCTTAAAATAACAGTTCCTGCATGCTCAATCTGGTTATTAAAGAATTCACCAAAATTCTTCATATATACCTTAACCTTAGATGCATCTGCAACTGTTGAAGCACTGTTAAGAACGATTTCATTCTCAATGTGAAGGTCTTTAACCGCTTTGATAACATCTGAAAGCTTGCCTACTCCTGAAGGCTCAATAATAATTCTGTCTGGATGATACTTATCAACAACCTCCTTAAGAGAAGTTCCGAAATCACCAACAAGTGAACAGCAGATGCATCCTGAATTCATCTCTCTTATCTCAACACCAGAATCTTTAAGGAATCCTCCATCAATACCGATTTCACCGAATTCATTCTCAATAAGAACTACCTGCTCTCCCTTTAAGGCTTCCTTTAAAAGCTTACTTATAAGAGTTGTTTTACCTGCTCCCAAAAAGCCTGAAATTATATCTACTTTAGTCATCTTAATCAACCTTTCTGCAGTATATGACTGCCCTTTTATCTCATATTTTCAATTATACACTTCTTGTCAATCCCTATTTGAAAAGAAAATGTAAAATTTTATTAAAAATATTTAATCAGACAGAGATTCCCATGCTCTGTCTTAATTCATCTGCCTTCTCGCCAATCTTTCTTAACCTGTGGTTTACACCCGATTTACCAACCGGGGGGTCTAACAGCTCACCTAGTCCCTGAAGACTCATGTCAGGATTCTCGAGTCTTAAAAGAGCAACCTGCATCAGACTGTCACTTAAACTGTCAAGCCCGACAGTATCTCTTATAAGTTCAATATCCTTAATCTGCTTGACCGCCGCTTCAATTGTTTTGTTAAGATTAGCAGTCTCACAGTTTACCTTTCTGTTGACATCATTACTGATTCCCTTAAGAATCATGACATTGTACAGGTTCATCTGTGATACAACCGCTCCCATAAGATTAAGCGTATCAGTAATATTATTGCCTTCCTTCATATACACAACAAAACTGTTTTTTCTTACAATAACCTTGGCATCGAGTCCGAAAAAACGCAGCATATCCATAAGAATATCAGCGTCCTCCTCATATTTGCACACAATCTCATAGTGATAGAACTTGTTCGGGTCACTTATAGAACCTCGTTCCATAAAAGCTCCTCTTATAAATGCTTTCTTACAGCAGTCCATAGCTACAATTCTTGCGTCAACAAACACCGGTTCAATCTGTGTAAACCGGTCGTCGCACCATTTTAATGTCTGCAATATCTTAGCAACATCACTCTGTCTGGTTATCCTTATAATAGTTTCCTTGCCATTCTTAACCATTTCATTCGTATCAGCATCCATCTTAATGCTAAATATTCTCAATAACAGGTCACTGAATTTCTCAACTGACAATTCGTTCTCTGTAACGAATTCCAGACATAATTCTCCATTATCTGTCTCGCTTACATTGCCAGACATTCCCATAAACGCAGCAAATTCCGCAATCTGGCAATGCCTCGCGGAATCTGTTTTCTTAACTAACTCTTCTTTTACTTCTGATGAAAATGACATACTTAACCTTTTCTCTTAGAATCTTTCTCAATATCTCTATGCTCAACCTTACATCCATACTCAGTCCTGCTTATAAGCTTATAGATTTCATTAGCAAGAGTAACTGAACGATGCTTTCCTCCTGTACAGCCAATTGCAATAACAAGGCTGTTCTTTCCTTCCTTAACATAATTAGGCAGAAGGAACTTCAATAAGTCATCTATCTTTTCCAGAAATTCTGTTGTCTCCGGAGCTTTCTTCACATAATCCTGTACAGGCTTATCATTACCGGTAAGGTGTTTAAGTTCTTCAATATAATATGGATTAGGCAGAAATCTCACATCAAACACAAGATCTGCGTCTGCAGGTATTCCATATTTGAAACCAAAAGAAAGAACTGTAACAAACAGATTCTTGAAATTCTTATCGTCAAAGAATATGCCCTCAAGCTCTGCCTTAAGTTCCCTTGTAAGCATCTGGCTTGTATCGATTATAACATCTGCTCTTTTCTTTAAGAACTTAAGCTCATCTCTTTCCAGCTTTATTACATTATCTATTCTGTCATGATCATCCATTGCAAGCGGATGTGTTCTTCGCGTTTCCTTGTATCGTTTTACAAGTACATCATCACTTGATTCAAGAAACAGAATTGTATAGTTAAAATGCTTATTAAGCATATCATCAAGCACTGAATCCAGCTCAGCAAGTGCGTGACCACTTCTTATATCTACACCAATTGCTATGTTGCTATATCCGTCTTCTCCCGCATTGGCAAGCTCTGCAAACTTAGGAATCAGAGAGATTGGCATATTATCGACACAATAATATCCCTCATCTTCTAATACATTAAGTGCTGTAGATTTACCTGCACCTGACATACCTGTAACAATAATCATCTTCATCTTATCATCTTCTCTTTCTTATCTGCCTTTAATTACTGGTCTGTTTAATTATAACAAGCCTTAGAATCCAACCTTTACAACTTCCAGTTCCAGCCCGACACCGAACTTTTCCATAACTTCACTCTTAATATAATCCGTAAGCTCGCATACATCCTTCGCAGTTGCATCGCCCTTATTGACAACGAATCCTGCATGCTTCTCCGATACCTGTGCGCCACCTCTTGCACAACCCTTAAGACCTGCATCCTCAATAAGCTTTGCTGCAAAATATCCTTCCGGTCTTTTAAATGTGCTTCCGGCACTAGGATACTCAAGTGGCTGCTTCTGCCTTCTCTTAGCTGCCAGCTCTGAGATATTATTTCTTATTATATCCGGTTCACCTTTTCTTAATTTCAAAGTTGCTTCAAGAACAATCATATTGCTTTTCGCTACAATACTTGTTCTGTATCCAAGCTCAAGTTCATCTGCTGAAAGCTCCCTGATAACACCTTCATCATCAATAACCTTTGCACTGACAAGAATATCCTTGAACTCCCCGCCATAAGCACCTGCATTCATTCTTACAGCACCACCTATGCAACCCGGAATACCTGTTGCAAATTCAAATCCAGCAATTCCATTAGCAGCAAGCTGATTGCCAAGTCTTGTAAGCTTCATACCTGCACTTGCTTTGACAAGCACTTCATCTGAATTATCCTGTGAATCCTGCAGAAACTCATAATCTGAAAAACCATCGCCAAGCTCAACTACAACTCCCCTGAAGCCTTCATCACTCACAAGAATATTACTGCCATTTCCAATAACAATATATTTAATGTCCGATTTTTTCAAAAATGCGATAACATCTGCTATCTGCTTTTCTGCCTGTGGTGTTACATAATAATCTGCAGCACCTCCAATTCTGAATGTAGTATGTGTCTTCATTAGTTCACCTGTTCTTACATTCCCGGCACCAAGCATTGATATTAATGCTTCTGATAACATTTTATTATCCATATAATCTCACTATCCTTAATACTAATTTCCAAGAATAAGCTTTGCTGCTCCATACATTCCTGCATCATTACCAAGAGCAGCCTTAACTATCTTAGTCTGTCTGCTCGCATGGAACACACATTCCTTATAATACTTATCAATAAGATTGATAAAATATTCCCCTGCGGCAGAAACTCCGCCACCAATTACAAATACCTCCGGGTCAACCATTCCCGCTGCACATGCAAGTCCTTTTCCAAGATACCTGCATACATACTCTGTTACCTGTATAGCAAGGGCATCTCCTCCCTTAGCCTCGTCAAATATAACCTTTGCCGATATGTATGGCACACTTCTTAAAGATGAAGGCATGTCACTTTCTGCAAGCATACGGTTAGCCGTTCTTACAATTCCAGTTGCAGAAGCAACCTGCTCAAGACAGCCCTTCTTTCCACAGTTACAGCTCTCAGTCTCACCTTCAACAAGTGGAAGATGACCTATCTCACCTGCTGCACCGTTAAATCCATAAAGAGGCTTTCCATCAATAATAACTCCACCGCCTACACCGGTTCCAATCGTCACCATTACCATGCTGTTATATTCGCTTCCACCGCCTACCCAGAATTCTCCGAGTGCTGCCATATTGGCATCATTACCAATCTTAACAGGAATACCTGTAAGCTCAGACAGTGCATTGGCTGCATTAAATACTCCCCAGCCCAAGTTGATACATTTGTTGACAGTTCCATCCTCAAGACATGCACCAGGAAGTCCCATTCCGATTCCTGCCACATCCTCTGTTGTCATATTCATATCTGCAAGAACGCCCTTGATATACTCACTTATATCAGGCAGAATCAGGCTTCCACCCTCATCCTTTCTTGTAGGAATCTCTTCTTTTCTTAACAGCTCACCTTCTTCAGAAAATGTACCACATTTGCAGGTTGTTCCTCCAACATCAATTCCAAATATAATCTTACTCATCGTCATCCTCCCCGCCTCTCATAAGATTTTCCTGTACTCTTCTGTATAATTCCTTCGCTGCATTATATCCCATCATCTTCTGTCTGTGGTTGACCGCTGCTGACTCAACAATTACAGCAAGATTACGTCCTGGTCTTACCGGAAGCGTATGGCACACAACCTTATTTCCAAGATATTCTATATATTCTTCCTCCAGTCCAAGGCGGTCATACTCTCTGTCCTTGTTCCAGTCCTCAAGCTTGATAACCATATCAATTTCCTGAGTTTCCTTAACACTTTCAACACCGAAAAGTGTCTTGACATCAATAATACCAATGCCTCTAAGCTCTATAAAATACTTGGTAACTCCCGGTGCGCTTCCAACCAGAGTCTCGTCACTGACCTTTCTGATTTCAACCGCATCATCAGTTACAAGACGGTGTCCTCTTTTTATAAGTTCAAGTGCAGCCTCGCTCTTACCAATACCAGACTCACCTGTGATAAGTACACCTACACCATATACATCAACTAAAACACCATGGATTACGATACATGGTGCAAGCTGGACCTTCAGCCAGCGTATTACTTCTGCTGTAAATGAAGATGTTGCCTGGTCTGTCATAAGAAGAGGTATCTGATACTTAACCGCAAGTTCAATAATCTTAGGCTCTGGCTTTAAATTCCTGCAGAATATAATACACGGAATATTACTTGACAAAAGCTGCATATATCTTTCATATCTCTCCTGCTCAGAAAGGCTCTCAAGATAAGCATGTTCCACATTACCAATAATCTGTAATCTGTCATTATCAAACTGGTCATAAAAGCCAGTAAGCTGCAAAGCCGGTCTGTTCACATCAGGCAGATTAAGCCAGATTCCTGACACATCTATCTGTGGTGTAAGATTAACAAGATTCATTTTCTGGATAACTTTAGATAACTTTACCCTCTCTTTACCATTATTCATATATTCTCTGCCTCCAAACTCATGTTTACGATTTCATATATCCTAAGTTTATCACAGACAAGCTCTAAATGCTATTATAAAAGTATTATCAATGAAAGAATTTGTATATATTCTCTGCCACATTTTCAGTAATACCATCAGCCTTCATAAGCTCATCCACTGATGCCTGCCGTATCTTTTCTATATCAAGAAAATGCTTCATAAGTGCCTTTCTTCTTACAGGTCCGATTCCTTCAATCGAATCAAGTACAGAAGATACCTGTGCCTTATCTCTTAAGCTTCTGTGATAAGTTATTGCAAATCTGTGTGCCTCATCCTGCACCCTTGTAATCAGCTTAAAGCCCTCGCTGTGCTTATCTATCGGTATCTCAATATTGTTATAATACAGACCTCTTGTGCTGTGGGTATCATCCTTTACCATACCGCACACAGGAATATTAAGCCCCAGTTCCTTAAGTACATCAAGTGCAATATTCACCTGGCCGCGTCCGCCATCCATCATAATAAGGTCTGGATATCTCGAAAATCCATGACTATCCTCGAGTCCTTCCCGCTCACGCATACCTCTTGTAAAACGTCTTGTCAGAACCTCACGCATGCTCTTATAATCATCCGGCCCCTTTACTGTTCTTATCCTGAACTTGCGATAATCATTCTTCTTTGGTTTTCCATCCTCAAAAACGACCATTGAGCCAACACTTTCAACGCCATTTGTATTAGATATATCGTAAGCCTCTGCTCTGTGAAGTGTCCCAAGTCCAAGCCAGCCGGCAATCTCTTTCATAGCTCCTGTTGTCCTGCTCTCCTCACGCTTAATCTTCTCCGCATCCTGTGTAAGAACAAGCTGGGCGTTCTTATATGCAAGCTCAACCATCTTTTCCTTGTCGCCCTTCTTAGGAGTGACAATACTTACCTTGCGACTCTTTCTTGCACTGAGCCACTGTGCTATTGTATCCGAATCCTCTATCTCATACTGTACCATAATAATATTAGGTATAAATGGAGTTCCGCCGTAATACTGTTTCATAAATTCCGAAATAATGTCGCTCTTAGAGTCACCTTCGGCAACCTTCATATGAAAATGATCTCTTCCAAGAAGCTTGCCCTGCCTGATAAAGAACACCTGCACAACTGCGTCCTGACCGTCACTTGCACACGCAATGACATCTCTGTCATTAACATCATCTGCTGTAATCTTCTGCTTCTGTGCAACCTGCTTGACACTCATTAACAGGTCTCTGTATCTTGCAGCTTCCTCGTATTCCATCTTCTCAGACGCTTCCTGCATCTGCGTTGTAAGCCTGTCCATAATCTTCTTGTAATCACCATTTAAGAAAGCTACAACCTCATCAATTCTTCTTCTGTATTCCTCACCGCTTACATATCCCTGACATGGTGCATCACACTGTCCGATATGATAATTAAGACACGGCCTGTCCTTGCCCTCATCTTTAGGCAGATTTCTGTTACAGGTTCTTACCTTATACAGTTTGCATAGAAGTTCAATAGTGTCCTTGACTGCTGCCGCAGAAGTGTAAGGGCCGAAATACTTACCTGCTCCATGCTTCATCTTTCTTGCAAAAAGTACCCTTGGATACTCTTCACCAACGGTAATCTTAATAAAAGGATAACTCTTGTCATCCTTTAGCATGGTATTGTACTTAGGCCTGTGCTCCTTGATAAGATTGCACTCCAAAACAAGCGCCTCAAGTTCAGAATCTGTGATAATATACTCAAAGTACTGAATATGTGACACCATCTGCACAATCTTGGCAGACTTATTCCTGCTGCTCTGGAAATACTGTCTTACACGATTCTTTAAAATCTTCGCCTTACCTATATATATTATGTTGTCCCACTTATCATGCATAATATAAACTCCCGGTTTTGCCGGGAGTTTCTTAAGCTCTTCTTCTAAATTAAACATACTATAAGCTTCTTCAATCCTCTGGCTTTCTTAAGTGCGTAGCTTCGCACCTGTCTTATAGTATTTATTATCCCAGTTATGTCAGCTTTGTCAACACATTTTACATTACCAAATCTGACCGCAAGGATTGTCTGCACTGCTTTCTCAAGTCCCATATTCTTAAGATTCGCATCCTGTGCAGTTATTTCTAATATATATTCTTCATAATCAATTCCAGGTTCTCTCTTATATCCCAGACAAGCAAGAAGCTTTTCAAGATAAGAATACATTTTCATAAGCTTTACTTCATCTACTGAACTGCTTCTTAATAAATGTATTCTTGATACTATCCTGATTGCAGCCATTGCAATTAATATAAGAACTGCCAATATTGCTGTACATACAACAATCAGTACTAAATTAATATGTATCTCACCAGAGAAGCTGTCAGTGTCAGAGACAGCTTCCTGTGTTGTGCTTTCGGTACCCGGCTCATCTGTATCATCAACTGTCATATTTTCATCAACTGATGAATTACTATTGTCAGACTGGCTCTGTCTCTCACTTTCATCCTGTGTGGAACTTTTCTCAGTATCCTCAACTTCTCCATAGCCAGGTGTTGCATCAACAATAACCCATCCATATCCATCAATATATGCCTCAACCCATGCATGAGCTGCATTGTCGTAGACATCATATTTCATATACTTATTGCTCTGCCCGTCAGTATAATATGCGCCTGTATTGGTATTAACCGTATATCCTGCACAATACCTTGCCGGTATACCCGCACATCTTAATATAACTGCTGCCGAGGTAGCAAAATATGTACAATACCCTCTCTTGCTTTCTCTTAAGAAATACTCAACAACGCTCTTTCCCTCCGGCACTCTTCCTGGTCTGTCTCTTATACACATCTGACGCTGCCGACGAACTCTAGGGTGTAG
>ERZ1027046.421-NODE-421-length-19525-cov-8.795788_pt1 | contig 19525 bp, 1 predicted proteins | sample MGYA00519431_ERZ1027046 | MGnify/ENA primary metagenome ERZ1027046 (study PRJEB26926, sample SAMN06164587) | human gut metagenome | biome: ENVO:00009003; feature: ENVO:2100002; material: ENVO:00002003 | host: Homo sapiens | place: USA | collected 2012 ...
TCGGAGATGTGTATAAGAGACAGGTTTAGGATTTGGATTGGGGTTCGGATTCGGATTCGGGTTCGGTTTAGGATTCGTTTCTTTTACATACCCTTGTCCACTTGCTTCACGGAAATCCATGTCCGCCATCTTCAACGTCGCAGAGGATGCTGTCAACCCTTCCGCAATCATCGCCTGCCCTTTCAGGTTCTTTTCCCCCTTTATGTATGCATCATAGTACAGCTTGCCTGCCAGGGTATTCAATGCATTGTACACCTGCTTATCGTCAGTCATCGTAATTCCGCTGTTATCCGTCATCATGGTAACTGATGAATTTTTTGCAGCTTCTTTTATGTGCACATCTCCTGTCTTATAATCTTCCGCCTTCGTACCCGCGTTCTCATGTTCATAGACCAGCTTCATGTTCCCTTCGTATTTATCGATGGTCAGTTTATGCGGATCATTCTGCAGCAGTATGCCTTTGTCCGCGCGCAGGCTTGTTACATGGCTGTCAATAGATTCTCCCTTACCGCGATTCTTGTAGTTGAAATCTGCGCCTTTCTTGTGATAGTATCCTACTCCTACCTGCTTGTGTTCCCAGACTGCTCCATTTGCCAGCACCATAGATACTTTTCCTGGTATCTTTCCCCATTTTTGCGTATCCGGATTAATTCCCGATATATCCGTGGTTACCAGACCCTTCAAGAAGGAGTCTTTATTGTTCAGTCCCAGCATGACATGACCACCGCTTTCAGCACTGACATCCCCGGTAATCTTTACCGGACGGGTCTCAGAAGTAGCTTCTACCTTATTCTCATCATTCAGCTTTGCATTGACGAGTATCGAGCCGCCTGTATAAGCAGCCAAGGATGCGACATCTGTTCCTCTAATCGTTCCTCCTCCAATAGATACTTTTGCTCCGTGAGACTCAACAGCTCTCCACATCTTGGAGTCAATATCCACAAGTCCTTTAATGTCTACGAGCGCACTTCCATTATGTTTCTGCGCTTCAATAGCACCGAAATCTTCCCCCGTGTCTTTTACACGGATTTTTACTGCATGTGCCGGATCATCATCATTTTCTATGATTAACTTTGCATGGCCGCTTCCGCTTTTCCATCTTTCGTCACCACGTACCCCTGCTACCAGGATTCCTCGTCCATAAAGGCTTCCCTTCGGATCGGATTCGATGTACATTCCGTTGACATTCTTGATCGTTAATGTACCGCTGTAGACGGTAATTGCATTGGGGTTTTTCTTCGGCAGGCGCTCCGTAATGGATTTCAGTTCCAGCCGGTGTCCGGTCATGTCGATATCCCCGACCACATCACCATTCCAGTAGATATTTCCGAACTTATTATCGTTTACCGTTGTTACAGGATCATCTTCCGCATGGGTTACCAGTGACAAGTCATGATCAAATTTATAGTGGCCTTTTCCGTCATAAACTCCCGCTTTAGACCAGAAATCCCGCGCTTCTTCAGCAAAATAGTTCGCTTCCACGATTTGATGGCGTACCGGATTAACCAGTGGCGGCGGCGTGGGTTTTCCCTGCACATATCCCTGTCCGTTTTCTTTCTTGAAGAGCATGTCTTTCATTTCCAAGGTCTTGGATGATGAGGTCAGTCCTTCGGCTATTGTCGCCTGTCCGGTCAGTTTTTCTTCTCCGGTCTTGTAGGCATCGTAATACAGTTTTCCTGCCAGAGCATTCAGTACTTCATATATCTGGGCTTCATCAGTCATGGTAATTCCACTATTATCCGTGACTACGGTAATGCGTGACCCTTCTGCCGCAGATCCGATGTGTACATCTCCCGACTTGTAATCTTCCGCCTTCGTACCCGCGTTCTCATGCTTATAGAACAGTTTCATATTTCCCTTGTAGTTCTCAATGGTTATCGGTTTCTCATTTTTCTGGTAAATGTTGCCGCCATCAGCCTCAAGGTTTTTGATTTTACTTTCTTTAATGCCGTCTGTCCGGGCTCCTTTTCCTTCATGGTACCAGGAGGCTCCGTCAGAAAGCATCATGTACGTTTGACCAGCTGTTCCGGCATCTGTTCCTATCAACCCTTTTATGTAGGACCCGTCCGTATTCAGAACCAGTCCCAATCTTCCTTTCTGAGCAAGTACATTCCCTTCTATCTGTACATCATGTTTGACTGCTCCTGCCGTAAGAACATTTCTGTCCGACAAATTGCCGTTGATCTGGATTTTACCGTCATTATTTATCTTCAAACTGGACGCCTTATCCCCTTTGGCTATTATTTTCCCGCCGCCGATTGACACATCGCCCTTATTTGCCTGAATTACGCTGACATCATCATTCTCAACATCTACCAAACCTTTTATAACAAGCTTTGCACTTCCGCCATCCTTTACACTCCTGCCGTCCACAAGTATAGCTGCGTCTTTTTCCGCTGCCGTATTACGTATCTTCACAGCATGTTCCGCTTGATTATCATTAGATATAGTGAGGCTCGCTCCATTTCTGCCCTGTCCCCAGACATAAATACCGCTCTTTGCATTTTTATCGCCATGTATGTCAATATCTATACCTGCCGCGTTCTTTATTTCCAGATCACCGCCATGTGACAAAATTCCCGACGCATAATGCCTTAAATGATTTGCCTCAGAAACCAAGGTCAGCTTATGTCCGTTCATATCAATAAAGCCATCCGCTGTATAATCCGGATCTCCCCATATGATATTTGCTACATTGGCACCTTGATTTCCCCCGTATGTCAGAGTCTTGGGATTTGATAAATCAACCTTGATCGTGGTATCGGACTTCAGGACATAACGATGATCATCATCCTCACCATTTTTATACCCGTTATTCATCCAATACATATTCCCCGATCCCAGACCATCTTCAACAATCTGTTCACTTACATCCAGATTTGCCGGCGGCACGGGTTTATCTTCTACATACCCCTGTCCGTTTTCTTTTTTGAACAGCAGGTCTCTCATTTGTAATGTTTTAGATGACGCCGTCAGTCCTTCGGCTATCTCTGCCTGTCCCGCCAGCTTCTTTTCTCCGTTTTTATAAGCATCGTAATACAGTTTTCCCGCCAAAGCATTTAAAGCCTTATACACCTGGTCTTTATCTGTATCAACAATTCCTTTATTATCTGTAACTACCGTAATGCGTGATCCTTCTGCCGCGGATCCGATATGGGTGTCTCCCGCCTTGTAGTCTTCCGCCGCCATGCCTGCATTCTCGTGGGCGTAATAGATTTTTCCCGCGCCGCTGTAATTTTCAATTACAAGCTGTCCCGCATCTTTTTGATAAATTGCACCGCCCTTTGCATCACCGGCAAACCTGGTTACACGGCTGCCCTGTCCCGCATTCAGCGTGTTCCATTCACCACCTTCTGAAAGAAAAAGATTCATCTTTCCTTTTATATCTGCCTGTGTTCCGCCGACCCATTTCGATCCGGCAGTAAGACCAACATAAGCTTCTGACCCAGCATCCATGCGAATCGTCCCCTGCAAATCCGCTTTTGATATTCCGATTGCGCTTCCATCCTGATTCACATTGATAAATGTCCGGAATCCTTTCGCGGCGCTGATAAGATACCGTTCTTTCTGATTCTCTTTGACTTTGAGCGTACCGCCGCCAATACGAAGAACATTCTTCTCTGTTTTGCCGCCCCAAAGCGATTCGTCCGTTTTAATCAGGTCAGAAAGTGACCCATTCTTTGAATCATCAATATCCGCTGAAGTAATAGAAATAGTATTATTGCTTCCAATCATATATATGCCATAAGTTTTTGACTGATCGCCCCGATTCCATTGCATAAGGCTAATTGCGCCCGGCTTGATTGTGAATCTTCCATTAATCGCTAAATCAGAACAGTCCATAGACGAAATGCCTGTCGTTTTGATAGAACCGCCGCGCAATTCTTCAATCACTACATCAGCATTGATTGTCGTCTTCACCAGATCTTCACTTACTTTTTTATTAAATCTCTGGCTAAAATTACCCACTGCGATACCATGTGCAGCAGTATACTTGCTGCCGCTGTCTCCTGAGGGCGACCACAGCGTTTTCGCTTTGATGGTAATCGTACCGTTTTTCCCCGGATTGGTTTTATTGCTGTCAACCACGATAGTTGTCTTATTATTCGCCTTGATCCCGTATGCAGAATAATCGGTCCCCAAATCAGCAACTTTCGTCAAGTCGAGCGTCAGGTCATGACCCGCCATATCAATATTAATTGTCTTAATTGAGGCCTTATCATGCGTATATCCTAAAATACCTGCTGCGACGGACTTGAATCTTTCTTTAGGCATGTTATTTTTATTAACAACCTGTGCCAGACGGTCTGCAGTAAATACTTCACTTTCACTGATCGGATTTGTAGACTGATCTGCCATCACCTGGCATGTACCCGCCAGCAGCGCAATTGTAACACCGGCAGCCAGCCGCCTCATCTGTAATTTACTTACCTTATTCCGTTTCATAATTCCTCCCTATTTTTCAAACATAAACTCTCCGCCGGATACTCGATTAGCATCCCGGCCTTGCCCGATAGCAGGCAATTCATCCTCTTCTAAAACATACCCATCCGGATCTGAACCGCTTACCGCGGTCATGAAACCCGTGTCACATGAACCGGATTCACTCCAAAAAGTATTTCAAATTATCCATGCCCGGCACTCCCTTTCATCCACTCCATTAAACGCAACAAAAAACGAGACAATAAAAAGATGCACAGATTTCATAATTCTAAATCTGAACCGGATTTCCCATATCCGGCTTCCTTATGCATCTAACCTTATGCCTCGCAAGTCATTAGAAAATCAGAAAACAAAGTGGCACCCTGACTTAGTTCCTCATTCTGTCATATCTCCGTGAAAGACTTACTATGACACAATTCCCCATACAGTTGCGGGCCAGTTCCGGAGTCTCACCGGATTCCCCACATGAGCTCTTCAGCTTTTGTCCTCATATAGTATTAAATTATTGGATAACCATTATTTATTAAGAAACAGCTATTTGTATCTCATAATTTCAAATGATTATCTAATTTCATCTTGTAAATTATACTATATTACTTTTCAAATATCAACAATAAATGATATTCCAATTGGTAATTTTAATTATTTTTTATAAATCCTTTTCAAATACAATGTTAACTTACTCTGTTTCGCATACTTATCTAATTATCTCCCAAGTATAAAAGACTGCCGTCCTGTCCCCAGGAAAGCAGTCCTTTATTTTTTCTTCTTATTATTCAGTTCTCATGACAAAATCTTGTTTCATTCCCCTTTTGGAAGTTGACATCATGCTCAGAAGCTGAAGCGAATTCCTGCATTGATTCTCCAGTCTACCTTGTAATCTCCGCCAAAGCTCTTTGTGAAATCTGCATAAATCATGCTTCTCGGACTCAGGTAGTAGTTGCCGCCCAGTGCAATTTCTGCCCAGGTATCCTTAAGGCTGAACGAGGAACGCTTGCCTGTTTTTCCGGGTTCACTGAACAGGATGTGTCCATCTCCGTCAAATTCATGGAACAGACTTGCTTTGGCATAGAAATTGCCTTTGTCACTCTCTACTCCGGCTACTACACCCAGGCGCCCAATCAAACTGTTGACTGATGATTGATTGACACGCATGCTTTCACCACTAGGCGCCGCTGCAGCAAAGCTGTCCGATGACAGACGGCTCCATGTCAGTTCCGCCTGCGGCGTTATAAAGCCTTTGCCCATACGAATCTTTTTACCGTATTCAGCACTGATACCATACCCGTATGTATCATACTTGCCTTCTACATAATTTCTGAGTGCCGGTGCATCGTACTTATTGTAGGCAGTGAACTTATTGGAAAGTTTTCCTACTTTCGCAACGATATCCACATACTGTCCGTCTTCCGACACCCTGGTTGCGTAGGCTGCCAATGTGTACAGTTTCGGATCACCTTTTCCACCATATCTGTATGTTACGCTGCCGTCATTGTATCCGAAAGCGCCGCCTACATGCCAGCCCGATGCCAAGCGCTTATCCATGCCCACCTGAGCCGCCCAGTAGCTGTTCTTCATATACGCATTATTGGCGTCATAACTGATCCGGCCGCCGTAAACTCTTGCCCACAAACCGCTTTCCGCACCGATTCTGAGGTCTCCCATGCGCTTATACATATCATTCATGTCATTCCGCCATACAAGGATAGAGGAAGTCAAAGCGCTCCTGGTACTGCTCATGATCGAGGTTTCGTAATCACCGGTTTCGATTTCCGAATCCGTAGCAGGTGTGTAATCAAGGTATCCCTGTCCATTTCCCTTAAAGCTCAGTATTTCCGTTTTCAGAGCGGCACTGCTGGATGTCAGTCCTTCAGCAATTCTCAATTTACCTTTCAGATTTCTTTCTCCATTCTGATATCCAGTATACTGCAGCTTTCCTGCCAGTGCATTCAGTGCTTCGCTGACCTTGTTTTTGTCAGCTGCCTTTTTCGAATTTGTATCCAGGCCGGCATTATCAGTAATCATATCCACTGTGGAACCGGCATCGGCTGCCGCGATGAAAGTGCCGCCGCCAAGTACCTTTGTCGGGTTTGTCTTGTCATGGGCATAAATAAGAGACATTTCCCCGCCAAAGTGTCCAATATCCGTCGTTCCGCTTACTGAATCCGTCTTGTCAAGGGTACCTTTAGTAGAGACAAGCTTACGAACCTTACTGTCACCGATCTGCTGCCACTTGCCTCTCAGATCGACATCTGTACTGCTGTTCATACTGGTGCCTGTCCAGATACCGTCACTTTCTACCTTGACTTTTGTCTCTCCGCTGCCGGTGCTGCTCCCTTTCCAGCTTCCGCCATTGGAAAGAGTTACATTCGTCTTACCTTCACCGGATACATCGCCTTGCAAGGACGCTCCGGCCCGATCCATAACAACATCAGATGTAGATGCGGCATCCGTCTTGATTCCACCGGAAACGGTTCCGTTTCTCAGTTTAAGCTTTCCGCCGTTAAGCGCGGATGCACCATTTACAACATTTGTATTTTCTGTTTCAATCGTTCCGTTATCTGCTGTCGCCGCACCGCTTACACTGCCATCGGTCAGATTGATACTGCCGCCCGCCGCTGCAGTGACATTGCCTTCTGTTTCTGCCCCATGGAGGGAAACTGTGCCGTTATCGGCTTCCACATCTCCTTTCAATTTGCCGTTCCGAAGGCTTACTGAAGATCCGGCACCCGCACGAACAGCTTTGCCGCCGGCTCCTGCCGTTACATTGGTTATACCTGCTGCTTCCACAATACCGCCGCCAGAGGCCACGATACCATCTCCTTCGGCAGTGATATTAGAGTTTCCGGAAAGAAGCACTTTACTTCCCGCACCGTCGGCAACTACACCGGTCTTGCCTGTAATATTGGCATTGCCCTTAATATCAGCGGTCTTTCCTCCTTTTGCTTTGACACCGACGCCAGTATTTCCTCCATTCAGATTCAGCGTATTTTCTCCGCTGTCCACATGGATATCCTTCGCACCTGCATCGACAGCCGCACCGGAATCTCCGTTGACAGTAGCCGGATTCTTTGTGAACTTATAGGTATCCGTATCCGATTTATAAACGCCGGCTTCCTTGTATACCTGTTCAGAAGCAGTACTGCCGTCTATAGTCTTATTAATCGGATCCGTGACCTGTTCATTCGGATAAGCGGTTTCATAAAGGTACTGCCCCTGACCGTTATCTTTCTTAAAGGTGATATTTCCTGTTTTGAGAACCGCTTCAGAACTGGTCAGACCTTCTGCAATTTTTACAAAACCGGTCAGATTCTTTTCTCCGTCCGCATACGCTTTATAGAAAAGTTTATTCGCAAGAGCGTTCAGTGTTTCACTGACCAGATTCTTATCCGCAGATGCATTGGAAGATGTATTCAGCCCCTTATTATCCGTGATGAGGGATATGCCGGAGCCGGATGCCGCTTTCCGTATGATGAAATCTCCGCCGATCATGGTTTTCGGCGCTGTTTCTTCGTGCGCATAATATACATCCGTGTAACCGCTATAGTTATCTACGGTGATATTTCCTGTGTCTTTCTGGAAGATCTGTCCTGCCTTATCTGCACTTACTCCGCCGGCAAGTCTTGTCAGATGGCTGCCTTCGAAGTTTTTACCGCCCCAGGATGTTCCGGTATCTCCATACTTTTCATTCATCCATGCGGCACCGTTGGCAAGGAACAGATTGGCCTCCCCTTTGAAGGTCAACTCTCCTGCTTTCTTCCCTTCATCGGGGAATGCATTATACACAACCCCTTGGAGTGTAGAATCCGACGTGGTCAGTCCCAGATTAATCTGTGACAAAGTTCCTTTCTTATCCACCTCATTGACAGCACCGGTCGTTACCGCCAGATTTCCCTTAATATTGACTTTCTTGTCAAGGCTTCCTACGGCATTTCCGTTGCTGTCAAGCTTGACATTCATGTTGACAACACCGTCTTCTGCACGGATAGCCGCATAGGGATTTGTCGACGCCTTGTCCACTTCAATGCTGCCGCCGCCGTTGACTGTCACTTTGCTGCCGCCGGCATTGGCAAAAATACCATGGGCTTTGCCTTTCAGGTCTACATTTCCGTTGACTGTGATATCAGCTCCCATAGAATTGGGCCCCATATTACTGGTGGAGTATAGTCCGGTTGCCCCATAATAACTAAAGCCGCCATTGTGTCCGTCCACATCGGCTGTCACATTTCCATTAACTGTCAATCTGCTGTTTCCCTGGATATAAGCACCCAGCGTATTAGCTGTTCCGCTTACTTTCAGATTGACATTTCCATTAATCGTCATTTCGGGCCGGATAGCTGCATTGCTGTTTGCCATATGGATGCCTTCAGCACGGGATGTGCTTGTCACTTCTACATCCAGGTTCTTCGCGGTGATTTCTGCTTTCTTCGCAGTAGACTGGTTGATTCCGTAGACTGTACCGCTGCCTTCCACCGTCTTCATTTTCAGCGTTTTTCCATCAGCCCGGATAATGACATCTTCTTCTACTTTTACTGCAGGTCCGCCTGCGGCAACAGTAATTTCAGAATCCTTTGTGAATTTATATGTACCGTCTTCTTTACGTACACCGGTATTGACATACTTCATGTCCTTCGCCTTTACGCCGGTGATAGTATCGGTAAATGCCGTTTCTGTCTGTTCTTCAGGAATATCCGAAGCCGGTGTATAGAGGTACTGCCCCTGACCATTGGATTCCTTGAACGTCACATTCTTCAAATCAAGAGAAGCTTCCGATGCGGTCAGCCCTTCCGCTAAAGCTGCCTTGGCAGAAAGTTTTCCATCCTTTGCCAAGTAATAGAGCTTTCCTGCCAGCGCATTCAAAGTTTCACTGACCAGATTCTTATCCGCCGCTTTAGTTGAAGACGTATCCAATCCGTTGCTCCCCGTCATCAATGTAATACGGGAACCGTCCGATGCCTTGGATACCTTGAAATCGCCGCCGATCATTTGTTTCGGCGTGCTATTTTCATGGTTATAGTAAATTCGGCTGAAACCGCTGTATGTGCCGACTTCCACATCCGCCTTGTCCTTCATGGCGATGAGCCCCGCATGATCCGCGTCTTTTCCGCCGGTCAGGGTTGTCAGATGAGAAATACCGTCATAAGCCCCATACAATCCGTTTGACGGACTCGGAAGCGTCGTTTTCCCGTTATTTCCTGCCGCATAAACGGCATCGGCGCGGGAAACCGCTTCATGATTCCAGGTCGCACCATTCTGGAGCCACAGGTTGATATCTCCCTGCTGTGATTTTCCGGTAGGCGTATTTTTATTCGTATTTGATACAACACCGCTCCAGGTGGAATCAGACGTCGTCAACCCCAGATTAATGGCACCGTCACGGAAATAGTATGTATTATCTCCATTTCCATCATCTTTCGATGCATAGAGATTCCCCACCAGATTCACTTTATGGTCGGAGGCTCCGGTCACTTTGACTTTGCCGCCGGCATCCGTTTCAGTCTTTACATTCACATTAACAGTACCGCCAAAAGCACCCAATGCCAGGAATCCCCGTTCTCTACTCTTCGGCGTGATAATATTGACATTGCCATTCAAGGTAAGAACATTATCCAATGAATTCTGCCCTGCGACTTTATAATAAGCATCCGTTACCGCGCCGTTCCCTTTGACTGCCATATCTACATTGCCGTTGATCGTGATGGAACTGCCGCCTTCTTTGCCAAGATAAATTCCTTCCGGCGCCCAGCGGCTTCCCATATAGGTAGGATAGCCGCCGTCTTCTCCGGTACCCTTAATACCCCAGAAATCATCGGAAGACTGGTCATTTCCGGTACCGCGCATGGTGACATTGCCATTGATGGTCAGTTTGGTCTTTGCCGCTTCTGCCGCCCCCATGTGACCCATAAAAATACCGTCTACCATATACGCGCCGCCATTGACGGTCATATTCACATCGGAATTAACAGTAATATCATCTCCGTCTTCCAGATAGATTCCATAAGTTCCCATCATACCGGCTTCCGGTGTTTTCAGGTTCAACTGTTTCGCGTTAATAACCGCTTTTACATTCGGCGTCATTCCTATCGGCGCCCAATCACTGCCGCCGGTGGTAATATTGACTGTCTTTCCTGCAAAGTTATAAGCCAGGTTCTTGCTATTTCCGCCTATCTGACTGACAGATCTGCCGAATACCTTGGAATCCTTCTTATAATCGAAAGTAATCGGACCATTTGCATCAATAATGTCACCGCTCGGATCTTCTTCGGGCGTATAGATGTACTCACCCTGACCGGTCCCGTTCTTGAAAGATATATTGCCTGTCTTCTTTGCCACGGCGGATGTTGTCAATCCTTCAGCAATTTCTACTTTACCCGTAAGATTGGTTTCTCCATTTTTATACGCGGTATAAAACAGTTTATTCGCCAGTGCATTAAGGGTGGCATTTACCAAATTCTTATCTTTTGCCTTGCCAGAATTTGTATCCAATCCCCTGCTGTTGGTACGCATCGTAATACCAGAACCGGCTTCCGCATTAGCAATTATCGTATCTCCGCCGATCATTGTTGCAGGAGACGATGCCTCGTGATCATAAACAAGAATAGTGTGTCCGCTGTAATGATCAATGGTAATCGGATTGCTGTCTTTCTGGACAATTACACCTGCCTTAGCCGGCGCGGTACCGCCTGCCACTTTTGTCACGCGGCTGCCTGCAAACAAACCATACTGGTCTTTTGATGTCCGGCGGTTTTCCCACATTCCTCCGTCAGACAGATACAAATTCATAGGATGTCCGTCTTTATTATCGGCAATTCCGGTCCACCGGGATTTACTGCTGCCCAGACCCAGATCAACAGTTCCCTTTTTCCCTAAAGAAATTGTGCCCTGCACAACGACATCCTTTCCATTGGATCCTGTTTTCGCATCATTCATGCCCATGGCAAAGGTGCCTGAAGTGGCAGCCACAGCTTTATAGCTTGCCTCTTCCCCGTCATCCGGCGTAAAGATTGTGCCTCCGGCAATGGTTACCGCATTTTTTTCGCTGCCGCGCATATCCACGCCGACACCTTTAACTTTCATATCCAAGTTGCCGTTCAAAGTAAACGCCGCACCGTCTTTATCATAAATATTGATGCCTGTTGCCTGATATGTCTTTGTGCTGCCATACCCGCCCTTTTGAGCGGCAAAAACACCATAGGCATCATTTCCGCTTCCCGTGCCTTTCATAGCCAGGTTACCGTTAATGGTCAGCGCAGAACCGCCATTATACAGTTTGATTCCGTCCGCAAAACCATCTCCGCCCTGTTTGGCCAGGATAGATACGTTGCCGGTGATGGCTGCTTTTCCGCCTTCATGGATATATATACCATATACATCTCCCACAGAGGATTTGGCATCAATGGAAATATCTTTTGCCACAGCGTCAATCTTTTTCTTCGTGTACATACCTACAGCACTGTTGCGTTCTGTCTTATTCTCCGCATTCAGTTTCAGACTCTTATCTGCCGCATGAATCGTAATATCCTTATTGATCCCCACCACGGCGGCCACAGCCTTATGGTAGCCAAGATCTTCTGTCGTGGTATCTCCGTCATCGACAGTGACCGTATTCACCGCATTGGTAAAAGTATACACGTCATCTTTCAGCACATTGGCTTTGACATACTCCTGATCCTTATCGGCTTCTCCGGTGATAGGGGTACCGAAATCAGACGTAGTCTGTCCATGAGGGTCATCTTCTGCGGGGGTAAATTTATATTCACCTCTGCCCGTGACATCCTGGAAGCTCATATTTCCCGATACGATGGCAACCGATGCGGAACTTGCCGTCAGACCTTCCGCAATTTCTACGGTACCTTTCAGATTATCTTTGATTGCCGCATTGTTATAACCGGTATAGTAAAGCTTATTCGCCAAAGCGTTCAGAGTTTCACTGACCAGATTCTTATCGGCCGCCTTGTTGGAATTGGTATTCAGACCGCCGTTCCCGGTTACCATTCTGACAACAGATCCCGGTTCCGCTTTTTTTATCAGCGTCCTGCCGCCAATCATCTCTTTTGGCTTTTCCGCTTTATGGTCATAGACAAGGATTGCATGACCGCTGTAATGATCTATATTGATGTCCCTGTCGTCGTTCTGTCTGATAATACCCGCGTGGGCCGCATCACTGCCGCCTTTGAAATAATCTATATGGCTGCCCATGTAAGAGCCCGTCACGGAAGCAGTCTTCTTATTATTCCAAACCGCATCATGGCTCAGATACAGATTGACCTCGCCGGCATCGCTGGAAAAACTCCTGTTATAATCGGTTACACCTGTCCATGAAGAATTCTTGCTTGCCAGCCCTACATTTACAACGGCCTTAGACCCTGATCTTCTTTCGGTGTAAATATTTCCCTGAAGCACAGTGTCTTCAGCTTTGGCAGCCGTTCCGTCCTCATTCATATTAATGAAAACAGTACCGTTCACGCCCTTAACAAGCTTTGAATTCCCCTGAGCATGTTCATCCATAGGCGTCAGAATCCTGCCGCTGCCAAGGCGCATAACGCCGCCTTTAGCGGTAGAATTGATGGCAGTCCCCTGAATTTTTACGTCCAGCGGCCCTTCAATAGTTAATTTGGCATTATTCCCGATATTGGCAATGGCAGTTACCGATATACCCGTTGTATCCTTGGCAGCTTTTACCGTTCTCCATTCATCGGCACCTGTACCGGCTATTTTCAGCCCGCCTTTAATGATAAGTTCCGCATTGGGTCCGCGGTTTGCCACGCCGTACGCCATTCTGCCTGAAGTAGACACCTTATCAATCACTACATCCCCGGCGACGGAAAGCTTACCGTTCTCGGAAACATAAATACCTGTGGCTTCTCCCCCGTTTGTCTGATCCGAAGAAATAACCAGCGGCTTGTTTTTCTCCATGTTGATAAAACTGATGCTCTTCTTATTGTCGTCCGTCCCTTTCCCGACCCGGACAGCCGCCGCCTTTGCAGACGCGGAAGAAGCCGCTTCCAGACGGAGTCCATGATTTGCCATGTCCACGGTGATTGAATCATCGCCGTTGTAAGCTGCACTGACATATCCATCTTCAGCATGGGTGTCATCAGCAGTGACCGTAGTTTCGCCTTTCAGCAGTCTGTCTTTGACAATCGGCCCGGCTAAAGGTTCCGGCGGGGAGTATATGTAGGTACCCTGTCCATTCTTATCAGCAGCCGTATCTGTCTTGAAAGTAATATCCCCACTTGCTGAAACAGAAGAGGAAGTCAATCCTTCCGCAATTTCCACAGTGCCTTTCAGTTTTGTGTCGCCTTGGGCATAAGACATATAGTAGAGCTTATTGGCCAGACTGTTCAGTGCTTTCCCTGCCGCCGTTTTATCGGCCGTATTGATTCCGCCTGCACCTGTGCGCATCGTGATAGAAGACCCTTCTTCCGCTGTCTTGATTCTGAAATCACCGGCGCTGTAATTTTCAGCAGCGGAACCGTCTCCAGTATGGTCATAGAAAACAAGAGTGTGTCCGCTGTAATTATCTACAGTAATAGGCTTGCTGTCTTTCTGATAAATATACCCTTTATGCACTGCGTCACTGCCGCCATGAAGCTTCATTAAATAGCTGCCGTTATAGACAGGATTCTTACCAACAAGCGTCGTAGTAGTCACATGCGACTGCTGCTCATTCGTCCAGGTGGCCCCGTTTTGCAGATACAGATCAAAATTCCCGATATCATGCATCGTATTCCCGCCGCTGCCGTAATTATCATTGTACTGTTCATACGCCGCCACACCAGTCCAGGACGAATCCTTATCTGTCAGCGCCACATGAAGATTTCCTCTGTGCTGCCAATCTGCCAGCTGGCCTCCACTGTACTCAATAACTTTCTTTCCATACTGCCCTGTAACATACATATCCCCGATGATATTAGTTCTTGCGCTTCCTGGCGCACCATTTCTCATGTTGATATTGACAGTTCCCTTTTCCACACGGGCCGCATAGAAATTATGGGATTTATCCGCATCCGCTGCCGTAGAAATAGTACCGCCGCCGACAGAAATCACACTGTCCGCGCCCGCAGTATGCAATGCCGATCCCTTGAAATCAGAAATATTCACCGGCCCCGTAACGGTCATGGAAGTATTATCGCCTGTCATCCGGATTCCGGATACGCCGATATACCGTCCCTGTTTCTCTGCTTTATCACCGTCCACATTTGAAATAGTAAGAGAACCGTCAATCACCGCTTCACTTCCGCTGCCCTGGAAAGCAATACCTGTGGCGGAACCGCCTTTGGTATGCACCTTGGTAATCTCTACCGGCCCCGTTATATTCAGATAGGAATTTCCTTCAAGGAAAATGCCGTTGGCGGCACGGGTATCTGTATTGGTGGAAGTAATGCTGATTTTCTTTCCCGCATCATTTTTTACAGTGATATAATCATTATTTCCCACATAAACGGCATCGGCAATCTCATTGCCGCTTTCTGCCGCTATACTCAAATTGAATCCATTCATATCCACAATCATCGGATTATTTTTTGTTGTAGGAGTGGACTTATTGTACATGCCGCTGACCACTTTTCCCTGCTTCGCATTCGGTGAAACGCCTTTTGCATTGCGGTCAGCCGTTTCTTTTTCCGGACCGGTAATTGGCCCAACAAGTTCATCTGTCGCCGGTGTATAAAGGTACCGGCCCTGTCCGTTATCTTTCTTAAAGGTGATATTCCCTGTTTTGAGAACCGCTTCAGAACTCGTCAGACCTTCTGCAATTTTTACAAAACCGGTCAGATTATTCTCTCCGTCCGCATACGCTTTATAGAAAAGTTTATTCGCAAGAGCGTTCAGTGTTTCACTGACCAGATTCTTATCCGCAGATGCATTGGAAGATGTATTCAGCCCCTTATTATCCGTGATGAGGGATATGCCGGAGCCGGATGCCGCTTTCCGTATGATGAAATCTCCGCCGATCATGGTTTTCGGCGCTGTTTCTTCGTGCGCATAATATACATCCGTGTAACCGCTATAGTTATCTACGGTGATATTTCCTGTGTCTTTCTGGAAGATCTGTCCTGCCTTATCTGCACTTACTCCGCCGGCAAGTCTTGTCAGATGGCTGCCTTCGAAGTTTTTACCGCCCCAGGATGTTCCGGTATCTCCATACTTTTCATTCATCCATGCGGCACCGTTGGCAAGGAACAGATTGGCCTCCCCTTTGAAGGTCAACTCTCCTGCTTTCTTCCCTTCATCGGGGAATGCATTATACACAACCCCTTGGAGTGTAGAATCCGACGTGGTCAGTCCCAGATTAATCTGTGACAAAGTTCCTTTCTTATCCACCTCATTGACAGCACCGGTCGTTACCGCCAGATTTCCCTTAATATTGACTTTCTTGTCAAGGCTTCCTACGGCATTTCCGTTGCTGTCAAGCTTGACATTCATGTTGACAACACCGTCTTCTGCACGGATAGCCGCATAGGGATTTGTCGACGCCTTGTCCACTTCAATGCTGCCGCCGCCGTTGACTGTCACTTTGCTGCCGCCGGCATTGGCAAAAATACCATGGGCTTTGCCTTTCAGGTCTACATTTCCGTTGACTGTGATATCAGCTCCCATAGAATTGGGCCCCATATTACTGGTGGAGTATAGTCCGGTTGCCCCATAATAACTAAAGCCGCCATTGTGTCCGTCCACATCGGCTGTCACATTTCCATTAACTGTCAATCTGCTGTTTCCCTGGATATAAGCACCCAGCGTATTAGCTGTTCCGCTTACTTTCAGATTGACATTTCCATTAATCGTCATTTCGGGCCGGATAGCTGCATTGCTGTTTGCCATATGGATGCCTTCAGCACGGGATGTGCTTGTCACTTCTACATCCAGGTTCTTCGCGGTGATTTCTGCTTTCTTCGCAGTAGACTGGTTGATTCCGTAGACTGTACCGCTGCCTTCCACCGTCTTCATTTTCAGCGTTTTTCCATCAGCCCGGATAATGACATCTTCTTCTACTTTTACTGCAGGTCCGCCTGCGGCAACAGTAATTTCAGAATCCTTTGTGAATTTATATGTACCGTCTTCTTTACGTACACCGGTATTGACATACTTCATGTCCTTCGCCTTTACGCCGGTGATAGTATCGGTAAATGCCGTTTCTGTCTGTTCTTCAGGAATATCCGAAGCCGGTGTATAGAGGTACTGCCCCTGACCGTTGGATTCCTTGAACGTCACATCTCCCATACGTTTGGACAGGCTGGAAGACGTCAGGCCCTCGGCAATTTCCACTTTACCGGCAAGATTGGTTTCCCCATTTTTATACGCGGTATAAAACAGCTTATTCGCCAGAGCATTCAGTGTCGCGCTGGCCAGATTCTTATCTGCTGCTTTGGACGAATCCACATTAAGACCCTTGCTGTCGGTAATCAGAGTAATTCCCGATCCAGTCTGCGCTTTAGTCACGGTAAAAGTCCCGCCGAGGATATCCGTGGGTTTTTCATCCTTATGCCCGTAGTATACGTTTGTAAACCCCTTATAATCGTCTACGCGGATATTAATACCTTCGCTGTCTTCATCCTCTCCGGGTTTCTGGAAAATATGACCCGCCTTATCGGCGCTTTCCCCGCCGACCAGCCGTTTCAGATGGCTTTCCGAAAAATCCTCTCCGTAATAAGCATCAGGCGGTTCGCCCCAGGCTTCATTCGTCCAGGAGGCACCATTCTGCAGCCACAGATTAATTTCCCCAAAAAATGTTTTCTTTATGATTTCATCGCTGCCATAAAGTGTGCCGCTGACTTCATTTCCTTCATCCTTGAACGCATTATATGCAATCCCCGTCCAGCTGGAATCGGGCGTAGCCAACCCCAGATTCGTGCGGCTATAAGTCTCCGGCTCATTCACATTGATCGCGCCGGCAGATGCGCCTATATTCCCTTTTATCGTAACTTTGGCGCTCCCGGCTCTGACAGGCACCTTATTTTCATCCCGTTCCATATTCATCGTGGTAGTGGCGCACTCTGCCAGAAGCGCATAATATCCTTTGGTATTATCTTTATTGATTTCTATATTTCCGCCGCGGAGATAAATGTCCGAATGCCCGCCATTGGCAAATGCACCATTGGCATTCACTTTCAGATCCACCAGTCCGTTAATGGTCAGCTTCGGCCCCAACTGAAGTTTATAATTATTTCCGGCATAGATGGCAGAACCGCCATAGTAGCTGAGGCCGCCATCCTTTTCCACATAAACCGCCCAGGGATTCTTTTCATCATGGGTATTCATCGTCACGTTCCCATTGACGGTAACTTCCGCATTGCCGCACAGATACATGCCCAGCCCATAAGTGTCACCATGAGCCCTGATATCCGTATCTCCATTAATCGTCAGCCTGTACGGCGCATCCTTATTCGTTCCGTTCTGCCCGCCTACGCTGATTCCTTCAGCACGACTCTTTGTATTCCCTGCGTCAATAATCAACTTTTTAGCAGTAATAGTAACACCTTTTTTAGAGTTTGCTTCCACCGCATGAACAAGGGTATGTTTGTCATTTACATGTCCATAAAACTTTAAAACATGCCCTGATGCGTCAATATTTACAGGATAATCCAAATCTCCCACTTTGACGCCTTGATTCGTTTTTATAAGAGAATCATCGGTAAATTTATAATTTTTCCCGCCATCCTTTGTTATGTGGGCCATAACATATTCAGACGCGTTATCTTCCTTTCCTGTTATGCTGCCAGTGTACTCCTCAAAATCTTCTTCGGCATATGCCGCCGGACTATACAAACCAAGACTACCGAGTAATGACAATGTAATTGCCGCTGTCAGAAACCGTTTCCCCGATTTCCATTTCGAACATTCTTTCATAATCCGCTCCTCCATCTTTCTATTTTTCAGAAATATGAAATATATACCCCGCTTCCCTGCAGCAGGGTATTATACCGCAGCCGGAACCGTCACGATACCTGCTGTCTGCCACACTATTTCCGCACCGCCTTTCTCAGAACTCACACCGGAAACCGGCATTCAGCTGCCACTCCCGTTTCCAGTCCCCGCCAAATCCTCTTGTCACATCTATATAAATACGGCTTACAGGTGACAGATTATACGTGCCGCCTACCGTTAATTCCCCCCAGGTATCCTTTAAATCATAGCTGGTTTCCTTAGTACCGCCGTCAGCAGCGGAATAGGACGCTTTAATTCTGCCGCCGAATTCATGGGCAATTCCCGCTCTTACATACAGATCACCGAAAGAACCGATACGTCCTGCTTCAATACCTGCCCTCGCCACATAACTGTCAAAAGACTGCCCCTTCACAGTCATCATGGCGCTTTTATTGGAAACATCGTATTCATCAGGTTCCAAATGCGCCCAGGTGAACTGGATCTGCGGCTGCCAGTAGAAATCTCCCGTTCCGAAGCGCTTTCCATATCTCCCTGCCACACTGTAACCTCTGGCGGTAGATGATCCCGTAAACTGATTTCTTCCTCTGTCATACAGGGTAAACTTATTCTTTATATAACCCCCTTTGACGATCATATCCACAAAGGCGCCCCGGGCAAGATCTTTCGAGCCGTAGAGCGACAGGGCATACAGTTTGCTGTCGCCTCTTCCGCCAAAATCATACTTGCCCTTTCCATCTCTGTAATCCAGAGATATACCTGCACGCCAGTTATTGGGGTAACGGCGGTCGTACCCGGCTTCGCCTGCCCAATAGTTTTCTTTTATTCCGATACCGTTTCCGTCATATTTCCATCTGCCGCCATAAACTCTTCCCCATGCCCCCTCCATGCCGCTTCGATAGCGGAGCATGTCCAAACGAAGCATCCCCTGCATGGCGTCATCTCTCCACTCCAAAGCGGAATCAGTCAGCACGCTGCGTCCACCTTTCATCAGCGCCGTCTCATTATCCCCATGGACAATCGGTGGAACCGGTGGTGTCGGTGGATTCGGGTTCGGATTCGGGTTCGGATTCGGATTCGGGTTCGGATTCGGATTCGGGTTTGGATTCGGATTCGGGTTTGGATTCGGATTCGGGTTTGGATTCGGATTCGGGTTCGGTGCTGATCCTTTTTCTACATATCCCTGCCCGTGGTTGTC